>OGOU01002451.1_pt1 | contig 13061 bp, 10 predicted proteins | sample 1552721 | NCBI WGS metagenome assembly OGOU01 (sample SAMEA2580176, study PRJEB22360) | human gut metagenome | biome: human gut; feature: human-associated habitat; material: faeces | place: Denmark | collected 2008/2010 | reverse complement strand
CCGTGTAAATGAACTGAAACAAAACGAAGATATCATCCAGCTTCTTTATGTAGCCGAACAATATCTTGGCAAAACACTTTCACCTACAGAAATTCAAAAGATGCTTTTCTTCTATGATGGCCTTGGCATGTCTGCTGACCTGATCGAATATCTGATTGAATATTGCGTGGGCCACAATCACAAGAGCATCCGCTACATCGAGAAGGTGGCTCTTGCCTGGGCTGAGGAGGGAATCACCTCTGTGGAAGAAGCCAAGCAGTCCGGCTCCCGATATAATAAAGACTATTTTTCTATTCTCAAGGCTCTCGGAATCACCAACCGCAATCCCGTAGAGACAGAGATCACACTGATGGACACCTGGCTTCGAACCTATGGCTTTTCCATGGAGGTCATCCAGGAAGCCTGCAACCGTACTGTCCTTCAGACAGGTCAGGCCAGCTTCCAGTATACAGACAAGATTCTGGAAGGCTGGAAAAAGAAAGATGTACATACGAAGGATGTTCGCTATCAAAACTATGCTTTACCGCGTTCTCCACAAACGGGATAAACAATAACGGCTGAATCCAGATGGAGTCAATGTCCCCTTCCTGCTCCATTGTAAACTGAAAATGATCCCGGCGTATCTTTTCCAGATTCAGATAATCGTTCAGAAAACGGATATCCGAGGCTAAAGCAACCCTTTCGCGCGAACTGTCATTTATCTGGTACCGCAGCAAATCTTCCAGTTTGAAAAGAACTTTGGAAGCTTCTTCCGGATTCCGCTTTATCAGTACATTGGCGTTGTTCAGCATATTGAACAGAAAGTGCGGATTAATCTGGCTCTTAAGGAACTTCAGTTCCGATTGCAAAGTAGTAGATTCCAGCTGATCAATGCGCAGATTATGACGCAGCCAATGAGTGAACAATGAAATAGCTGCCGAACCTGCGGTGACAAAGCCCATAGTGAGTATCCCCGAAAAGGTGTTGATGAAAGTGGCAAATCCATCGGGATTCCTGACAGGCAAAATAACTTCAAAAAGCATTCCCTGCGTAACTGAAAGGAAAAGGATGACCACTAAGTTGGTAACTATCGCAGCCAGAACATAACCACCCAAACGGTTCTTTAGCAGAAAAGAAGGAACCAGGACATACAGATTGGTATATATCACCGCATTCATAGACAAGAAATAGACCAGACAGCCTCCAAAGCGTTTCAAGAGAGAGACCACCTGCAAAGGCTCGTACCAAAAAACATTGATTGTAATCAGCAGAACAGCCACCTGCAAGAGGATATGTCTGTATATCCTGCAATGAGGACTCAGCAGAAAAGCGGTGACACTGCTGCTGTTCATGGTTCCGTCACCGGGATTCCTGTCGAGCGTATTTTTATCGTTTGTACTTATTCTCATTATTCCCCTCCATTCAGTTCCAGTCTTATACATTCCATGGTAAAAGATAGTCCGTAGCGGTCGCCATACAATAAGTCCAGCCTTTGTCTGATCCGTTCCAGTCCCCTGTTTACGGAGAGATTAAGTTGCGGACACATACAAGTGAATACAATCGTACCCTTCTCCGCTTTCAGATGGATGTCCAAAGAGACAGGAATCGATATCTGCTGTTCGTGCGTCAACTCCATGATATGCTGCACAAAAGGAATGAAGAGCAGAGGAGGAATCAGCATCCTGTTTACCTCCCCTTCCGAAGTAAACTGATAGCGGAATTGCGGAAGGGAGCTTTGCTCCAATGTCAGATAGTTGGTAAGGAAGGCGATTTCACTGCTGAGCAATACTTTTTGCCGGCTGCAATCATATAACTGATAGCGCAGCAACTGGCTCAGCTTCATCAACATCTTCGAAGCCTTTTCCGGCTCGGTCAATGTCAGTTCACCCGAATGATGCAACGTTTTGAAAAGAAGTTCGGGGCTGACCTGCTCTTTGAGCTGTTCCACTTCGGACAGTACGTGCGCCTTTTCCATCTGTGAAACACGCTGATTCTCAATCATCCATTCTTTCAGAAGCAAAGTCATCGTTCCTCCTATCATGCAAAGCGTTGACAGCATAAAAGAAGAAATGTAGTCCATCAGCATGGGAACCGAGAAATACGATCCCCGCGCATGAAGCTGCGGCCAATGGGAGTAAGCAAGGTATTCTATGACCATCTGTATCAGCAGCGCAATGACCATTGCCACAGACAGCACCGACAGATAGGTCATATAATGCCTTTTCAACAAATATTTCGGGAATAACCAGAAAAGGTTCAGACAAATAACGCCAACGTATGTGAGCATATATATAAACGTGAACACATAAATCCATACGCCCAGTATATCCCGATAGTCCATAAAAATGATGAAGACCTGATTGAAGGAGATAGTACCCAACACCATGACAAGTATCAGATACCGCATCCATCGGAATGCCGGACTTACGAGCAATCTATATAAAAAGGCCGATTCGTTGCCTGCTGCAGTTGTTTCAGTTGCCATATGCTTCATTGGGTACGAAGATAAAACATTTTCCGTTATGGTCTCTATACCGGATATCTAAAATTCAAGCTTATAACTCACATTAGTCAGGACGGTAGAGCCGTCGGTTGCATCTATCTTTCCGGTTTTCACGTTATACTCATGTCCGTAGTGCTCTTTCGTGCCCATAAAATTCAAGCCCTTCACAGCAAATTCATGAGATACTTTTTTCTTGTTGATGCGGTAGCTGACGGTATAATTGCCGATCAACATGGGCGAATACTGTTTGGAGAATGCCTTCCTTTCGTCGTACTGCACTTCCTTGTCCGGATGCTTCATGGTTGCTTCCATGTCAATCGGGGAATAGCGGTCGCCGCCCTGCAAGGTCAGTTTCAGGTTGATGCTAAGAATATTCTGTTTGTTGCGTCCCAACATCCACTCCTTGCCGATCAGTCCGTTGATGACATAGTTGCGGTTGAACTTCGTGTTGTACCATACACCGTCTCCGCCACGGTAACGGGAGTCGAACAACGAACCGGAGATCATGTAATAAAGTCCTTTTTCCAGGAAGCGTTCGAGGGTTATGTCAATCCCGATATTCCTGCCTCTTCCTTTGTTGACAAGCGCATCTTCTACATAAAAGTCGGAGCGGTTGAGTACGGAATAGGAACTGTCCGCCATTACCGGTACATCGTGCAGAAACTGTACATAAGGTTCTATTTTCAGATTCATGCGGTCCGAAATCTTGTAGCCGAAAGACAGCATGATGTGTTGCGCCTTGGTGAAGTCGAGGTTCTTGTTGACGGATTGATTTCCCGTACTCTTCGTTTTCACAAAGTAGACGTCCATTTTCTCCATCCGGCTGTATATGCCGTAAGCTAAAGCAAAGGTCGCTTTTGGGGTAGCCTGCCATTTCAGTCCGGCACGGGGTTCGACAGACCATTTATTATTCAACGTCAGGTATTGTCCGTAGATACCGGCATTGAGAGTCCAACGGTCACTCAGTCCGACAGAAGAACTATTGTAAGCAGAAATCAGACTCGTATTGCCATCTCCCTTCGATACCGTTTCCAGCAGCTGAGCTTCGTATGGAGCTATGGCAAGGTTCATGTCATAAAACATGGCAGTATAAGTGAATCCTGCCTTATTGGTAAAGCGGTTACTGAATTTACGGTTGAAGGTGCTGGTCAGTATCAGGTTGGTATGCCTTGATTCAAGGTCCATATAAGGAGTCGATTCCAACGCATGATTGAACATGGAAGCGCCTCCGTCCAACTGCGAGTAGGTAGCGGCAACGGTTGTTTTCAGCGATGCGTCACTATTGAAAAAGTAACGGTGACTGATACCTCCGGCAGCCATATACTGCTTGTCACGTGATTCGCTGCGGTCGCCCAGATATTCCCATTTCTCAGGATTCCTCTCCATGTCACTCTTAAATTTGTCAATCAGGCTGGTTCCCCATACCGAGAAAGTCCCGGCCATCTTTGTGGGAAAGTTTAGTTTGAAGTTCAGGTCCTGATAGTCCATCGTTCCGCCGTCAAGATTCAGTAGTCCTGTGGTAGAGTAACGATAATTGAAGATATACGAGGCTTTATGCTTCTTGCTCAAAGGACCTTCGGAAGCAACGTCAATTCCCATGATTCCCACTTGGATCGTGTTTTCGTTCTTTTGATTGTTACCGTTGCGCAGCTTCATGTCGAACACGCCGGACACTGCATTTCCATATTCAGCCGGAAAAGCTCCGGTGAAGAAATCGGAATTTCCAAGTACCTGTGAGCTAAGGGAAGAAAGGATTCCTCCACCCAATGTGGCAATATCCGCAAAGTGATTCGGGTTCGGGATTTCTACATCCTCCAGCCTCCATTGCAACAGATGGGGTGCATTGCCATGAATCGAAATGCCATTCGAAGAGACGCTAGGCGCCACTCCGGCAAAAGCGGAAACCAGACGTGCAGGGTCGTCGAATCCGCCTGCATAACGGCTCGCTTCTTCCACGCTCAGCATACGTGCTCCGGTAGTTGCCATCTTATTCATCGCTTCTTCTTTGTTCGTCCGCGCACGGACCACTACTTCACTCAGTTCGTTGACGCTTTCTTTCAAAGGTATTTCCAAATAGACTTCTTTGGCGGAAGTCACCAGTATTTCTCTGAAAATGCCGGGTTCATATCCCATGAACGCTGCCTCTACCGTATGTCTCCCGACGGGAACCTGCGGAATGGTGAAACGTCCCAGACTGTCGGTTGTCGTCCCCATCCCCTCTTTATCTGACAATCTAACTGTCGCATACGGTATAGGATATTTGGAATCTCCGTCAACAACCATCCCACGAATGGTCTGGACCGGACGCCCTTTCCGATCCGATATTTGCCCGAAAGCAAAGGCTGATATAAACAAACCGATCAACAGCAATATCCATCCTCCATAACGGTACAGTTTCCGTGTGAGTTCTTCGCAAAGGACTCTTTCAAAAGTTTTAAGTACTACTCCGCATTCATCTGCCGGAATCCCCGAACGGTTTGCTACTTCCCCTAACAACATAGTTTTATTCATCTTCATGACTTATTCTGTTTTTTATTTCGACACGAAGATAAGGGATACTGCATTGCTGGTTTTTCAAATGAGACGAACACGCCTCATTTGTAGACAAGATGTGGAATTGGTAAGATAAATGTCATTTCAGTCTAAATGTTCCCAATTTAATATTATATCGCTCAAAAAGTCATGAACGACAGCATATCCTGCATAAATTAGTGCAATAATATGCAGGAATACGGGTTCATCCTGCATAATACTGCGTGAAATATGCATCTTTTTTTAGTCATTCAGTACTCTTTGGTTTTAAAGGAACGGGGTGTTCCTTTAAAACCAACGCTCCGTCCCTTACTAATGAACTTATTTTTCATCAGTGAGGAAGTTATAAAAAGGCTGTTTTTGCTCGTTTTTTCTCTAGTTCATCATAAATACCGATAAAATAAAAATGACAGAACGGAGTACCTTCCTTAATTAATCCATCTAAATGATAAGTATTAACAGGAAATAGTTACCATTTTACTCTAAGAACACTTCCAATTACATAAAGATAGAATTTCGTATTTACAAATGACGGAGATATTCTATTCTCCTTGATAAGTGATATGTAATTACGGTCTTTAATGCCTGTGTAAATATCCTCTTTTTAAGAAAAGGTCATTTTTTCAGTGAATGGCTAATATATACATATTATCACAATGTCTGTCATGTAAATAAAATAAAATGGACGCTAGATTGTTTTTCATTAATAGTTTCATAACTTTGTCAGTAGCATATATCGAATTAGAAAATAGAATTCAGTAACCTCGCCTTATAGTATCGGTTACTGAAATAACCTCTACTCGTCGAGTGTGATTATTTATTCATTAGTAACAACATTGTTATGAGAAAAGAAGTTGAACAATTAGCTTTAATGGGTGCAATGCCCGATGAAGCAGATGAACGAATAACGGCTGCATTAGTTGATGAATATGCAGACTTATTAGGCAAGATAGTTAAACCTGTCACTTTGGATGAAGCACATATTTTAATCAAGCTCTTTCCGCCGACTGCTTTATATGGGATAGAATGGACATTACTACATTTAATAGAGTCTGTGTATTCAGAAATAAAATCTCTTGAATATAGAGAACTTATAAATGAATGTAATAGTACAGAGTTCAAGAAGATGTTAGTTCAACGTCTTAATAATTCACAACAGAAAAAAGTTATTAACGAAGCAGGATAACGCTTACAGCGTTCCCCGCTTAGCCATTATCAGTGATCCAAAACAAACAAATGTATGGAAAAGTATGATATAAATAAGGTATACACCCCATAATAATAAATGCTCATCAATCGGGAATGATGAGTGTCTCCAATAAGGTATATATCCTGACTCTTGGAAAACCTGCATTAAAAAAAGATATCGCAACGATATTTGATTATGCAGAGATTCAGGAATTTCCGAATACTCGTGAGCAAAAAGAATTCTCTCAAAAATGGCTCAATTCTTTTTTAAACAGAGAGACTTACTAAATACGTCGAGTAAGTTGTAATATGTAATTCCTATTAATCAATTAAATGAAAAAAGGTACGAATAAAACAGATAATTATTTCGAACGCGTAAAACAAAGATTACATCCTCCCAAATACAGATATTATTTCTTCGATTATCTGTATTTTAAGGGTGAACAATGGAGCAAGAAAGCCTTCAGATGCTCCGGTGCATTCATTTTACTGGAGTATTGGATAATGATCGTAGCTTTTCCGGCATTTGGATTCACGAGTGTAACCCATCACTTTGGAGACAATGCGGTCATATTTTATCAAGTACTGATTCTTTTATTGCCTTACATTTTCATATTTTTCCGTTACCGTAAAGACAGAAAAAAAGCTATTATCAATCATTACCGACACTCGAAAAGTAGTGGAGTGACTATGACCTTCATCATTATCCTCCCATTTATCTTGTTCTTTTTTGAATTATGGCTATTCGATAAACTGGAATGGATAGATTGCAAATTATGGTAATCAGCAATAAACAAAAGGAATATAGTTAGGACAAAATCAAGGAAACTTATGGACGACTTTGCTAAACTCTAGCATTGAAATTACATAAAAGTATTCGTCTGACAGTTGTTGAACTTTCGTCTGACAGCTGTTTCTTTTTCGTCTAACAACTGTCAGACGAAAGTTCAACAACTGTCAGACGAATAATCTTTCGCATATTGCGGGACAAAGGATTGTGAAACGATCCTTAAATTTCAGTAAGTAGCGAGCTAGTTCATCCGTAAAACACTAAGGCAGAAAACCGGTCTTGTCTTCATCGGTTATTTCCCGAATAACTTTACAGGGAACACCTGCGGCAATTACATTCTCCGGAATGCTCTTTGTCACCACACTGCCCGCACCGATTACTGAATTTCTCCCGACAGTGACACCACCCATTATATGAACGCCGGCACCTACCCATACATTATCTTCAATGACAATCGGATGGGCATAGCACCCGCCCATAAGACGTTCCTGCGGATCGAGCGCATGATTGGCCGTATATAAACCGACACGGGGCCCTAATAATACATTGTCGCCTATCGTAATGAGATTTCCGTCCAACATGATGCAATCAAAATTGGCGAAGAAATTATTGCCAATACTGATATTGAATCCAAACTCACACCGGAAATTCGGTTCAAAATGAACACTACTGCCAATACACCTCAATAGTTTACGTAACAATGCCTCCCGAACTTCTTTAGGCTTTCCATAAGTGGAATTATAATCATTGGTCAGGAAAACAGCCTGTTCTCTTCTTTGAACCAGTTCTACAGACAAGTCATTATACATTTTTCCCGAAAGCATTCTTTCACGCAATTCTTTATTCTCCATATATATATTATGATGTTATTTAATAAGCAGGACATACTTGCAAATATACAGAATTAGTCAGATAAAACAGGCAACCTATTGGTTTTCAAAAATACTTTTATAACTTTGGCAATATTAAATATAAACAATACAATAAACGTATGAATCTAGTTTCACTCAGAGACTCACCTCAGTATCTGGAAAGAGCTATCGCCTATTTCCAAAGCAAGTGGGGTAACGAAAACACGAAAATGGTGTATGACAATTGTTTCAGACATTCTCTGAATGCCGAAAATCCCATTCCTCAATGGTACCTTTTAATGAATGGTGATGAAATAATAGGATGTGCGGGACTTACCAGCAACGATTTTAACTCTCGCGCGGATTTATATCCTTGGTTAGTTGCCTTATTCATTGAAGAAAAGTATAGGGGAAATCATTACGCCAATCTTTTAATAGAACAAGCCAAGAAGGATACACTGAAATTCGGATTCTCGAAATTATATTTAAGCACCAGTCATACTTCGTATTATGAACGCTTGGGCTTCACATATATCGGAGATTGCTGGCATCCTTGGGGAGAAAGCTCCCGTGTATATGAGATTATTCTAAAAGTAAATGACAGAGCAAAAGACCGGATTACTTTATAATCTCCAAGTCTTCAACCCGTACATAGCCAACAGTTTCATCAAAATCCGTCACGATGGAATATCTTACCTTGCACCAGTCACCTTTCATCTCCTCAATAACAACCCGCCTGCCAAAGTAAGTGCCTGCCATCCGGTCGTCTTCATTTATCAATCTGCCATTGGGTGAAATATACGCACGATTGGTGCAAAGAAAAGCCCGATCACCCGCCTTTACAGGTGAAAAGGTAACGGATTTGCCATTTTCAGGCATCTTCAAGTCAGCCTTATATACACTTGCCAAGTTCTCCGTAGTCATATTAATCCAAAGATGAAACCCTTCTCTGAAATCAAGTTCCGAAAAAGAATGATCAATATGAATTTGTGAATTGCACGAATACAGTTTCCCGTATTTTTCAGAAGTGCTCGCATACACAGCATAAAGGATATTGCCCTGTTCATCATAATAAACGACGTTATTAAGATCACCTCCATCCGAACACCATTTGATCGTCTTACGTACTCTTCCTTTTTCATCATAAAACAAGGTCGCAAAGCTCGTGGCCTGCCTATAGTCTATATCAGCTGTCACATCCGAATGATCGCACAGACTGGGAGCAGCAAACTCCAGATACATATATTTGCCTAAACTATCAACCGGTACAAGATGCGCCATCCGTAACGGCATCTTATTAATAGCCTCAACCTGACTTGTACATTCCCGATAAGTATTTGTCTGGGCAAATGACGATATTGCCGCAACAGAGAGTAACAGAGTTAACATGATTGTTCTCATAATATTTATGCTGGTTTTATGTCCCTCAAATATACGAAAAAAAGAGCATAAAAAAAGGCTATCTATCCCAGACAGCCAATCTTTTGTTAACCTTAAATCTAATACTATGAAAAACACACCACAAAGATACGGACTTTCTGCATATCTCCAAATTTCCGGAGCAAAGCGAAGCATCTTATAACATGGTTTAATAGAAGTAGCAGACTCGTTAACATTTAACATAATTCCTCCGGATATTAACGAATACCCGAAGGAGTAATCTAAAAACTATTCATATCTTAACGAACGAGCAGGTTTGCTCATTATTATTTTCATTGTCTGAAAGGCCACCGTCACGAATGAAATGAACAACATCAACAATACGGGCACAATAAAGAACCAGGCTTCTAAATCCGTCCGGAAAGCATAATGACTCAACCAGGCGTTCATACTGAACCAGGCTACCGGAAGAGCAATCACAACCGCTATCAGAATCAGCAGGAAAAATCCTTTGACCAACTGATAGAAAAGATTCCAGCGGGAAGCTCCCAAGACTTTACGTATACCCATCTCTTTCGTACGGGTGGAACAGGAAAACATCACCAATACCCAAAGTCCCAGACAGGATATGAATATCGCTAATCCGGTGAAAGAACCTATCATCACCCCGAATACTTCATCCTGACGATACTGATGGTCGAAGAACTGATCGAGGAAAAAATAATCGAAACTGGAATCAGCAAAGTACCGATTCCATATTTCCTGTACCTGCGATACCAGTTCGCGGGGATTGCCGGAAGTCATTACGATAGAAATATAGCGTTGTGGCAACCAGTCTATCTTATCTTTATGAATCAGCATAATAGGAGTATAATTCTTACTCAACGCCTGCTGATGATAATCTTTGACCACTCCGATAATCTGCATCGGAGCATCGGTACATTCTACTGTTACCAACTCTCCTATCGCCTCATCATTGGAAGCAAAGCCCAGATTGCGTACGGCCGTCTCATTAATCACCAGTTTATCTACATCGTCTCCGTACTCTTCTGAAAAGCCCCGTCCGGCTATCACTTGCAAACCATATGCCTCTATATAATCCGGATCGCAGGCCAGCATCTCATAAAGCCGGTTCTGCTTCAAAGCGTCATTGGTACGGCGATTGGAAAGGAAAGTAGCCACCTCCTCGCCCGGCACAGCACCGGAAGCTGCGACACTATGCACCAGTGGCAACCGCATTATCGCTTTCTTCATCGCTTCCAGCTTCACATTCAGCCCGTCTGTACGTCCGGGAAATTTAATGACTAATGTCTGGTCGGTTTTCACCCCTAATGATTGGCTGCGCATAAAATTCAGCTGTGCAAACACGATCAATGTTCCACAAAGCAGTATCATAGAGGCCGTATATTGAATGATAACCAACACCTGACGAGTCCGTTCTCCGGACTTGCTATGCAAAAACTTTCCTTTCAACAGGGTAATCGGTTTACGGTTCAGCAAAGCCAATGCCGGATAATATCCGGAAAGGAATATCCCTGCGATAAAAACAAGAACCAGCAGCACCCACCAATAATCCATCAGCCAAACGGAGAAAGTGACCGTACGTCCCACCAGTTGATTAAAGTACGGAAGAATCAGCTCTATCAGCCCTACCGCCAATATAAAAGCAATCAGATTCATAACCAGCGCTTCGAACAGGAACTGATGAATCAACTGCTTGCGGAAAGCACCCACTACCCGACGCACTCCGACTTCCCTGGCACGCTCCATCGAACGGGCTACTGTCAGATTGATATAGTTTATCCAGGCAATAGCCAGAATGGCAATGGCTGCAAAGACAAGTGCAATCATAGCAGAACGATTTCCTTTTGTCTCCATTTCATAACCCAATTGCGGAGTGAGATGTATATCTGCCAGAGGAACCAAATCGACTCCCCATGTTTTGTTTTTCAACGCTTCCTCCGTCTTGTACTTTTCCGCCATGACGGGAAACTCTCTTTCTATTTCCGCTTCCCTCTCCGGCGAATCGAGCAGAACATACGTATATGCTTCGTGCTTATACCAGTATTCATGTATAAACTTGGGCAAAGATGTATACGAAATCAGGAAGTTATAATGTATGTGGGAATTGGAAGGCATTTCCTCCATGACTCCGGTCACTTCACACGATATCTTATAATAGGGACCGGTAAAGATAAGAATCTTTCCGATAGGGTCTTCCTCTTTGAAATATTTGCGAGCAATGCGCTCGGTGATTACAACTTGTCCCGGCATCGAAAGGCTGGTCTTTTTATCACCTTTCAGAAGCTCGAAATCGAAAAGACGGAAAAAGCCCGGATCGGCATAAGCTATCTGGTTTTCCCGCAGTGTCAACTCACCATACTTCACAATCTGTTCAGGTTGGAGCAGAGAGCCGATTCGGGTATAATCTTCAATTCCCGCAAGATTCTCTTTCATTGCCGAACCGTATCCGAAGGAGCTGCTTGCCCAGTTATCGGTCAGCACCTCCCCTTCGCGGAATGTACTTTGCACACGGTAAATATGGGGATATTTCGTGTGCATCTTGTCAAAACTGAACTCAAAAGTTACATACGTCAGAATCAGTAACGCCGATGCCATGCCGATCGCCAGTCCAAACACATTAATGAAGCTGAACTTCTTCCGCTTCATCAGATTCCGATAGGCACTATTCCAATAATTTCCTATCATACAGCTTCGTTTTTAGAGGACGTACTTTTTTCTAACGGACGGTTGATGTTTTCGGCTACAATCTGTCCGTCCAATAGTTGGATGACCCGGTGTGCATACTTCGCATCCCGCTGTGAGTGGGTGACGATAATGATTGTGGTTCCCTGACGGTTGAGTTCGCTCAACAGTTCCATCACTTCGATGCCATTCACCGAATCCAGATTTCCGGTAGGTTCGTCGGCCAGCAGTAGTTTACATTCGGTCACTACGGCACGGGCAATGGCTACACGCTGTTGCTGTCCGCCGGATAACTGCTGGGGATAATGATTCGCACGATGTAACAGGTTGACTTTTTCGAGCACTTTATTGACTCGTTCTTTCCGTTGGAGAGTCTTCATACCCAGATAGACAAGTGGCAGTTCCACATTCTCATACACGGTCAGTTCGTCAATCAGGTTGAAACTCTGAAAGATAAAGCCCAGATTACCTTTCCGCAAAGCAGTCAACTGGTTTTCAGTCATTTTATCGACTTGCTTCCCCTCAAAAAAGTAAGAACCGGAAGTCGGAGAATCCAATGTACCGAGAATATTCAGCAAGGTGGATTTGCCGCATCCTGACGGTCCCATTATCGCTACAAATTCTCCTTGTTCCACCTGTAAGGTGACATCATTCAATGCTTTTGTCTGCACCTCTTCTGTGGTGAAAAGCATAGATAGTTTTTCTGTTTTAATCATAATAATTATTCATTATTTTAGTATTAGTTTCTCATTGTCTCCAAATAATTCATACCCGGATATGATTACTTTCTCACCCGGAGACAAACCGTCTGTCACCTCGTAATACAGTGGATTCTGCCGTCCTATCTTCACAGGGCGCCGCGTGGCAAATGTACCACTTTCATCGACAACGTACATCCATCGGCCCCCGGTAATTTGAAAGAATCCGCCACGGGGAACCAGAATAGCTTGTGCCGGATCACCCAATTGCAGGTTTATGTGATAAGTCTGTCCGGCACGGATATTCTCCGGTCGTTCGGATATAAAATTGAGGTCTGTACGAAACTGACCGTCTTTCACTTCAGGATAAGGTTTAGTCACTTCCAGTTTATAGGTTCCTCCGTCACGGGTAAAGTCGGCAGGAAGTCCGGGAA
>OGOU01002437.1_pt1 | contig 13095 bp, 12 predicted proteins | sample 1552721 | NCBI WGS metagenome assembly OGOU01 (sample SAMEA2580176, study PRJEB22360) | human gut metagenome | biome: human gut; feature: human-associated habitat; material: faeces | place: Denmark | collected 2008/2010 | reverse complement strand
GAAGCCGTATTTTCGCGGCAGACCCTGGCGTATCTCGTCCTCCGATCGGCGGCGAGCATAGAGGTTGGGATATATGTCGGAAATCTGATTGAGGATATATTGAGACTGGTCGCCGCCCTCCACCTGTCTTTCCTTGTCGTGGGTCTCCAGAGTGTTGCTCTCAATGACGAGCAGGGAGTCGTTGTAGAACGCCGCAATCTGTGCAGCTTTCCACGCGAGGCGGTCAATATCAATGTGGCCGTACCACTGAGCCACAACCGCAGGGCGACCGCCGTCAATGAGAGAAAGACGGTCAAAGACAACAACCACCGACCAGTCGGCCTTGCTGGAGCGACCGCCGACATCCACCACAGTGAGGTAGCGGTCGGTAATTTCATCGTCCGGGTCAGTCTCGGGCAAGTCCCAAATCCACAACTCGCCCTGCCGGTCCTCCGAGAAGCGCAGGTTTTTAAGAGCGTCACAGCCCTCATCCTTGAAGCCATAGACATCACCGACAAACCTCGGCGGCCGGCATCCCGGATTGAAACGGTCAACCAACATCTTGTCAAAAACCATGGTGCCGGAGTGCACAAACGCCTCATCATCATCCGTGGGAAACTCAGAAGCCATTACAGCGTGGGAGTTCTTACCCGAACGCTCCTGCACATACCAGTTGATAGCTTCAAGCGTCGCACCTTTCTCCCACAGCCACCACAAGTACCTGCCTGACTCTTCGCGCGTAGACATGACATTGTTGTCATCCTTATGGAGGTAGAGGTTAATGGCAAAATCCTTGCGCTCCTTATCGGACACAAAGGGCTTGCGGTATTGCTCGATCTGAAACCATGCGATGAAGAGAGGCTCATAAAGCGACTTGCCTTTCTTAGCCTCGGAGTATTCGGTGTGGAAGAAATTGCCGGTGCCGTTGGCAGTAGACTCCATCACAATCATGGTGAGGGGACGCAGGAGGATTCCGGAGCAAGCCGAGCGCACAATGTCCTCGGGAGACTTGCCGTCAGTCTTTTTCCAAATTCCGACCTCCGAGAGATGCACAAGGTTGTAGTCGCCACCACGACATCCGTCAGGACGTTCGGCAGTACCAATTTTAATCTTGCAGTTACGTTGGGGCACACGGTGCGTAGAGCCGGACTTACCGACCCCAATCATTTTCGGCTCGTTTACATCGAAGGCTTCGCCGAGAGGGTGAAGCATTTCAACCGGGTAATCCTTAATCATGCGGTCGAACATATCCTTAATTTCGTCCGAGGCAGAGCCTTGGTGAGCGATGATAAGAGAGTTTAGGCCGCGTTTGTGAAAGAACTGCAACCACGCCATGTAGAGTTGCGTGGTAGTAGAGCCGCCCCACTGTCGAGCTTTGAGCAGAATAAGGCGAATAGGCTCTTTGGCGAGCCTGCGGCGCTCAAACACAGACACCAGTATGCGCTGAGGATACCAAAGTTTGAACAGCACGTCCTCGCCGCCGCCCTTCTTCTTGATGCGCACAAAGAACGCCGCCCAAAACGGGAAGTCATGCTTGCACCGCAGACGAATGAATTGCTGAGAAACTTTGGAGGCATCCACTTCATTCGGCACAACGTGCAGGACATCGGAAAGGAATTTGGAGATAGAACCAGCTTTGAGCAACTTCATAACAAACGGCACCTTCATCATAGGAGCAGGAAGCCATTGGACAGGAATAACAAAGTCGGGCAAGACAACGCGTACACGCACACCCACCGAACCCTCCCCGGAGAGGGGATTGAACGGCGCAAACATTTTGTCATTGCGGCGGTTATTCTCGGTCAGTATTTTTACAATGTCCTTTAGAGAGGAGACCACCGCTGTTCCTATATCTGTCGTGCTGTCTATCATACCAACCATTATGAATGCGATAAATGAACTCTCCGACCGTGCGAGCCTTGAGGTAGAATTTCGGGGCAGGCTGATTGACCACGCGCGACACCAGTTCATAGACCGACTTGTCGGGCTCGGCCTCGCGCTCTATGAGGAATCGGCGGTAAATCTCCTCAAACATCTCGCGTTTAAGCGCACGAGTAGGAGGGAACTTAGGCGAGCGACCTGCGAGCATTGCGGAAACCACGATTGCGGCGCGTTCCTCGGAAACCCAAAAGCGCGAGGCCGGAGAGTCGGCCACCCGCTGGAATAATTCGGGCATGACTATGTATGCTGCATCAGCTAAGCATCTGCGGTAGACACGCATCAGGTCAGCGTTACGCTGTTGCGTGAAGTCCATTATACTTCCGAAATACTTCATACTCATTGCACTGTGATATGCAAAGATAATAAACACGTGTCACAATACTTAAAAGAGTGCAGGGGAAATTATTAGGTACATTTGCGCAAAGAATATAACACAACCATAAGACAATCAAGATAATGGCTGAAAACAACGCAGTTAAGAGCAGACGCGACACACACATAGAGCGACTGCGGAGCAAGCATCCCGACAAGAAGTTTGAGGATGACGAAGAAATCTTCGGGCAGATTTCCGACGATTACGACGATTACGACAAACGCATCGGCGAGTATGAAGGGAGGGAGAAAACACTCTCGGACATGTTCGCCGCCGACCCCCGCAGCGCAGAGTTCCTCGCGGACTGGCATAATGGGAAAGACCCCATCGCGGCCATCCTCGCGCGTTATGGCTCAGAATACAAGGATATGCTTGACGACCCGGATTTCGTGCAGAAACTGGGCGAAGAGCACAAGGCCGAGATAGAGCGCATCGCCCGGTCCAAGAAACTGGACGAAGAATACGAGGCCAACATGGAACAGACCCTTGAAACCCTGCGCAAATTCCAAACCGACAACGGCATGACTGACGAGCAGGTTGACGACGTAGTCAACGCACTTCTCGGCATCGTGCGTGACGGTGTTATGGGCAAGTTTGCCCCGGAGACTCTTCAGATGATGATGAAAGCCATCAACCATGACGCTGACGTAGCCAACGCAGGAGAAGAGGGCAACATCGCAGGGCGCAATGCCAAGATTACCGAGCAGCTGCGCAAGAGCAACAAGGGTGACGGCATTGCACCTCTCAACGGCAAGAACGGTTCTAACCCTGTGCCTAAGCAGGGTAAAGCCATGTCAGTGTTCGACCTCGCTAAAGAAGCCCAGTAATGGAGGACAGCGTAAAGGTCGTATCGTCCAAGCCAACCACACCTTCCGAAGGGAGCGCAGGCTTGAAATCTCAGTGCAACGGCGAAGCCCTCACGGTAAGCGCAATGGCGGCGGCAACCGGCGGCATCGGGAGCGGCAACCTAATAACAACATCAAAAAAATAATCATTTAACACATTCTACAAATGGCAAACGAAACCAGTACTCAGAATGGAGTAGTTACAGGCGGTACGCCTGCCACTACTTCCCCCGGCCACGCCGGACTCCCCACGCAGGTAGCCGGAGAGGCCACGACCGTTAGCGCAGCCGCTGATGCAACCGGCGGTCTCGGCGCAGGTCAGTTCATCGAAATGGACATTGACAAGCAGCTCTTTGAGTTTGAGAGTGACGAGACTCCGCTCATGCAGCTGATGCTCAATGCCAAGAAAGTCCCCGTTACCTCTCCCGAAGTACAGCACTTCGCCATAGACCAGGCGCGTCCGAGCGTAGTCACCAACGCCGCAGTCGGAGACGGTACCGGCGAGGTCGTAGTTCTACCCCTAGAGGCAAGCGACAAGAAACTCCTACAGCCCTACGGCACGGTACTCGTTAAAGGAGTTGACGGCTATGCCGCAGACGGCAAGACCAAGACTCCCGGCAAAGACCTCATGCTATTCATCACCGGCAAAGACACCGTATCGCAGAATCCTACCGCTATCGCCGTCAACGGTCCCAAGACCAACACCACCGATGACAGCTGCCTCGTCCCCGAAATTCCGTCCGGCACAACCCTTGTCATCCTCTCCAACGCCATGTTTGAGACGCAGAAGGAAGTGCTCCCCGACTTCGTTGTACCCTCGCCGCAGACGGTCTACTGTCAGAAGCGCGGCATGAACAGCATTACTTCGGACTACTTCGAGGCACAGGCCAAGCGTATTCCGTTCTCCAAGGCCCTCATCGCCGAGGCACAGATACGCAACTTCAAGACCCGAGGCAACCGCACACTGTGGGCAGGCCGAGCAAGCAAGTTCTCGGTAGACACCAAACTGGGCCGTCAGATGGTTTACACCACCGAGGGAGTGCGCTGGCTCATCAAGCGTCACCTAGACAAGCGCGGCAAGTGGACTTACGAAGAGTTCATCTCGCTTGCCAAGATGATATTCACCGGAGAGGACGTTCCGAAGAGCATCGTAGTACTCTGCGGCAAGAACTTCCTTGAGAACATCCAGTGCATCGACTTCAGCAAGCATCCCGAAATCCAGTTCTCCGTCAAGACCAACAAACTCGGATGGACCATCACAAGTATCCACACCGTGTTCGGCGACCTTGAATTCAAGCACGACCCCACGCTCGATCGCCTGGGATGGAGCAACAGCGGCGCGGCCATCGCCTACGACCGCCTTGTCCACTACGTATATTCCGCAGAGCACAAGGACAGCGAGCGCGTTGACGGCCACGAAGCCACACGCGAGCACACCATCGTATGGGATGCTCTCGCACTGAAGTCGATGGTACTCTCCCCCCCCCAACGTCCCCCTGCCACATCTGGATTGACGGCGAAGGGACATTTGCCACCGAGGGAGCGACCACATACTGCCTTTGGGGAAGCGCAGAAGCTCCCGAAAACCCGGTAGACGGAAAGGTCTACATCCTCACCTGCGACTGCCCCGACATCGGCACAGACGCAGTCACCGGCAGCATGTGGCAGGCGAGCGTGACCGGCAGCACGGTAACGTGGAAAGAATACACCGGCGAACTGGTTGCCGCCTAAGCCAAACCAAAGGGAGGCGGAGTGCAGCCGCACGCCACCTCCCCATTTAAAAATACAACTATCATGAAAAAGCAGAGAATCACCTACGGCGTATATAACATCATAGAGTGGCATACCCTCATACCCATGGGGAAAGCCGTAGTAAAGGTAACTTTCTCCGGCGGTGCAATCACCACATCGGGCATAACGCCAGCCACATACACCACAACCGACCCTATAGTGCAGTTTGCCATAGAGCAGAGCGCAGAGTACAAGTCGGGCAAAATCCAGGTTGTGCGCAAGTCACTCCTTAAAGAAGAGTTTGAGTTGGAGCACAACGCGCCCAAACCCAAAATCAAACAGGAAGCCGCAGAGAATACTGAGGTCACTGAAGCCGACAAGGCCGAACAGAGCGAAGCTCCCGGCGAACCCGCGCCGGAAGAAATGCTTGCCGAGGAAGCCGAACCCGAAGCACCTGCCGAGGGAGAAGCCAAACTCCTTGACAAAGAATTTGACAACAACGAGGACGCAAAGAACTTCCTCGCAGACAACTACGGCGTACTCAAGAGCAAGATGCGCACCCGCGCAGACATCCTTGCCGTGGGCAAGAGCGTGGGAGTGAACATCAACTTCGTGTAAAAACCGTGCGCCATGGTGTACAACATCCTGCAAATAGTGCGAGACGTGCGCATAGCCATTGACGAGAACAAGACGGGCGAGCAGCTCATTGCGGACGAGGACGTTGACACCCTTTCGCTTGACGAGATTATCCGTTCCAAAATCGTAGAGGCCGTGCGGCGTGTGTTGACCGCGGCCCCGGTGCATCTGCTTGACGGCGGTTTGCCGTTTTGCGATGCCGTGTACTGCCGCGACAAAGGCGCAGGGTGGGCTCTCCTGCCCTGCGACTTCATGCGCCTTATCATTTTCAAGATGAGCGACTGGGAGCGGCCGGTCTACGACGCCATCACAGCAGCAGACCCCGAATATCAGTTACAGCACTCTCGCTACAAAGGCATTCGCGGCAATCCGCAGAAGCCGGTAGTAGCGATAGTGAGCAGACAGGAGGGCCGTGTGCTTGAACTCTATTCATGCGAGAACGAAGACGCGACTGTGGAACAGTCACTTTATCTGCCCCTGCCAGAGATAGACAAGGACGGCGGCATAGAAATCCCCGAGCGGTGCTACCAGTCCGTGGTCTACACAGCCGCAAGTCTTACCCTCGCGACAATCGGACAGGGAGAATTATCAACATTAATGACAGAACTCAGCAAACAACTTCTGACATGAGCCAAATCAAAACAAACGAATTTATGGGCGACAGCAGTTTCGGTCGCCATGTAAATGTCGGAGGCAGCGCCGACATCAAAGGAAATACGCACATCCACAAGAATGTGAAGATAGAGGGTTGGCTTGATGCGCCGAACATCAAGGGGCCCAACAAAGGAATGTTCAGGAGCGAAGAAAGGCTAAAGGCGTCATATCCACAACCCGGAGAAGGATGGTGGGCGTTGGTAGGAGAAAGCCTTCCGGCACCGCTGTACATTGCAGAAGGCGGCGAATGGGTATCGACAGGCAAAAGTGCGGGGAATCCGACGTTAGATGTCGACAGTTACAATGCCGCAGTAGTAGAGATGGAAGGCAAGCTGAGCGAGCTGAGCGAAAGCGTAGCGGCGCAGGGAGCGAGCATAGAGACACTTAGCGAAAGCGTGACTACGCAGGGAGCAAGCATAACAGCCCTGGAAGGGAGAGTGAACACACTAAGCCAGAGCGTGAGCGCGCAGGTGAACAAGATAGACACGATAATAGAGACTGTAAACGGTATCAGAGGACTTGTAGAGACCCAGAGCGGCATACTGACAGAGCTTGGGGGGCGAGTCAGCGCAGCAGAGAAAAGCGTTACAGACAGCGAAATCAACACATTTGCAATAAGCGCCGACGCAGAAAAAGTGAAAGTGCGTCTGGGGTCGAACAAAAAAGAGTTGACAGAAGAGCTGGAGAGCGCAACGAAAACGAAGGCCGGAGTAATGAGCGCAAGTGACAAAGAGACATTGGATGGCATTAAAGAAGAACTTCCGCAAATGCGGGAAAAAGATAACGAGCTGAGTTCGGGGATGACGAAAATTAAGGCAACACAAGCAGTTATAAGCGAGCGTCTTAACCGAGAGAGCCACTATGTCGATGTCAGCGAAGAATATGCGCTACCCAACGAATGGGAGTCCGAATCGAATTACAGCCTGAGCAGCGCTACAAACCTAATATTTGCCAAAGGGCGATCAAAAGCCGGCATGGAGATAGCGATAAAGGACCCGGCAGGGGAATACAAGACATATCATTATATAGGTAAAGAGCTGAATCATGACAGTTTTACAGATCCGGGCAACTGGGTAAGTATCGCCGAACAAGAAAGCCGTCTGAGCGAACAAGAAAGCCGTCTGAGCGAGCAAGAAAGCCGTCTGAGCGAGCAAGGAGAGATACAGAGCGAGCAAAGAGAAACCTTGCAGCGGCATGGGAAATCCATAGCGTTGTTAGAAGAGGGTTTTCAAGTGACATTGGTGAAAGGCGGCATAGACAAATTAACGTCAGAGGGCTATTATATGTTATTAGGTATGATAGGCCAGGGAAAGAAATATGTAGTAGTCAAAAGGAACACACGTGAAGTATTAAAAAACGGAGCATCAGTGCCGGAAACGACGGTAATGCAGTATGAGTTTGGTATAGACGGACTGCGATATCGGACGACAATATGGGAAGGGACCGAGCCGGAAAGCCATGAATGGGGTGAGTGGAGCAATGTGATGACAGAACAGGTGTCACAAGGTAAAGAGATAAACAAAATAGGAACCGGTATTAAGGTACAAACAGTAACGGCATTAGACGATGTCAGCGAAGAAGGGTATTATTTTTCGAAAGAAAAATTAGGGTATGGAGCCAACATCGGAGTAGTAAAGAAGTTGAATAAGAAGAGCGATAGCGGGATGAAAGTATTGCTTTCGCAATACTTATTTGACATCGACGGCTTGAAGTATCGGACAAAAGAATATAAAGCGGCCCTTGGGGCAACGAGTGCAGAGTGGAGCGAGTGGCGGTTGTACGGATATGCAAGTGCGAGCAATAGTATAAATATAGACGAGCTTTCGCCAAGTTCAACAGGAGAACACACGTTTGAAAGTGCGATAGCAGCCGTACCGGAGAATCAGAGGACATCCGGGCGGGAGATAGTGTATTACAAGCAGGATTACATAGTAGAGCGAAAAATATTTGTAGGCGAAAAAACAGACTGGGAAGACAAGTCGTTTTGGCGAGACGCAATGCAATCCAAGGACGTAACGTATAAAGAGCTGATAGAAATGCGGGACGGTTATCGTTTAACTCCGGGGATGAATTATCGCATAACGGACTATGAGACTACTGTAGCGAACGACCCCGAAGCGCAGAGCGCCGGACACCCGTTTGACGTTGTGGTAATGGCCCTGGATCAGCACACCCTGAGCGAACGGGCGTGGGCGATTCGCAGTGCGCGGGACGCAGAGGGGTATTTTGCCGGAGTGAAGATGGAGGCGTGGCAGGTGTGGTATTGCGCGGACAATGACACGAAGCGTTTTCAGTGGGCCGACGTGATGAACGGCAAGGGTGTGATATATCGGCTTATTGACGAATGGGGGAACGACTGCCCGTATGACTTCAAGAACATTCAGTTCAAGCGGTATAAGACAAGCGGCGACTATTTAGACCATAATGTCAATACGACCGATTGGCCGTATGAGATTAATTACATATTATGGGCCGGCATGGACGTTTTATATTTATGCGAACTGACGACAGACAGTTCAGACTATAAGTGGTACTACACGTTCAACTATGAACCGGATGAAACCAGCGATGCCAGTCTGATAAACCATGTAAATGCAGACTTGGGAGCAGTATATTATAATAAAGCGTGCAACAGCAACAAGATGGCGCCTTATTATATCAGCGGAGTCGTTGACGAAGAAATTAAAGTGTTGCAGGCACTCAATAATATAGTGTTGATTTCATGCGATACAGAAATTGGCGAGACGGTAAAACTCTACTGTAACGAGTGGGCCGAAGGGTGTTATAATATGACGTTGCACGAGCATGCTTACGGCAATACGTTCGGAAAGAACTGCTACAATGTAATAGCTTTCAAATTCAATGACAACACATTCGGGAACGCTTGCTCCGGCAACGCGTTCGGGAACGGCTGCTATAACAACACATTCGGGGACCGGTGCAGCAATAACATATTAGGGTACGGCTGCCAAGGCAACGTGTTCGGGAACGATTGCGGCGGTAATAGAATAGGGTCCAACTCCGAAAACAACGTGTTTGGGGAAAGCTGTACCTCAAACGACTTCGGGAACGGCTGCTGCTACAATTTGTTCGGGATTAACTGCGGCGCTAACACATTCGGGATTAACTGTAGTGATAACACAATCGGGGATCACTGTTGTTATAACACATTCGGGGATCACTGTTGTTATAACACATTCGGTAAGTATTTTTCATCGAGTACATTAGCGGAAAGTTGCGTCTATAACACATTCGGGAACAATTGCAGAAATATAAAACTTTACCATCATGCCAGGGAATGCACTATTGGAAATTATTGTTCCCACGTATTTTTTCATGCTATTCCAAAGTATTTTGTATTGGGAAATTGTATCTCTACGTTGCATGTTTATTATGAACTATCAGACTCGGACGCCGATGTTCCTTTGATGAACGTAAAAATAATGGATGGAACAAAAAGTACCACCCTGAAGTTGCAGGTGGCTACTAATAAATTCCGATACGTGGGGCAGAATACAGCCGGGGAGTTGAAAATATGGATACCGGCTGACCTGGTGGAATAAAGAACAATAAAAACCAAAAGATATTATGAAAGAAAAGAAAAAAAAGATATTGGTAGGCAGCCGTGCATTTTTCGGCGGCTGCGAGGGCTTCAGAAGCAAAGACTGCGACTATCTGGAGTTAGTGGAGAACCCCGAGGGCTTCACATGGCGGCGCGAACAGTCGTTGCGCGGTGTGTGCACTTTCAGCTATAAGCTGGAACCGGTGGCCGATATGGTGCGTCGCACACTGGAGAGCGGAGACGCCCTTTTAGTGGGCAAATTCTTAGTGCCGGAGGTCGCCGAGGCTATCGGCGCGACGGTGGCGGACATACTGCCGCTTGAGGTACTGTTGCCGAAGCTGGACAAAAAACACGAGTATGTAGCGGCTATTTTCAATGCCGTAAAGCAGAATGGCTCGTTCGAGCTCACTGATGAACAGCGTGCCGTCGCTTATGAAATCTATAAACAAGCCAGAAAACAAGCAAAAAATGGCAAGTTCCTTGACATGGACGGAAAAAACGTAGAAGATAGCGGTGCAACGTCAGATATCATCGAGAGAGAGTCACAAGATAAAGAGTAAGAAGGTGTGCGAGGAGTTAACTTTACAGATACAAAGCAAAGAGACAAACCACAGTATAAGAAAGAAAAAAAGAAAGAAGAGATGAATGATACGAACAACTTATTATCGGCGACCATGGCAGCATTAGGGATGTCGCTATCAGGGTTCTACGGACACCTGGCGCCGTGGCTTCTTCTGGGCATGGTGCTGGTGTTGGTAGATCTGCGTTTCGGCCTTCTTGCGGCCAAGTCGCGAAAAGAAGACATACGTCCATCGCGCGCGTGCCGTAGGACGCTCAACAAGATAGTCGACTACCTATGCTGGGTGACACTTGCCGAGGTGTGCAGCAGGACATTCGGAATAACAATAGGCGCGCCGGTTGTGAGTATGGCGATGCTGTTTGTCATATACGGCATAGAGCTTAACTCATGCGTCAACAACTATCTCGGATACAAAGGAATCAAAAAGAAGTGGAACTTCTTCAAGCTTGTAGGGAAAGAAAACCTGCTTGAGGGCAAGTCCGCAAAAACCGAAACTGACAAAATCACAGAGAATGGAATCCAAGAAAATAACAGTCTTAATTGACAACGGACACGGAGAGGAGACACCGGGCAAATGCAGTCCGGACAATCGGCTGCGCGAATACCGCTATTGCCGCGAGATAGCGCAGCGGGTGAGCAGAGAACTGACGCTTAAAGGCGTAGATTCACTGCTCCTTGTACCCGAAAAGACCGACACACTGCTGCGAGAGAGGGTTCGCAAGGCCAATGCCTGGGCGAGCAAACGAGGCACAAAGAATGTCGTACTCGTGTCGATCCACAACAACGCCGCCGGAGCTGACGGCAAATGGCACGGAGCGAGAGGGTTTTCGGTATTCGTGAGCAAGAACGCATCGACGCACTCAAAGCGACTTGCACAGATATTCACCGAGAACGCCACGGCAATGGGGCTGATGGGGAACCGCTGCGTACCGGCAGAGAAGTATTGGGTGCAGTCGCTTGCGATGACACGCGACACCAACTGTCCGGCTGTGCTGACCGAGAACCTATTCCAAGACAACGAGGAAGATGTCGACTTCCTGCTTTCGGAGGAGGGAAAGAGAGCCGTGACCACATTGCACGTCAAATCAATCATTCAATACATCAAGAGCATCGAGTCATGAAAACAAAACAATATTTGCTTATAGTCCTCACAGGAGTGATAACATTCCTTTGCGGGCTAAACATCGGCAAAGGGCGCACGGAGAAGCCTCATGGCACCGTGACGGAAACAAGAGAAACGACCTTGGACACCAATCAGTACTACGCCCCGATTCCGCAGTCAGAGTTGGCGTTAGGCACACAGCGCTATACAGAGCCGGTCTATCGTAACGGAGGAGGAGGGTATGGAGGCGAACCCCGACAACGAGGCAATAAAGAGAGCATCAGTGTTGACACCATCAACACCGTCCATTACGGCAGCGGAGCCGGGGGCGAGCCTCGATGTAGCAAAGACAGTGCAATCGTGGAACTTCCGATAATACAACGCCACTATGCGGACAGCACCTACGAGGCATGGATAAGCGGCCCGGTTGATCCACGGATAGACAGCCTCAGAGTATTTGCACGGACAACCGTGATCACCCGGCGAGAATGGAAGCCTCCCAAGCGATGGCATGTCGGCCCAACAATCGGCATCGGCCTCACCACACATGGCGCAGAGCCGTTTGTTGGAATAAGTCTCATTTATTCATTATTTTCATTCTGATATGGAGACAATCACCATAAACATAAAACGGAGCGATGTCTACGAAGAGGTAGCCAAGGCCACCGATTACACAGGCTCCAAACTCATATACGGAGACGAGAACGCGCGAGAACGCATCCTCGCCGCAGATGACGATCTCGCCGAACTGGGCCGTTTTTGGGAAGAGAGCGCGTCAGCCGTCAACGAGAATTTCAAGGAGATGCTGGTCAGTTGGGCTGATAAAGTACCGAATGTATTAGTAATAAATTCCACGGAGAAAGAAGAAGCCAAAGCACTCTCGCCGGAGAAAGCGCAAGAGCCGGGACACAGCATGACACTTGAGGTGAGCAAGAGTTTTGACACCAATCTCACGACGAGCATCCAGTCAACCCTGCGCAGCTTCTTCATAGCCTCAATAATCGGCTATTGGTTCAAGTTTGCGAACAAGGGCGAGGCCAAGGACTACTTTGAGCAAGCCGCCGAACTGCTTGCCACCGCCGAGAGAATGTTATACAGCCGCAAGAAACCAAGCATCCCCAAAGATTAACCTTAAACCCCTTTAGAAATGGCAACATTAGGAGAAAAGAAGAGCGTCACGGCCACCATCACCCATAGCTGGCTGCTCTTCGACATCATGAATGAGACGTTCCTGCGCGGTCGTACCATTCAGAACAAGGAGAACCACAAAGAGGTAGCATCCATGTTCGCCTCGGAGGACGAGGAAAACCGAGAGAAAATCCTACGCTCGGTAAAGAAAGCCTTCTCGGAAGTGCAGACCGAACTGAGCGAGTATCTGGACGAAAACGGAACGACCACCGACAACAAGCACTGGGCCGGTGACACCGACCTTGTGCTCAATCTCAAGATGCCGTCCAACTTCAACGAAGCGGCCACCACAGCCGTCGGCGAAGCCATCCACGACTACATCAAGAACAAGGCCATTGCCGAGTGGTACATCGTCACCAACCCCGGTGATGCCGACAAGTATTTCAACATGGCCAACGCCTCCATGGAGAACATCAAATACTCCGTGAGCAAGCGAAGCCGCCCCAAAGCTTTTATCTTTGCAGTCAGAAATCTTATCAGTACATTTGTTCTTCAAATGTTAAC
>OGOU01002436.1_pt1 | contig 13107 bp, 10 predicted proteins | sample 1552721 | NCBI WGS metagenome assembly OGOU01 (sample SAMEA2580176, study PRJEB22360) | human gut metagenome | biome: human gut; feature: human-associated habitat; material: faeces | place: Denmark | collected 2008/2010 | reverse complement strand
TTCCCCCCTCCCCCCGGCGGAGAAAAAGCCACAGATTGCACCTTCTGAAGCATGGACGGCATCGCCCGAGCTGGGTCTGCGCTATGAGTCGACAATAGACACGCTGTTCGAGAACTATTCGCATCAGGCTGTAGCGGCCACGGTGCGCGACGTTTGGGCGGCAACCGGCAACTACGGCGCCGAAGGCACGGATATGATATGGTTCGAGCATCAGCCGCTGAGCGCGTTTCAGTTTCGTGACGCTCTGAGCGTATGGCTTCCTTCAGAGCGTACCATGAAGTACTACAATACCCGTCTGCCCATGACACTACTGTCGTACAATGCCTCGGGAGGCCGCGACAATGCTCAGGAGCGCCTGAAAGGGACCTTTTCGGGCAACATCAATCGTAAAGCCCAAGTAGGCGCGTTGCTTGACTATCTATATTCGAAAGGCTCGTACGCCAATCAGGCCATGAAAAATCTCACCTGGGGCGTCAGCGGCTCGTATATGGGCGACCGTTACGAATTTCAGGGATTTTACAACCATTACAACTCGCTTAACAAAGAAAACGGCGGTATCACCGATGACCGCTATATAACCGACCCGGCCGAAATGCAGGGCGGCGTCACATCAATCGACGCCAAATCCATACCGACAAGGCTGACCTCGGCACACACACGCTATGTCGGCGGCCAGCTGTGGATGAATCACCGATACAAGGTTGGATACTGGCATACCGACTCGGTAATCAACGACACTATCGAGATACGCCATTACGTACCGGTGATTTCGTTCATCTGGACAATGGACTACAGCTTCGGCAAGCATCTGTTTCTGAACTCGGCGCCCGGCGAGGCCACCAACTTTTTTGACAACACCTATCTGTCAGCAACCGGCACGCGTGACGTAACGCGCTATACCTCGGTGAAGAATACCGTGGGAGTGTCGATGCTCGAAGGATTTCACCGTTTGGCCAAATTCGGTCTTGCCGCGTATGCGACATACGAAATACGCAACTATCATCAGACGCCAGACTCGCTCGACCATAGCATAGAGAGCGGATTGTCTCCCCTACCCGATTATTATGCGTCCATTCCGAACAAAAAGAGCGAGAATCTGCTGTGGGTGGGCGGCCAACTGACCAAGCAGCGCGGCTCGCTGCTGACATACGACGTCACCGGCGAATTCGGTATCATAGGCCCGGCTGCCGGTGATATACGTGTCGACGGGCGTGTACGCACACGCTTCGGGCTGTTCGGCGACAGCGTCGGCGTTACAGCCTACGGCAAATTTGACAACCGTCATGCTCCGTACCTTATGCAGGACTACCGTTCAAACCACTTTATATGGCATAACGACTTCGGCAAAGAACGCACGCTGCGCCTGGGCGGCATCTTTACGCTTCCGCGCTTCGGCACACAATTTGACGTCGGCTTCGAAAACGTTCAGAACCATTTATATTTCGGTGCCAATGGTCTGCCTACTCAACATTCAGGCTCGGTACAGATATTCTCGGCCCGACTTGACCAGAAACTGAAAGCCGGCATACTGCACTGGGACAACCGCATCACCTATCAGAAATCGGGCGATGACAACATCATTCCTATACCTCAGTTGGCACTGTACTCCAATCTGTACATACTATGCCGCATTGCCACACTGCATCTGCAGTTAGGGATTGACTGCGATTATTACACACGCTATTACTCGCCTGTATATCAGCCCGCTACAATGTCGTTCTGCAATCAGCGCGAGGTCAAGGTGGGCAATTATCCCTTCTTCAATCTCTATGCCAACATGAAATTGTCCAAGACACGCTTCTTTGTAATGTTCTCGCACATCAATCAGGGATGGACCGGCAACAACTACTTTGCCATGCCCGGTTACCCGATGAATCCGCGACGCTTCCAGATAGGCCTGTCGGTAGACTTCGCCAACTAATGAAAATACCACGTCCTGCAACCTTGATAGCCCTGCTGGCACTTGCACTCGCTGCCATGTTTGCCATAAGCCGCTGCTCGCATCGACTGGCAGACAAGCCGCTGTTTGCTTCAGCCGGCGACTATCCGCCCAAGTCAGGAGACGACACCCTTGACGTAGCCATAGAGATTTCCCCCCTGTCATATTCGCTGCACGGCGACTCGGTCAGCGGTCTTGACTACGAATTGCTCAACGGACTTGCACGCAAGTATGGACTGCATATAAAATACCATGCCTTTGCACCTTTGGACTGGGCCGTCAAAGGTCTCGAACAAGGCACGTTTGACATACTTGTATCGTCACTTCAGTCAACCTCAGCACTCAAAAAACGACTTCCGGTAACCGAAAGCGTCTACATTGACCGTCAGGTACTTGTACAGAATCGCGACAAAGCACCGCTTATAAAGTCGCCCGAGCAACTTGGCGGCGACACCGTATGGATTGCGCGCAACTCGCCTGTTGCCGGACGCATAGCCAATCTTGCCGCCGAAATAGGCGACACAATAATCATTGACGACAGCCGGGCGCTGACAGCCGAACATATTGTCATGCTAACGGCAGCCGGCGATGTTCCCCGCTGCGTAGTCGGGGAAGGTCTGGCACGTGCCATGGCATCGAAATATCCCAAGCTTGACATTTCGACTCCCATTTCATTCAACCAGTTTCAGGCATGGGCGGTATCGCCGAAGAAAAAAGCGTTGCTGACCAAACTTAATGCTATGCTCGCCGCTTATATTCATAGCGACGAATACCGCAGCATCAGCTCCCGATACATTCAAGAGACAAACATCACCAAGACCCCATGACAGACAAAGGATTCACGACCGAAGAATTTTCGCTGAAACCATCGGTTTACATGCGCCGCGTGGGCATGCATTGGCTGGGACGCAACTGGTGGTGGCTATTTGCGCTGCCTGCGGCTCTTGCCATAGGCTCGGCATGGCAGCCTGTGCTGATTTTTGTGGCGATGATGTTATTTTTCCTGCTGTATCCCGGTGTTACAATGCTTGTTTACTTCAGATATTCGCTTTCACCTTTTGCCCGAGCCACACTGTACAGCCAGAAGGTAACGCTCGGCGCCGACGGCATACGTCAGGAATTCTACACCGACGAGCGTTACGAGCGCGTCCCCGCCGACAACTTTTTTGCCACCGACGCTGTCGAGTATGGCGATATTAATGACAAATTGCTAATTTTCAAGCTACGTAGCGGAGCCGGAGACCTTATTATGGTCCCGTTGAGCGCTATCGCCGAAGAACTGCGTCCGCATATTGAAAGCATAGTCGCCGATTGTGGCATAACTTTTGCTAAAGGATAGAAAATCAAATATCACGAAAGTCACCTTTGCAACAATAACTCTCCTTGACAAACATGACCGAACAAGACGTAAAAAAAATACTGAGCGAAATACGCGTCGCACACGCCACAGGCATGCTCAGCGGCATTAAAATGCTTATAAGCCACTGCGAGCGCACCATGAGCTGGGAAATATCGGACCGTGCCAAAGCGCTCGAACGCGACTACAACTATATGCTTGACTACTTTGTCGCCGGATATCCCGATGAAAAGCGCAGTGAGATGCGCGACGAAATTTCAGACACGCTGACGGCACTCACCGACCGGCTCGAACGGCGGTTGCTATCGAAGATACAGCCATCGCTGTACTTCACCGCAGCACGTATCGCCGCCGAAAATGGCAAAGACTTGTCCTCGCAATTGAACGAGTTCAGAAACCTTACCGATGCCGGTGACAACCTTTTTGCCCGAATAACATCGGGCGACAACAGCGCAACATCGACAACGCCGCCTCCGAACTTTTCAACTCGGTATGGACAGCTTATCCGCTGAACGCGGCCGATACCCAAGCACTCATGTCGTATCTGAATGATGGGGGCGTGAGCACGGTATGGCGCTCGCTGATTCTGTCGGCAGTGCTTTTGGGCGAACTGCAGTATCACGACTCGGCAAGGGTCGCTGTCATTGCCGATGTATACGCTGCTGCCGACGATACAGGGCTGCGTGCGCAAGCGCTTGTAGCTTTGATTCTTAGCATATACAAACGTCATAGCTCCCAGATAGAGAAAAGCATAACCGACCGACTGAAACTGCTTAGCGACAAAGAATCGTGGCACAGCGAGCTGCGCGAAGCGAACATAGAGCTGATACGTACCAGCGACACGCGACGCATCAGCCGTCAGATGCGCGACGAAATTATCCCGTCAATGATGGACATGCGGCCCGAAATCATGAAACGTTTCGAGGACATGAACTTCGACCCTGCCGACCCTGAAAGTCTTGATATAAATCCCGAATGGGAAGAAGCGTTGCGCAAGTCCGGGCTGCTGGACAAAATCAAAGAAATGAGCGAACTGCAGAGCGAGGGCGCCGACGTGTTTATGTCAACGTTTGCCCATCTGAAAAACTTTGCTTTCTTTCATCAGCCGGCCGGGTGGTTTACGCCTTTCGACCCCGAATCGTCGATTGTCAGACGCGTCACTGCCGACAACGATGTCGTTGCCCGCTCGATAGCCTCCCTGCCCTTTCTTTGCGACAGCGACAAATACTCTCTGGCATTGTCAATCGACCAAATCCCCCAGCAGCAACGCAAAATGATGTTCGAGCAGCTTGATGCTCAGCGCAGCCAATTCTATGAAGCCATGAACGAGGCCAACAAGACTGCCGCCGACGACTTCCGTCTTCAGGTGCGGCGTTATCTGCAAAACATCTATCGCTTTCTCGAACTTTTCCGTCGAAAAGCCGAGTTTTACAATCCGTTCGATTCAGACTTCAACATATATACTGTAAAGATTTTTGCCGATGCACTCAGCGACGAAGAAGCCCTGCGCATGACAGCTGAATTTTACATGAAAATCAAGCGCTGGGATGACGCAGAATACATCTTTGGACTTCTGTCCGACAAACTTGATGGCAACGATGCTGCCGTGTGGCAGAAAATCGGCTTCTGTCACGAAAACAACAATAAGATTGAGGCAGCCATCGAAGCATACCGCCACGCCGAAATGCTTGACAGCCGGTCGAAATGGCTATGGGGACGTCTTTACGCATGCTACCGTGCCATCGAAAAGTACGAGAAAGCGCTGCCTTACGCCCGACAGTCCGTCGACGAGAACTCCGCGCAGTCTGTTCTCAAGTACGGATATGCCTGCCTCGAAGCCAATGAGACTGAAGAAGCCCTCAACCAATTTTTGCGTGCTGAATTTATGGACGAGAGTTCACAGCGACCTCTGCGTCCCATAGCCTGGACATACTTTCTGCTTGGCAAATACGACCGTTCGAGCCGGTACTATGAGCGCATAATGGCCGGCAAGCCTACAAAAGGCGACTATCTCAACTACGGACATCTCCAACTTGTGTCGGGCAATATCCGCCGCGCTTACGAATTATATCAGCAGGCTTACAACAACGACCGCGCATGGTTCGTAAAACAAATGAGCAATGATGCACTGACGCTGCAACAACTTGGCCTCAGTCCAAGCACACGTCTTATGATAGTCGACGCGGTTCTGTATCCGCGTCAGCAGATTCCGTGCCCCTGACCACGATTATTATTAACAACCTAAAAAATATAAAAAAAGATGGTACTACAACGCTGGCAGTCCGTACTGCTATTTCTTGCCGCCGTCCTTATGGTCTGCAACCTTTTCGTGCCTCTGGCGTCAGTCGCCGACAACGCCTCATCTGATTCATGCACGCTGCTCTATCTTACTCAGTATCCCGTACTGATGACACTCGACATTCTTTGCGGTATTATTATTCTGATATCGATATTCATGTACCGCAACCTTAAAAAACAGATGAAAGTGAACCGTCTGTCGATGCTGCTGATAATAATCCTGGCCATCGCGGCCACGGTGACACTGTGCGTCAACAGTCCCGGCTTCGCTCCGGCATGGCTGGGAGTTGCCATGATACTGTTCTGCGCTCTTATACTCTGCATTATGGCCGGGCGCCTGATGCAACGCGATTACAATCTGCTGCGCTCGGCCGACCGTCTCCGCTGACAAAGGCTGTCTGCTACGATACAAGCAGCGAGGCTGTGCGGTGAATACGATTCACGACGCAGCCTCGCTGTTTATTTTCGCTTTGCGATGATACGATGTGTCAGAAGTCGACCGAAAGACGGACGTTAATCTGACGGCGCGTAAGATAGTTGGGGACGGCATACTGAATATTGTTGACGTCAGTGACCCAATAGTACGAGCTTACATTGGATATGTCAAGAAGGTTGAAGCAATCGAGGCCAAGCCAGATGCTTTTGAAGTGGCGGAAGAACCCCGAGCGTGTCTCGCCGGCTGTCGGCGGTTGCAGCAGGGCGTAACTCAGGCCGACGTCGACACGTTTGTAAGCCGGAGCGCGGAAGTAGCCCTTGTCGCGGGTCGAGCGCGGGGCTGTTGTCGGAAGTCCGTCATTGAAGATGCCTCGCAGCGAGAATTTAAGACGCGGAAATTTCGGGAAATAGTCCGTAAAGTAGAGCGCGAAGGCATATCGGCGGTCCGAAGGCAACGGGACATTGACACCGTTAAGTTTCTGCGAAGTATTCATCAACGAGAAGCTTATCCACGAATCCGAACCGGGGACAAACTGGCCGAAAAGTTTGAAGTCGACGCCCATTGCATGTCCCGACGAGGTGTTCTGCCCGCTGTAAACGACCTTAAGATTGTCTATCTCATAGGGGATAAGATTGGACAAAATCTTGTAATAAGCCTCGCCTGAAAGTTTGAACGGCCGCTCGAAAGCCCTGAACGTCCAGTCGGCACCTAAAATAAACTGATAGGAACGCTGCGAACGTATATCGCTGTTGAGCTGAATGGTGGTGTTGCCGTTGTCGTCCGACACCATCTGACGGTATTCCTTGAAGAACGGCGACTGATAGTAAAGACCCGTTGCAAAACGAAATGCCCAACGCGGAAACTTGTCGGGAACAAAGCCAAGATTGATACGCGGACTTACAAGGAACTCCTTGTTGTAATCCCAGTAGGACAAGCGTACGCCGCCGGTGATGTTGAGGTATCCCGCGCGAGTCTGCATGCGATATGTGTCCTGAACATAGGCCGAGAATCGGTTGGACTGCAAATCGTGGTGCGAGTCGAGATTGTATATGACTTTAAGAGCGGCAGGGTCGAAGGGCAGTGAATAGCCGGCCGAGTCGCGGAGTTCCCATTCGCGCGAGCGGTCAAATATCTTTTCGTGCTTGAAGTCAATGCCATAGCCAATGGTGTGTCCACCCAGACCGTTGGCGCCGCGCAGACCTAACGACAATACCGTAGCCTTTAGACGGTCGCGGGCATGCTCCATATATCGGCCAAGCCCAAGTTCACCGCCTATGGCATCACCGCTGCCGGAGCCCGATGTACCTGCCTGGTCGAGCCAGTATTCGCCCTGGATGTCGTAGGTGACAAGTTCGTTGGTCTGAAACGCCGAAGCAAGGAGCGTGTACTCACTCGACTTCCGGGGCTTGTAGCTAAGACTGAACGAGCCAAAGAATGTCTCGAACTTATCTTTCTCCTGACCGTCGAAGTAAACCTTGAATTGCTTGGCATCTGTCGATGTGCCGAAGTTGGTGGTGCGGTTGTGAGGGATGAATTTATAATCATTCATCGAGATATAGCCCAGGAGTGTAGCCTTGAGCTTGTCGGTAATATTGTATCCGAGATAACCCTGATAATCGAAGAAACGCGGATCATACTCGCCTTTCTCGTCCATAGAGCCGAGCAACGAGCGATTGGATTTGTAACGCACGCCGTGGAGCATGTGGAATCGCCTGGAACTTGTGCCTAAGGTGAGTCCGCCGCCCTGAAGAGACAGATTGGCTGCGCCCTCGAACGACTCGGGCTCGCGGTAGGTTATGTCGAGTACCGATGACATCTTGTCGGTATACTGCGGAGCGAAGCCGCCAGTCGAGAAGCCGATGGCACCCACCATGTCGGGATTGATGATAGACAAGCCTTCCTGCTGACCTGAAGTCACCAGCTGCGGACGGTAGACCTCGACACCGTTGATGTAAACAGAGTTTTCGTCATACGAACCGCCGCGGACAGAGTATTGTGATGACATCTCGTTGCCCGAGGTGACACCGGCCATTGTGGTAATGAGACTTTCGACCGAGCCGCCGCTGACATCAGGCGAAATCTTAATATCCTTGACATCAAGATTTTGCATAGCGCCGGTCTGCTTGCGCACCTCGGTGACTTCTACACCCTCGAGGGTGTAGGTCTTAGGCAAGAGTTTGACATTGAGTGTGACATCGCCCGACGCACCGACAAGACGACGGCGCGAATCCTCATATCCAATACACGAAAATTCAACGCGGATAGTATCCTGTGCGGGACAAGTCAACGAGTAAGTGCCGTCAAGGCCCGAAGTGGCGCCTATCATCTTACCGGCTATGCGTATAGTGGCAAACTCAAGAGGCTCATTATTCTCGTCGGTGATTTTGCCACTGATTTTCACGTTTTTGCTCTTGACAGCCGATAGCGGAGTGCTTTTCTGTTCAGGCTCGGGTGCAGGAATTACGACACGCGGACGCGACTGAACGGCAGCATCGGTCGGTGTCGGAACCAGCGCAATAGCCATGACACAGATCATGGCACAAAGTGATATGATGGTTTTGCGTATGTTCATATTAAAAATAGCTACTCAAATAATAACGCGCATAAGGTCCAAAAATTGCCCTGAAAGACTTTTCGGAGCACATAGGTACTTGTGTCACCCGCAAGCGCTCAGGATAAGCCTGACACAGACACCATCGGTCTGATGTCAATTCTGTAAATTTATTTAGGGCAATATTGCGTCAAGAGTGATGCTACAAAAACTTTTTTGAGGCAAAGCAAAGCCCCGGCTAATGAAAGTCAGGGCCTTGTATAATGGGTTTACAAGATGTCGTGAAAAGAGGCTGCACCTATTCTGACACAGCCTCATCTTTCGGTGTATGCAGTTTCAGGAACATATTTCCCGGCGACAAGCAAGTTAAAAGTGGGTACCGGGCAGGCAGTGAAGGACATGCCGATACCGGACCCGGATGTCATTCACAGCCACAACTGATTTCTACTTTCGGTACTGAGGCAGAACGGGAACCGGGAATCGCGAGAACAATGTCTGAACAGCTTCGTTAATGCCCTGAAGATTGCGGAACTCGGCAGACTGGCCTTCGCCGTTATTCAGAATTGTTGCTACCGAGGCAGTGTACAACGGCAGTTTTTCGGGCAAATTAACCAAATCCATAGTCAATACGCCTTCGCGATATATACCGGTAATGACTTGGGCATTAGGATCAGGCTGCGGCCAGTAATATGAATAAGGATACATATAGAACGGTGCATATCCGCCCCACGCCGGACCCCAGTATGGTCTGTAAGCGGGTCCGTAAACCCACGATGCCGGTTCGGTATCTATCTCGCGATGTACAGTAAGACCTATGTTAATAAGAAGGGGCGACTGAGGGTCTTCGGTGTAGCCACGGATTACCATCTGCTGACGTATGGCCGCAGCGATGTTGTAGTATGTGACCATCTGCATGCCGGGGATCATCTTGCCCTGGTCGGGGGTGACGATGTGGAAAGTCTTGTACGATGCAAGGTCGGCATTGTTAAAAGTCTCTGAATTTACCAGCGTGAACGGCGAGCAAGAACTGAGCGACAGCGCCATAATTCCGGTCAGAAGCATAAGTAACTTTTTCATAGTAGTATATTTTGAATTAAGTTAAAGATTGTGCATTAGTGTAGTGCGCTTTATCCTAAGCTTATAATGATAAAGCACTTTGATAATTAAACATTCGATACCACAAATTGGTTCTTTAAATAATGCGATCCACAAGCATCACAAAATGCCGATAAATAGCGCAGTCCGCAGAATATTAACAATATTTAATCGGACCGGTATTGCTATCCCGAACTTAATTTGTATCTTTGGCAATTCAAACCATGTCAAACTTCAAATCTTTGTCAATGTACGAAGACTCTACAAACATCACTCAATTCTTTATCTCGCTGATTGATGAGCACCGCAGTCTCGACGTGGCCGAAGCGGAGTTCAAACGCATTGTTGCCGACGACCCGGAACTGCAAGCTGACTACCGTACCTGGTGCGAGGAAAATTCGCTGAGCGAACGTCATGGCTTCAGCGATTTCGGCGAAGAGTACCTTGCAAATCGCGAATCGGTATGGGACGTCCTCGACGAATACAGCGATGACGGCGGTATGTAGTCCACCGCCCTATATTTTTATAACCTGACACACAATATCAACGAAAAAGATGTCCGAAGACACACCGCATAAAAAAGTCCGAATCAGGATGCCGGCAGAATGGGAGCCACAGAGCGCAGTTCTCGTAGCGTGGCCTCACAGCAAAACCGATTGGGTTTATATGCTCGACAAGGTATGTGACTGCTATGAAAAAATTGTACTTGCCCTGCAACAGAATGGGCTTGTGACAGTGGTTTTCGGTCCCGAGCTTGACGATGCACGTCGAAGGCTCGAAAGACTCGGCCAGTCAGTGGTCTTCGCCGAAATACCGACTAACGACACCTGGGTACGCGACTATGGTCCCATCACAACTGTCGACATTGACGGTAGATACATGCTCAATGACTTTGTTTTCAATGGCTGGGGCATGAAATTCGCCGCCAACCTTGACAACATGGCCAACAGACATCTGTCGGCTAAAGCACTTTTCGGCTATGCTATGCATGGCGACTGTCGTCTGGTCAACAATTTGGACTTTGTGCTCGAAGGCGGCTCGGTCGAAAGCGACGGACACGGCACACTTATGACAAGCGAAAGCTGTCTGCTCGCCCCCAACCGCAACGACTCTCTGACAAAAGCCGAAATCGAAGCTCAGCTGTGCCGACGGCTCGGCGCTGATCGTGTTCTATGGGTAAGTCACGGTGGTCTTGCCGGCGACGATACTGACGGACATATTGACACTCTGGCCCGTCTTGCACCTCACGGTACCATTATATACACCGGGTGCACCAATCCTGACGATGAGCATTACGACAGTTTGCAGCTGATGGCCCGACAGCTTGCCGGTTTCAGGACTGCTGACAATCGTCCTTACAACCTTATCGAGCTGCCGTTGCCCGACCCGATTTACGATGACAACGGCAACCGGCTTCCCGCTACATACGCTAACTACCTTGTAACACCGGCCAAAGTACTTATGCCCACCTATGGTCAGGCACGCAAAGACATGCTTGCCGCACAGATGCTGCGCATCGTATATTGTGACCGCGAAGTCATTGGCGTAGACTGCCGGGCGCTTATTCAGCAGCATGGCTCGCTACACTGCGCGACAATGCAGCTACCGTAGTGCGCGTACCGGCGTTTCTCGCAGCCAAGACGACCTTAACAAACTAACCCCGACACATTTATGAAATACAACATACTGTCCACCGGCATCATACAACAACACAACACCGCCGACATTGCCGATAACCGCCGGCGTCTCGCCGACAAGATACGACACCTTGCCGCCCAAGGTGCCCGTCTTATCGTCAACCAAGAACTTCACGACTCGCTTTATTTCTGCCAGAGCGAAAACGTCGGCCTCTGCGACCTTGCCGTCGATATTCCTTCGGCAGACACCGAATTTTATTCGTCACTTGCCCACGAATGTGGCGTCGTTCTGGTATGTTCGCTGTTCGAGCGGCGAGCACCGGGACTATACCACAACACCGCCGTTGTCTATGACGCCGACGGCAGCGAAGCCGGACGATACCGCAAGATGCACATTCCCGACGACCCTGCCTATTACGAAAAATTCTACTTCACTCCCGGCGACCTCGGCTTCAAGCCCATTGACACTTCGGTTGGACGCCTTGGCGTGCTGGTCTGCTGGGATCAATGGTATCCCGAAGCCGCACGACTGATGGCACTTCAGGGAGCAGAAATACTGATATATCCCACCGCCATCGGATACGAAAGCTCAGATAGCGCCGACGAGCAGCAAAGACAACGCGAGGCATGGACAACAATCCAGCGCGGACACGCCGTGGCCAACGGTCTTCCGCTTGTCGCCGTCAACCGCACAGGCTTCGAGCCAGACCCGACAGGGGCCACACAAGGCATACACTTCTGGGGCAGCAGCTTCGTAGCCGGACCACAGGGCGAATTTCTGTATAGGGCTCCCGAAGACGAAGAAGTCGCACACATTGTCAACATCGACCTGACACGCAGCGAACAGGTAAGACGCTGGTGGCCTTTTCTGCGCGACCGTCGTATCGACGCATACGGCGGCCTAATCAAACGATATATCGACTGAACATACTGACATACACAGATAAACATTATATCAAAATGTCAAACATTTATAATGACCTGAGCGAACTTATAGGCGACACGCCACTTGTCGCTCTTGACCGGCTGGGAAAGAAACTCGGATTGAAAGGACGTATACTCGCCAAAGTTGAATCATTCAATCCCGGTGGCAGCGTCAAGGATCGCGTAGCACTGTCAATGATACTCGACGCCGAAGTCGCCGGACGTTTGCGTCCCGGTGGTACCATAATCGAGCCCACGAGCGGCAACACCGGTATAGGCCTGGCATGGATAGGACGACTGCGCGGCTATCGCGTAATCCTGACAATGCCCGAGACCATGAGTCTCGAACGCCGCAACATACTCTCCGCTCTCGGCGCCGAGATAATACTCACACCCGGCAACCAAGGAATGGCCGGAGCGATAAAACGCGCATCGCAACTTCGCGACGAAATTAACGGAAGTATTATCCTCGGGCAGTTTGACAACCCTGCAAATCCCATGGCCCATACCCAGACCACAGCACGCGAAATATGGCGCGACACCTCGGGTAAAGTCGCCGCCTTCGTTGCAGGAGTCGGCACCGGAGGAACTGTATCAGGTACAGGACGCGCCCTCAAGGGACTCGACCCCAAAATTTGGGTCGTCGCAGTCGAACCGGCCTCATCACCCGTGTTGTCGGGAGGCAAAGCCGGTCCTCACAAAATACAGGGCATAGGTGCCGGTATGATTCCTGACAACTTCGATGCCTCGGTCGTAGATGTCGTGGTTCCGGTAAGCGACGAGCAAGCCCGTGACTCTGCACGCATTCTGGCATCTACCGAGGGCATACTCGCCGGATACTCGTCAGGAGCGGCATTGGCGGCGGCAATC
>OGOU01002432.1_pt1 | contig 13117 bp, 13 predicted proteins | sample 1552721 | NCBI WGS metagenome assembly OGOU01 (sample SAMEA2580176, study PRJEB22360) | human gut metagenome | biome: human gut; feature: human-associated habitat; material: faeces | place: Denmark | collected 2008/2010 | reverse complement strand
GTAAACAATCCGATTGAGTACATTCTTGAGTGCATTAAGACTATTTATTCAATAAACCACAAAAACGGTGCAATCAGACGTGTTAATGTGAATATTGCCGCCACCACGGTTGAAAATTACAAAAAGCTCAAGGATGCAGGAATAGGAACTTACATTCTTTTTCAGGAAACATATTGCAAAAAAAGCTATGAACAGCTTCACCCCGCAGGCCCTAAGCATAATTATGCCTACCATACCGAGGCTATGGACAGGGCTATGCAGGGCGGAATTGATGATGTGGGACTCGGAGTTTTGTTTGGACTTGAGCTTTACCGCTACGAATTTGCAGGACTTCTTATGCACGCCGAACACCTTGAGGCAGTACACGGGGTAGGCCCCCATACAATCAGCGTTCCCCGAATAAAACACGCAGATGACATTGACCCCACAGCCTTTGACAACGGAATTGACGATGAAACCTTTGCAAAAATCTGCGCTCTCATAAGAATTTCAGTACCGTATACGGGTATGATTATTTCCACACGAGAGAGCAGGAGCGTGCGTGAAAAGGTTATCCGTCTCGGCGTGTCGCAGATAAGCGGAGCTTCCTGTACAAGCGTGGGCGGCTATGCACAGCGCGAAAAGGAAGAAGAAAATACCGCTCAGTTTGATGTGTCGGACAACCGCACACTTGACGAGGTTGTAAACTGGCTTATGCGCCTTGGCTATATTCCGTCCTTTTGCACAGCCTGCTACAGAGAGGGGCGGACCGGCGACCGATTTATGTCACTTTGCAAAAGCGGTCAGATTTTAAACTGCTGTCACCCCAATGCGCTTATGACCTTAAAGGAATACCTAATGGATTATGCAAGCGAGGATACAAGAAAAATCGGGGAGGCTCTCATTGAAAAGGAGCTTTTAAAGATTCCGAATGAAAAGGTGAGGACGATTGCCGCACAGCATATTGCCGACATTGAAAACGGCAGCCGTGATTTTCGCTTTTAAAGGGAGGATATATGGGACTTAATGACACACCGCTCGGCGAAAGGGTGCATATCGGATTTTTCGGCAGAAGAAATGCAGGCAAGTCAAGTCTTGTAAATGCCGTAACGGGGCAAAGCCTTTCGGTGGTTTCTGATGTTTTGGGCACTACAACCGACCCCGTAATAAAAGCAATGGAACTGCTTCCTTTGGGCGCAGTTGCAATAATTGATACCCCCGGAATTGACGATGAGGGCAGTCTTGGAGAACAGCGTGTAATAAAGGCAAGACAGGTGCTTTCGCATACGGATATTGCGGTGCTTGTAATAGATGCGATTGTCGGAAAAACAGAAGCCGACATTGAACTTCTGGAGCTTTTCAGAGAAAAGGAAATTCCGTATATAATAGTTTACAACAAGTGTGACCTGCTCAAAAATCCGACTGTGACTGAGGACGGAATCTATGTCAGCGCAGAGCAGGGTATAGGAATATTTGAACTCAAGGAACGGATTGCAACCCTTGTAAATACCGACAAAGCCGAAAAGCATCTCTGTTCAGACCTTATAAGCCGAGGCGATTTAGTGGTGCTTGTTGTGCCCATTGACAAGGCTGCGCCAAAGGGAAGAATAATTCTGCCTCAGCAAATGGCTATAAGAGATATTCTTGATTCGGGTGCGGTTTCGGTTGTGGTGCGTGACACCGAGCTTGAGCAAACGCTCAGCTCACTTGCCCAAAAGCCTTCACTCGTAATTACCGACAGTCAGGTTTTTGCAAGCGTGGCAAAGGTTGTGCCGAAAGGAATAAGGCTGACCTCATTTTCTATTCTTATGGCGAGATACAGGGGAGTGCTTGATACAGCCGCAGAGGGCGCAAGGGCAATCGACAGCCTGAGGGACGGCGATACAGTGCTTATCAGCGAGGGCTGCACACATCACCGCCAGTGCGATGATATAGGCACGGTAAAACTGCCCCGCCTGCTCAAAAGCTATACGGGCAAAAATATTAAAATTGGAACAAGCTCGGGCAGAGAATTTCCCTCAGACCTCAAAAAATACAGCCTTATAATTCATTGCGGCGGCTGTATGCTAAATGAAAAAGAGATGCTACACCGCAGACAGACAGCCGAAAACGCAGGTGTTCCGTTCACAAATTACGGTATAGCAATCTCATATATGAGAGGAATATTTGACGGAGGAATTTTTGTAAACAGAATTTTTAAATCCAAATAAAATATTAAATGCTTCACATAACAAAGGGCTGTCGCAGAATTAACTTTTCTGCGACAGCCCCTTTTTTACCCGAGCAGACAGTTTGGCTATAGTTCAGAACTTTTTGTGCCCGGGAATAAGCTTTATATAGTCCGAACAACCTTTTGCCTGAGTCTATTACATTACAGAAAATCACTTGGTCGTTGTCGGGCACAAGAATGTAAGATTATGTGATACTATCAAGCATATCGGCTGCCAGTTTAAGCCAGACCGCATTTTTCTATAAAGTCATACAAGCCTTTTTTGCCTTTTTTGATTTTTGCTGCCCTTATGTTGAACATAATAATTGTAAGGATGGTAAAGATAACTGCAATGGAGAGGAGAATGATTGTTACCTCAAGAATATTGCCGTTACCGGAAATTGTACCTCTGAATGCATCAACAGCATAGCTGAATGGAAGCCATTTGTGAATTGTTGCTACAAAATCACCCGAAAGTTCAATCGGATAAGTACCGGCAGAACCGGCAAGCTGTACAACCATAAAGATAAGCATCAGGAAGCTGCCCACCTTACCAAGCCATACGTTGAAGAAATAAAGAATCGACATAAAGGATATTGCGGTTATTACGGTAACTAAAATGGTATTTAAAAGCTCCTCGGGTTCAAAATTCAGGAAGAACTGTAGTGAGCCTATCATCACAAGCGCCGATATAACAGCAACAAGATAAGCAATTCCTGCTTTGCTCAGCCACCAGGAGAAGCCGGACTTTATTGTGCCCTTGTATTCCGTGAGAGGATACATAATGCAGAATGCTATGCAGAGTACCCACAAACCAACGCACATCATATACGCAGCCATTGCGTGACCGTTATTTTTTACAACTGAAATCTGCGTTTCGCTTGCATTTACAGGGTCAGAAATCATTTCATATACATTATCATTGCCCTTGTTTTCGTCTATTGTCTTTTTGCCGTCGGCAAGACCTGTCTTGAGTGTATCAGCGCCGTTTTTTAATTCGCCGATACCATTTCCGAGAGTGACTGAACCGTCATAGAGCTTAGATGCACCGTCATTAAGAGTTACGGAACCGTCGGCAAGCTGAGAAGCCCCGTCTGAAAGTTTTGAATTATTCGCAGTGAGCGTTGAAAAAACGTCTGTAAGAGTTTTCGTGCCGTCATCAAGAGTCCTTGTGCCGCTTGCAAGCTGTGCTGTACCGTTCTTTAATTCCTCAGCGCCGCTGTCAAGGGACTTTGTACCACTTGATACCTGAGATGCGCCGTTTGAAATTTCGGCAGCTCCCGAATTAAGCTGTGCAGAATTTTCATTCAGCTGTGAAAGTCCGCTGCCAAGCTCTGCTGCGCCGCTTGTATAGGCGGTGATTCCGCTTGAAAGCGACTGACTTCCCTCAGCCGACTGAGAAAGCCCTCCGTCAAGCGCGGTCATACCCGGTATAAGCTGAGAGTCAAGCGCATAGTTCACATTTGCAAGTCCGCTGTACATTCCGCTTACTGCATTTTTCGCACCGCCAAGAACCAATTCTTTATTTTCGTTAAGCTGGGCAACTCCGCTTTTCAGTTCGGCAATGCCCGAAATTGCAGGTGTTATATTGTCAAAGGCTGAACCGATTGCCGTTGCGTCTGCTGCGGCTGAAGATACATTTGCCGCAAGATTATCCGCAATTTCAGTTACCTGCGCAGCGGTTTGAGTATCTCCGCCTGCCTCAAGCTGAGCGGCAAGAATATAGAGCGATTTTGCATTATTGCCTGCGTTTGTAAGACTTTCCGTGAGGTCGGTTTTAGCTGCGGTGAGAGCAGCCATACCTTCTTCATCAGGAAGCTCAACGCTTTGGAGCCCGTCATTCATACTGCTTATTGATTCAGAATAAGTATCAAGTCCGCCGCTCAAAGCGGTTACTTCTTCTTCACTTGGCAAGCCATCTTTTATAGTACTGCTCATCTGATTAAGTCCGCCAAGCACCTGTGAGCTGCCCTGTGTGAGCTGTTCACTTGCCGAGGTAAGCTGTGCGGCACCGTAGTTGAGGGCTTCATTGTTTAAGTTTAAGCTCTGTGCGCCTTCATTTGCCTGTTTAACTCCTGCTGTGTAGGCTGTAATACCGTTTTGCAGGGTGTTTGCTCCGTTCTCAAGTGCAGCCGAGCCGTCTTTAAGAGTTTTTGTACCGTCAGAAAGTGAATTTGCACCGTCATTAAGTTTTAACGCACCTGCGAGCAGGTTGTCTGCACCGTCAGCAAGTGAAACCGAACCGTCCGCAAGCTGATTTACACCGTCAAAATAGGCGGATAAACCAACCTTAATTTCATTTGTCCCGTCTTTAAATGTCAGTGTACCGTTAGACAGAGTTTTTAGATTATCTGAAATGGTTTTATTGCCGTCAGAAAGCTCGGCAGCGCCGTTATAAATTTCACCTGCTCCGTCAGCGGCATCCTTCATTCCGTCGCCCGCCTCGGAAATTTTATCAAATATAGTTTCTGCGTAAGTTTTTGTAACCTCCTGAGCAACTGAGTTCTTGATTTTTTCAAGAGCGGTTTCGCTCATCTTCATAGCTATATAGTTTGTTCCCGGATTTGTTTTGTAATCAAGCTCCATCTTCTTAGGGACTGCATCCGTAAGAGTGGCGGCGTTTTTTGAAAAATCCTTAGGAACGGTAATCACCATATAGTAAGTTCCGTTTTCAAGTCCACGCTCGGCTTGCTCTGCGTCTGTAAAATTAAAACACAAAGAGCCGTCCTCTCTGAGCTTGTCAACAAGACTGCCGCCCACGTCAAGGCGTTTGCCCTCATAATCAATCGGCTCGTCAAGGTTTACCACCGCAACGGGAAGTTCGTCTATCTTACCGTAGGGGTCCCACATAGAGCCAAGGAAAAGAGTGGTATAAATTGCAGGAATTGCAATGATAAACACCAATACAATTATCAGTATTTTGTTATGCCACAGACTTTTCCATTCCTGTTTTACCATAATGGTTTCTCCTTTCATTGTACTAATCAAAGCGCTAATCAACTGACTCACCATTAAACTATACTATATATTTTAATGGATAAGGTGTTGATTTTCTTTGCGATATATATTATAATAAATGCAACAGGAACATTCAAGCATTAAAATTAAGGATTGTGTTTAATAATAGACAGAAGCATAAAAAATGTTAAGAAACGGGGAATAAATATGGAGGCAAAAACTGACAGACGAGTAAGAAAGACAAAGGCTGCGTTGCGCCACGGGCTTGCACTTCTTACGCAAAAAAAGAGTATGAAAGAAATTTCGGTAAAAGAACTTGTTGAGGAGGTAGATATTAACCGTTCAACCTTCTATCTGCATTATACCGATATATATAATATGGTAGCTGAAATTGAAAATGAACTTATAACGGAGTTTAAAAGGGCTATCGATTTGTATTCGCCCACAAGCAGCGAAGAAGAAATGTGCAGATTTTTTGAGCATATTTACAGCATATTGAGGGATAACCGTGAAATTTGCCTTGCACTTGTAAGTGAAAACGGCGACATTTCGTTTATACGTCAGGTGGAGAACTTTGTTGCAGAAAAGGTCAAAAAAATACTTGAAAGCGGTATTATAAAGGATAAGTATGATGTTAAGTATGTATTTGACTTCGGTATTTCAGGCGCAATGGGACTTTTTAAGCAGTGGCTTACCGATGAGGATGCACCTGAACCTGTACATATGGGGAAAATTACAACAAATATTATTGTAGGTACATTCAAAAACTTTGACAAAAACTTCAAAATTTCGGATTACGCAAATATTAAGCTTTAAAAAATAAAACCGTAAGGCATAATTGTGCGTAAAAAGAAAGAAAAGAAAGAAAATCTTAGTTTTTTTCTCAAGAAAATCTTAGTTTTTTTCTCAAATCTCTTGCAATTTTTAAAGATGTATGATATTATAATTGACATATGACGATACTTTAAGGAGGTGGGACAATGCCAAACATTAAATCTGCAAAAAAGCGTGTAAAGGTTATCGCTGCTAAGACAGCACAGAACAAGGCTGTAAAGTCAGCTTTAAAGACAGTTATCAAAAAGGCTTACTACGCTGTTGATACTAATGCTTCAAACAAAGCAGAGGCAGTTAGTCTTGCTATGAAGAAAATCGACCAGGCAGCAGCTAAGGGCATTATGCATAAGAACACAGCTGCAAGAAGCAAGTCATCTCTTGCAAAAAGACTTAATGCATCTGCATAAGTTAAAGATTTTGAATTGCAACCTTAAAAGCAGAGATTTTCCTCTGCTTTTTTTGTTTTTATGTTGACTTTTTTTTGAAAAATGATAGAATATATTTATACAATAAGCATATAATATTGCCGTTAATTCAAACATAATCAGGAGGAATCGCATATGAAAAAGAAACACTTTTGGCTTATCATAAGCATCATCTCTGCTGTGGCAGTTGCTTCTGCTGCACTTACCGCATTCTTTATTGTTAAGGATAAGCAGAAAAAGGACGATGAGGAGCTTATGGAGTACCTCGACAGCTCTATTGAATAATTGATTAAAAAGGGTCATCCTACGGGTGACCTTATATTTTTACTTTTTGGAGTGATTTTGTGATAGAAAAGGAGCTTGACAGGCTTTTGTGTGACGCAAGGCAGAACAACGAGCTGAGGTCAAGGCTTATTGCAACAAAAGCTATGGCTGACCCCGTGGCTGAGTTTTGCAGTCTGTGCCAAAGCCTTGGCTACGATGTGCAGATAGGCGAGCTTTTTGCCTTGGGACAGGATATGAACGATTCAAAGCTGCGCAGTGTAAACGGCGGTGGAGTAAACGGCATAGATGGCTGGGATGATGCCTACGAGCAGTTTTTCTTGAGCCTTGAGTGGGGCAGAGGAGAATAATATTGCATTTTTTGAGATGTTGTGGTAGTATATGACTTGGATAGTATTCGCTTCGAAACTGTACCACTTATTAAAGCAGAGCAAAACTTAATGAACTATTTTGACCGGTTTTGCTATAGCTCGAGGCAAGGCACAAGGGCTGATTACAGCCGTATTCCGGCGAGGTTTTTAAAAATTTTTGCCTGAATATATCTCCGTTTGCTGTTAGGAGGTTTTGTGCATAATGTTATATTCTGCCGCCTGTATCCATAGGAGCAGGACAGCACGGAAAGCGGTACGGGATTTACTGAGTATGACTTGTAAATCCTTTATTTGTTTAGCGGTATTTTCTAATATTTTTTAAGGAGAATATACCAATGAAAAAAACTGTAACTACATTTGCCAAGGCAAAACAAACGGGTGAAAAGCTGACTATGCTTACCGCCTATGATTATTCAACAGCAAAGCTGATAGACGAGGCGGGGGTTGACGCAATCCTCGTGGGCGACTCGCTCGGCAATGTAATTTTAGGCTACGAGAGCACTGTAGCCGTCACTATGGAGGATATGATTCACCACGGTGCGGCTGTGGCAAGAGGTGCAAAGGAAGCACTGGTGGTTGTCGATATGCCCTTTATGTCGTATCAGACCTCAGCATATGACGCACTTGTAAACGCAGGCAGACTTATGAAGGAGGCAAACGCAGGCGCAGTAAAGCTTGAGGGCGGCGAAAGTGTTTGCGATGCAATCAGGGCTATTACTCAGGCAGGTATTCCTGTTATGGCTCATCTCGGACTTACACCTCAGTCTGTAAATGCCCTCGGCGGCTTTAAGGTGCAGTGCAAGGACGAGCTTTCAGCCCAAAAGCTTGTGAAGGACGCTCTGGCTGTTCAGGCGGCAGGCGCATTTGCAGTGGTGCTTGAGTGCGTGCCGGCAAAGCTTGCCGAGTATGTTACTAAAATCCTTGACATTCCTACCATAGGCATAGGCGCAGGCGCAGGCTGTGACGGTCAGGTGCTTGTGTATCAGGATATGCTCGGAATGTTCAGCGATTATACACCAAAATTTGTTAAAAAATACGCAGACGCAGGCTCGTATATGCGTCAGGCGTTTATTGATTATATAAATGAAACCAAATCGGGCGCCTTCCCGGGCGAGGAGCACGGATTTAAGATTGATGACGAGGTTATGAAAAAGGTTATGGAGGAAGAACAATGATAAAGCTTACAGGATCTGTTTCACAGGTCAGAAAACAGGTTAAGGAATGGAAAAAACAGGGACTGTCGGTAGGTCTTGTTCCCACAATGGGCTATCTTCACGATGGTCACAAGAGCCTTATCGACAGAGCCGTAAAGGAAAACGACAGGGTAGTAGTCAGCATTTTTGTAAATCCTATTCAGTTTGCCCCAAATGAGGATTTGGAGAGCTACCCAAGAGATATTGAAAAGGACACCGCACTTTGCAGCTCGGCAGGCGCAAGCCTTATTTTTAACCCTGCGCCCGAGGAAATGTACCCGAACGGCTTTTCTACGAGCGTGGTTATGAGCGGACTCACAAAGGAGCTGTGCGGCAAAACAAGACCAACTCACTTTGGCGGCGTATGCACTGTTGTAAGCAAGCTTTTCAATATTGTTGCTCCCGACAGAGCATATTTTGGCGAAAAGGACGCTCAACAGCTTGCAATTATAAAGAGAATGGTTCAGGATTTGAATTTTGACATTGAAATCAAGGGCTGTCCGATAGTGCGTGAGGCAGACGGACTTGCAAAAAGCTCAAGAAACACCTACCTTTCGGCAGAGGAAAGACAGGCTGCTCTTGTGCTCAGCAGGAGTATTGCTCTCGGCAAAAAAATGGTTGAAAATGGTGAACGTGACGCCAACGCCGTTATTGAGGCTATGACCAAGTGCATTTCGGCAGAACCTCTGGCAAAAATTGACTATGTAAGCGTGGTAGATGCTCTGAGCATTACACCGCTTGAAAAATACAGCGGATACGTTCTCACCGCCATTGCGGTTTACATAGGCAAAACAAGACTTATAGATAACTTTATTGTTGACACCGACAAGCTGTAAGCATATTCGGAGAAAAGGGAGAGCGTTATGACAGTTACAATGCTTAAAAGTAAGATACACCGTGCAACTGTGACTCAGGCGGAGCTTGACTATGTAGGCTCAATCACCATTGACGAGGCTTTAATGAAAGCCTGCTCAATTATTGAATACGAAAAGGTGCAGATTGCCGATGTAAACAACGGTCAGAGATTTGAAACCTATGTTATAGCAGGCGAAGAAGGCTCAGGCGTTATCTGCCTTAACGGTGCAGCGGCAAGATGTGTGCAGAAGGGCGACAAGGTTATTATTATGAGCTATGCAGACCTTGACTGCAAAGAGGCGGCAGAGCACAAGCCAAAGGTGGTTTTTGTTGATGACAGCAACAAAATCACAAAGGTAACCTCATACGAAAAGCACGGTCTTTTAAAGGATATGGAGGACTGAGATGTTTAAGGGCAAAAATATAATTCTCGGCGTAACCGGCAGTATAGCCGCCTACAAGTCAGCAAATATTGCAAGTGCGCTTGTAAAAAAAGGCTGTAATGTCAATGTTCTGATGACCAAAAACGCAACTAATTTCATTCACCCGGTCACCTTTGAGGAGCTTACCAAAAACAGATGTATCACCGATACCTTTGACAGAAATTTTCAGCGCAATGTAGCGCATATTTCGCTTGCAACAGGTGCCGATGCGGTGCTGATTGCGCCTGCATCGGCAAATGTAATCGGAAAAATTGCAAACGGTATTGCAGACGATATGCTCACCACAACGGTTATGGCGTGCATTTGCCCTGTAATTATTTCACCTGCTATGAATACAAATATGTTTGAAAATCCGATTGTTCAGGATAACCTCAAACGGCTTGAAAAATTCGGATATATTATAGTACCTCCCGCCGAGGGCAGGCTTGCCTGCGGCACAACGGGCAGGGGCAAAATGCCCGACGAACAGGTTTTGCTCGATTATCTTGAAAGGGTGCTTTCTGATAAGCAGGATTTCAAGGGTAAAAGGGTGCTCGTCACCGCAGGCCCTACGCAGGAGAGCATTGACCCGGTGCGGTATATCACCAATCATTCATCGGGCAAAATGGGTTATGCAGTTGCAAGGGCGGCAATGCTCAGGGGTGCGCAGGTAACCCTTGTTTCGGGCGAGGTACAGCTTGCCCCCGCTCCTTTTGTAAAAACTGTAAGGGTGACTACTGCTCAGGATATGTATGAAGCGGTGACCTCGGAGTTTGAAAATACAGACATAGTAATAAAGGCGGCGGCAGTGGCGGATTTCAGACCGAAGCAGACTGCCCAAAACAAGCTGAAAAAGGCTGACGGTATGGACAGCATTGCCCTTGAGCCTACAAAGGACATTTTAAAGTCGCTCGGAGAGCGAAAGCAGAAAGGCCAGTTTATCTGTGGCTTTTCTATGGAAACTCAGAATATGACCGAAAATTCAAGAAAAAAGCTTGAGAGCAAAAATCTTGATATGATAGTCTGCAATAACTTAAAGGTTGACGGCGCAGGCTTTCAGTGCGACACCAATGTGGTGACGATTATTGATAAAAATAGCACAACCGAGCTTGAGCTTATGTCAAAGGCGGAGGTTGCAGAAAAAATACTTGACAGAATTTCCGAGTTAAACGGATAATAACGCAACAAGCTTTGTATCGGTAAATTTTTAGGATTGGATGATTTTTATGCAGGAAAGAATAATTGAATTGCTTTCAGCGGCAAACGGCTATGTGTCGGGGCAGGAGCTTTCGTCAGAGCTTGGAGTTTCCCGTCAGGCTGTCTGGAAAGCAATAAATGCGCTCAGGGAAAACGGTTATGTCATTGATTCGGTAACACGCAGGGGCTACCGTCTGGTTTCTTATCCCAAATACTTAAATTCGTGCGCAGTCAAATCCCACCTGAATACAAAGCTTATCGGCAAAAATATTATTGTGCTCGACACTGTAGGCTCAACAAATGATTACCTCAAAGAGCTTGGCTCAAAGGGGTGCGAAAGCGGAACTCTTGCAGCCGCAAGGGAACAGACAAAGGGCAAGGGCAGGCTCGGCAGAGCTTGGCAGAGTAATAAGGACGACTGCATTGCGTTTTCATTTTTGCTCCGCCCCGATATTGAGCCGGGGGAGATTTCGGGAATTACTCCGCTCGCAGGTCTTGCCGTGTGCAAGGCAATCAGAGATTACGCAAACATTGACTGCAAAATCAAGTGGCCCAACGATATTATTGTGGGCAACAAAAAGCTTGTGGGTATTCTTACCGAGCTGAGCGCAGAATTTCATACCGTTGAATATACTGTTACAGGCATCGGTATAAATGTGGAGCAGGAGCAGTTTCCAAAGGAAATTGCCCACAAGGCAACCTCAATTTTTCTTGAAACAGGAAAACACGTTGACTGCAACGAGCTTCTGGCTCTTGCTGTTGAATATCTCGAAAAAGAGCTTTTGACAAATGATTTAAGGCTCACAGAAAAGGCATTGGAGGAATACACTGCCCTTTGCGCCACTATAGGCAGAAATGTCAGCTTTTTTAAAAATTCTCAGCAGATTAGCGGAACAGCAGAAAAAATTGACGGTAAGGGCGAGATAGTCGTTCGGCTTGAGGACGGAACTCTTTATACTGTAAATTCGGGAGAGGTTACCGTTCAGGGAATATACTGAAAAAGGCTGTTTATTTGATTACCGAAAGGAAATTAATATGGATTTTGAAAAGGTAGTATCTGTTAAAAATATGAGGGAAAGCGATGCGCACACCATTGCTTCGGGCACCCTTTCGTCGGAGCTGATGATGAGGGCGGCGCAGGGAATTTTTGATAAGGTAAGGTTTGTGGGCAAAACCTGCGTTGTCTGCGGCAAGGGAAACAACGGCGGCGACGGCTACGCTCTCGCCTGCGTTTTGCTCAGGCATAATCTGCCCTGCACTATTGTGAGGGCGGTCGAGGGCTTTTCCAAGGACGGACTTTATTATTATCAGCTTGCAAAATCGCTCGGAGCAGACGAAAGGTCGCTTGACGAAGCAGGTAATTTTGAGGGCTATGACATAGTAGTGGATTGCCTGCTGGGCACGGGTTTTTCAGGAAAGGTAGAGGGCGAAATCGCTCAGGCTGTAACGCAGATAAATATGACGTCCGCCTATGTGGTCAGTGCTGACATCAACAGCGGCATAAACGGCGACACAGGCTACGGCGAGCTTGCGGTAAATTCCGATTTAACAGTTTCAATCGGCAGTCTTAAAACCGGACTTTTTCTCAACGACGCTCCGTATTATATTGATTCACTTACAAATGCAGACATAGGGATTCCGCTTTTGCTTGACGAGTATAAGCTGATAGATTACGGCAGACTTCCGCTTTTTGAGGGCTACAACTCAGAGGTTTATACAATCGAGGAGTTCTTTGAAAAGTTTAATTATTCGGCGGAAAGCTGTAATATTACCGAAGTGATAGCAAAAATGAGTGAAAAAAGCAAAAAGACTATTGTTGTAAAGACCGAACATTCGGCGGTTATTGCAGACGTAAAGTATATTTATTTCTGTGCCGATTACATAAGGAACGATTAAGGCTTTTGTGCATTGCTTTGTTATGCGGTGTGTGATAAAATAGCTTTAGAAAGGAATTGATATTATGCGAAATTTAATGCAGAGGTTTGCGGTTTTTATGCAGGGTAGGTACGGCACCGACAAGCTGAACAACAGCCTTTTTGTGCTTTTCCTTGTGCTTTGGTTTATTAATATTTTTGTTTTTGCGCCGCTTCCCACGCTTATTATTGATGTTTTTGAAATTGCAATAATAGTAATTACCGTTTTTCGTTCGCTGTCACGCAATATCACTAAGAGAAGTGCCGAAAACCGAGCTTTTTTACAGATTTATAACCCTGTAATAAGCTGGTTTAAGCTCACATATAAAAAAATTCACGATCACAAGGAGTACCGCTACCTGAAATGTCCCGTGTGCAAGGCTCAGCTCAGAGTGAGAAATGTAAAGGGCAAGCATAGGGTGAGATGTCCGAAATGCGGAAGTGAATTTGATAAAAAAATATAATTTTTATTCCAAAGC
>OGOU01002423.1_pt1 | contig 13149 bp, 10 predicted proteins | sample 1552721 | NCBI WGS metagenome assembly OGOU01 (sample SAMEA2580176, study PRJEB22360) | human gut metagenome | biome: human gut; feature: human-associated habitat; material: faeces | place: Denmark | collected 2008/2010 | reverse complement strand
ACCAACAAGAGGACTTGATGTTGGGGCAATAGTAGCATCATTGAGCAATAAAGATATAGATGAATTTAAAAATATAAATACATTATTGATTTTTTTAGATGAAATAAGAGATAAGAATATTATAGATATAGAAAAAAAGCAAGGCTTTTTTATTAATTATTCCTTTTTTCATAATTTGGGTATTTATCTATACATTAATACCTAGTTAATCATAAATTAAAGAGAAAGGAGATATTATGTATAACTATGATTATTTAAATGATACTATGTATCAAAAGATGAGAATGAATTCTATGCGTAATTTTAATAGAAATAGTTCTTTATTTTCACCTAGTGATGGTTACAATAATGGTAACATGTTTACTAATCTATATAGTCAGTATAAAAATTATAGACCGGCTCAATTATCTGGAAATACTGAGAAAGAGAAGATGCTATTAGAGATAGGAAGAATATCTTTTGCGGCACATGATCTTAACTTATATTTAGATTTATATCCAAATGATGAGTCTATGTTAACTTTATTTAATGATTATAGAAAGTCAGCAAATGAATTAATTTCACAATATGAAGTTAAGTTTGGTCCATTAAATATTGTTAGTAATAGTTTAGAGAATGGTCCATTTAAATGGATTAATGGTCCTTGGCCATGGGAGGATATTAATAATGTTTAGTTATAATAAGAGATTACAATATCCAGTTGATATTAAGAAAAAAGATTTAAGAATGGCCAAGTATTTGGTTACACAATATGGTGGTGCGAATGGTGAATTAGCAGCTGCTCTTCGTTATTTGAATCAGAGATTTACAATGCCAGATGAGAGAGGAAAAGCTTTGCTTACTGATATAGGAACAGAAGAGTTAGCCCATGTAGAGATGATTTCTACGATGATTTATCAGTTAATGAAGGATGCTACTCTTGCGGAAATAAAAGAAGCCGGACTTGATACCCATTATGCAGAACATGCTTATGCTTTATATCCAACAGATGCCAATGGTGTTCCATTTACAGTAGGATACTTTGCATCTACAGGGGATCCGCTAGCTGATTTATCAGAAGATATGGCTGCTGAACAAAAAGCAAGAGCAGTTTATGAAAACTTAATTGATTTGACAAATGATCCAGATGTTATAGGACCATTGTTATGGCTAAGACAAAGAGAAATTGTTCATTATGCAAGATTTAAGGAATTGTTTGATTACTATGAGAAGAATATGAATAATAATAGTACTAATACTAATACAACTAATATGATGAATGGTAATATGAGTAATAATCAGTATTTTAATCAGTATGGGCAATTAATGTAAAATGTAGATATTTCTACATTTTTTTATTGGAAAAGTATTGGTGGTCTTGTTATACTTTAAGTATAGAGGTGAGTGTATGGATAAAGATGATTTAGAAAAAACTAAAGAAATTGATACTATTACTGATATATCAGATGAGAAACTTGAAGAGGATTGCGAAGTTATAGATGATGATAAAACTATAGTTGGAGATAAGATAGTAGAAGAAAATATAGTTAATGATAAAGTATTAGAAGATAATAATGATGATAAAGAAAATAAAAGTAAATGTAAGAAGAAAATAATTATTATTTTAAGTTGTTTAATAGTTTTACTTCTTTTGATCTGGTTATGTTTAGATATTAAGAAGAATAAAGATAAAGAAAAAATTAAAGATGATGTTTATAATCAGAGTGAATTAAGTGAGAAAGAGAAAGAAAATAAGATTAAAAGTTATGGTAAAAAATTAGAAAAAGTTATTTCTGATTATTACAAAGAAAATAATGTTCTTTTGAGTTATGATGAGGTGTTAAAACTAATTAAAAATGATGATGATATTAGTTGTTCTATACATGAGATTTATGATGATGGTGGAGTTTATTTAAGTGATTGTTCTTTTGGAGGAAAAAAGACTAAATATTCTTATGGAGAGAAGAGACAAGTTAATGAACCTACTGAGATAGTTGAGGATAATACTAAAATTAATGTTTATATTAATAAGAGTACAGGAAAAGCTACTCTTACTAGGCCAACTAATATTAAAGATTATGATATATATGTAGTTGATTGTGGTAGAATTTATCAGAATGCTACTTTGTTTGAAAATACACAATATGTTTTATATCAAACTAGTGATTATTATATGCAATTAAAGAATTATGTTACTAATAAAAAAATATTAGAAAATGTTTCATATAAAGCTATTTTACCTTTTAAAAATAAAGATAGTTATGATACTAAGTATTTGGCTGTACTTATAGATAATAAATGGGGAATATATAATTTAGATACAGGAAAAGTAATAGTAGCAGCTAGTTTTGATGGATTTTCTATAGGTAGTAATAATAATTCTACTACTGGACCAATGGAGATGATTACTCCGGTTAAGAATAATTTAGTAATTGCTTATAAGGGACAAAAGTATGGTGTTGTTGATTATACTAGTGGAGTTGAAGTTATACCATTTACTTATTCAAATATTAGTAAAGTAGGAGACTATTTATATGCTAGTGTTGAGTATGGATTAGATGGGGTTATATATGATTTAGATGGTAAGTTAGTAATTGATAAGAAATATAATAATATATATGGTATTACTAATGGTAATTATATATTGGTTAATAAAGATAATAGAATAGTTTTAGTTAATATAAGTGGTAGAGTTTTATTTGATTTTGGTGATGCTACTGGATTGGATAAACTTAATTTTATGATAGAGAATAATGGGGAGTTACTTTTCCAATTTCATATTGAAGATGATGTAGAAAATTGTAAAGAATATATTTATAATCTTAGTACTGGTAAGGGTAGTACTGATGAAGTTAGTTGTGGTGGAATTGGGTAAAAATAGTTTGTTTTTTGTAGCTATGTGTTATACTTTAGAAGGTGGTAGTATATGACAAAAGTAAAAAAAGATGAGTATAAGATAACAGTGAGTAAGTTTTTTGGACATTTACATGTTGTTAATAAACATAGATTTAAAGTTTTTTGTCTATGTGTTAGAGCTGGTATTCCTTGGAGAGGATTAGTACATGATCTATCTAAGTATTCTTTTACTGAGTTTTTAGAAGGAGCTAGGTATTTTTCGAAGGACTTCAGTCCAATTCTTACTTGTAAAAAAGTTAATGGTTATTCTGATGCTTGGTTACATCATAAAGGTAGAAATAAACATCATTATGAATATTGGTATGATTATGCTACTACTGATGCAACTCCAGTTATGCCATATAAGTATTTTGTAGAGATGGTATGTGATTCTTTAGCAGCAGGAATGACTTATAAAGGAAGACATTGGACTAAGGAATATCAACTCAATTATTGGATGAGAAAAAGAGAAAAAGCAAAAATTAATCCGAAATTAGATTTTTTATTAACTAAGGTTTATACAGATGTTAGTAACTATGGTGTTAATAAAGTTATTAATAGTAAAAATTTGAAAGATTTATATAAAAAATATATTGGGTGATTGAGATGAGAGTATTATTAGTTAATGGTAGTCCTAATAAAAATGGTACTACGAATAGAGCATTAGAAGAAGTTGATAAGGCTCTTAGAGAAAACGGAATTGAAACAGAAATGTTTTGGATAGGGATTAGTCCTATAGCTGGATGTATTGGTTGTAGTAAGTGTTTTAAAAGTAAAAGGTGTATTTATAATGATGTAGTTAATGAATTTTTAGAAAAGGTTGATAATGCTGATGGCTTTGTCTTTGGAGCACCAGTTCATTTTGCGGGAGTAAATGGTAGTATGAATTCTTTTATGGATAGAGTTTTTTATGGTAAAGGTAATTTATTTAAAGGAAAGGTAGCAGCAGGAGTTGCTTGTTGTAGAAGAGCCGGTACGATTGGTGCTTTTGATAGACTAAATAAATATTTTACTTATTCTTGTATGCCTATTGTTTCAAGCAATTATTGGAATGGAGTATTTGGTTTTAATGCATTGGATGCCGAAAAAGATTTAGAGGGATTACAAACTATGAGGGTTCTTGGTAATAATATGGCCTGGTTATTAAAGTGTATTGAGTTAGGTAAGAAGAATGGTATAGAGTTTCCAAAGATGGAGAAGAAAACATTAACTAATTATATAGATTAGAAAGGGTAACCTTTCTTTTTTTGACTATGTTATGGTTTAATGGTATAATATGCAACTAGTAAAGGGGGATTATTATGAGTAGTATTGTTAGTGATACAATTAATAAAGGAATTCCAATTGATGCTCAAATAACTATGTTTACAACGGATTTTTTAAGTCTTTGTGATGATAAAGATAAGGCAATAAAGGAATTAAATAAAGTAATAGATGAAATTACTATGTATTTTAAGAGTAAGATAGAGGATTGTCCGGAGTTTGTAATTGCTCAAACGTTAAGTATTGTTCAAGAAAGAGATTGTTTAACTAAGAAGATTTGTTATTCAGTTGAAGCTTTAGCGGCTACTATTGCTATAGAACTTGGATTAGAGAGAATGCAAATAGTAGATTTGATTGATTTATTTAATAAGGAACATATATTTGAAGATACTATGAAGAAATTAAGACGTATTTCGTCTGAGAAAAAATTTGAAAGAGAGTTTCCAGTTTTATATGATCAATATAAATTATTAGTTACTTATAAAAAGTTAGCACAACGTTATAATCATGTTCTTAATGGTTATACTTCTACTTGGAGAGAAAAATACGAAGCCAGAGTGAAATTAGAAGAGAACTTTGGAAGTAGAGAGCAGATTGAGGAGTTTTTAAAAAGAGCTGATTTGGAAGTTAATCCTAGAAAGTTTGCTAATAAGTGTGCTGATTTATTTGAATTTATTTCATTGAATTTAGATGATGTTGTTCAGTTTATGCATGAGCATCCAATAGATTTGACATTGTTTAGTGAGAAAGAACGAAAGAGATTTGAATTATATGTTGCTAATAGATATTTAAAATATGTTACTTTAGTACCAGATGATGATAAGCAAAAATATTTGTATTATGTTTCTAACTATTTTTTAGAACTTGGTAATAATATTGGTAGTGATGTTTCTATAGATGTTGTTAATAGTGAAAATAAAAAAGTAACTACAGTTACTCCAAAAATATTATTAGAAAAGTATAAGAAAGTATTAATTAGTAATCCAAGTTTAAAGATAGTTAGACTTAAGTCAGTTGATTTTTCAACTATGAGTCCAAAAGAAGTAAAAGAGTTTATGGATGGCTATTTAAAAGAATTATCGGCTAATTGGGAAATAATACCTAAGGGAAGTTTTGAAAGTACTTTTGCAGGTGTTGCTTCTAAGGTAACTTCTAATTTGAGTGAAGAAGAGAAAAAGGCTCAACAAGAGAAGTTGGCTAATCTTTATTTAGAAAAAAAGAGTTTATATGAGTCTTCTGATCCATATTCAATACTGCGTGGAATAAAAACATTTGATGGATACTATGCTTATGTTTATCCTAATGGGAAAGTTATTTTAGATAAGTATTTTGAAAATGTTTCTACTGGTAGACTTGCTAAAGATAATGCTATTTATGTTATGAATTTTAATGATTTTTATGAGTTGTCACACTTATCTAAGAGAGAACTTATTAATCATCCTTCTTGTTATAGAATTATTCATGCTGGTAATTGGCAAGAAAAAGTAAAAAATATTATTGGTAGTGATGGCGATATAGATGTTTCTAAGTGTAGGAAAAAACTAGTTGAAACAGGAAAAGTTACGAGTAATTAATTATGGATCATTTACTTTTTTGCTTGATTATGGTATAATTAACGGACTATTTAGAGATGGGGGAAAAACAGTGGAGAGTGTAGAGAAGATTATTAATAAAGGTATACCAGTTGATGCACCGGTTTCTTTATTAGCTAGTGATATTTTAAATTTATGTAGTAAAAGCGAAGAATTAAAAGATTCTTTAGATAAAGGTTTAGCAAATTTAATAGAGTTTTTAAAGAGTAAAGTAGAATATTATCCAGATGTAGAAATATTTCAAACACTAAATATTATACAAGATGGTGATAGTGTTAATAAACAATTATGTTTTTCGAAAGAAGCTATTTGTTCAACTATCTTTTATAGTCTTAATATGAGTTTATCATCTGGAGAAGTAGGAGATTTTTTTACTGAAAGTTCTGATTTTAGAGAGAAAATTGCTTTATTAAGAAAAGTATATACAGATAAAAAATTAGCTAGAGAGTTTCCAGTATTGTATCAAAGTTATGTAAGGGCTTTTGAGTTTAAAAAGATTGCTCAGAGAATGAAGAGTTCAATTGGGATGATAGTACTTACCAATAATAATAGAGTAAAATTGGAGGAAACAGTTAAGAAAAGTTCTGGTTCAACTATGAGTCTTGATGATATTTTTAGTATGGCAGATGAGGAGTTGAATCCTAAGAAGTATGCTAATGCATGTGCTGATTTATTTATGTATATTGTTGATAATTTTTCGGAAGTTATGAATTTTTTACATCAAAATCCAATAGAGTTAACAGCTTTATCGAAAGAGGAGTTTAGTAAGTTTGAACTTTATGTTGCTCATAAATATTTAGAATGTGCAGAGATGGTTGATGGAAGTCTTAAACAAAAATATTTATATTATGTTTCTAATTATTTTTATGAGTTAGGTGATGATATTAATAGTGATTTAGAGGTAACTGTTGGAAAATATAAGTCTATTTTTGATAGTATTCCTGATCAAGAAGGATATATTGTTACACAGAAAACATTATTGGATAGATATAAGAAGTTATTAATTAGTAATCCAGAGTTAAAAACTGTAACACTTAAGTCAGTTGATTTTTCTACTATGACACCTAGTGAAGTAGAAGAGTTTATGAGTAGTTATTTGAATGATTTATCGGCTAATTGGGAACTTATTCCTGACAGTAGAGGGTTAGATGAGGCTTTTACAGTAAATGTTTCTAAGAGAACTATAGGAATGAGTGAAGAGGAAAAGGAAAAGTACCGAGAACATTTAATGAATATTTATTTAGAAAAGAAGTCATTTCATGAGTCACAAGATCCTTTTTGTACACTTCAGGGTTTAGGAACTTTTGATGGGTATATAGCGTATGTTCATTCTAATGGATGTGTAGTTTTAGAAAAATATTTTGATAATGTTAATACAGGGCGTGTATCTATGGGAGATGCTATTTATATTATGGATTTTAGTGATTTTCATAGATTATCTCAATTAACTAAGAGAGAATTAATTGATAGTAAACAATGTAAAAGAGTTATACATCGTGGTAATTGGCAAAGTAGAGTTTTAGAAGAAATTAAGTCAAGTTCAAGTAAAAGTGATGTTAGTGAGAGTTATAAATCTTTAGTTAAAACTGGTTCTATAGATGGATTTGGTTCAAGTAATGGTTCTAAATAAGTTAATGTAGTTATACTACATTTTCTTTTTATAAATTATTGGCACTCTATATTGACAAGTGCTAAAGTGTGGCGTATAATATATACTGGAAGAGGTGATAGAGTATGTATAATAATTATCAAGAAGAACAAGATGAAAATGTATTAGAAAAATATGGTCGTGATATAACTGAAGCTGCTAAACGTGGCAAGATTGATCCAGTTATTGGTCGTGATGAAGAAATACGTAGTATCACTCGTGTATTATCAAGAAAAACAAAGAATAACCCAGTTTTAATAGGTGAACCTGGTGTTGGTAAAACAGCAATAGTAGAAGGTCTTGCTTTAAGAATTATAAAGGGAGATGTTCCTGCTAGTTTAAAGAATAAAACTATTTGGGAGTTGGATATGGCTGCTTTAGTAGCTGGGGCTAAATATCGTGGTGAATTCGAGGAACGTTTAAAGAAAGTTTTAAACGAAGTTAAGAAGAGTGAAGGCGATATAATCATGTTTATCGATGAGATACATATGATTGTTGGTACTGGTAGAACTGAGGGAGCAATGGACACATCTAATATATTAAAACCAATGCTTGCTCGTGGTGAAATACATGTAATTGGTGCTACTACTTTGAATGAGTATCGTCAATATATAGAAAAAGATGGAGCACTAGAAAGACGTTTTCAAAAGATTAAAGTATCTGAGCCAACTGTTGAGGATACTATTACCATATTACGTGGACTAAAAGAAAGATTTGAAATACATCATGGTGTTACTATTCAAGATAAGGCTTTAATATCAGCTGCTACTTTATCTAATCGTTATATTACAGATCGCTATTTACCAGATAAAGCAATTGATTTGGTAGATGAGGCTTGTGCTACGATTAGAGTACAGATGGATTCTGTTCCAGAAAATTTGGATAATTTAACTCATAAAATTATGAGATTACAAATAGAGAGAGAAGCCATTAAGAAAGAAAAAGATGAGATTTCTAAGAAACGTAGAGAAGAGATTGATGCAGAAGTAGAAAAGTTACAAGCTAAGGAAAAGGAATTAACTGAGGCTTGGAATAAAGAAAAAAACTTAAATGTAGATATTAAGAAGAAAAAAGCTGAAATTGAAGAGGCTAAGTTTGAACTAGAAAAAGCTGAAAACAAATATGATTTGGAAAGAGCTGCAATACTTAGACATGGTGAGATTCCAAGACTTGAAAAAGAGTTGGAAGAGTTAAATAATACTGAGAAGAATAAAATACTTAGTGATACTGTTACGAGTGATGATATTGCTGAAGTTATTTCTAGATGGACTAATATTCCTATTTCGAAGTTAGTAAGTAGTGAAAAAGAAAAATTACTAGCCTTGGAAGATAACATGAAGAAACGTGTTATGGGACAAGATAAGGCTATAAAACTAGTAAGTGATGCTATCTTGAAGTCTCGTGCTGGTATAAAAGACCCTAATAGACCAATTGCTTCATTTATGTTTTTAGGACCTACTGGTGTTGGTAAGACTGAGATTGCTAGAACGCTTGCTTATGAGTTATTTGATGATGAGACTCATATGATTAGAATTGATATGAGTGAATATATGGAGAAGTTTAGTGTGTCTAGATTAATTGGTTCGCCTCCAGGATATGTTGGATATGAAGAAGGGGGACAATTAACTGAAGCTGTTAGACGTAATCCTTATAGTATAGTTTTATTTGATGAGATAGAAAAAGCTCATCCAGAGGTTTTAAATTTACTTTTACAAGTGTTAGATGATGGTAGAATTACGGATTCTAATGGTCGTACAGTTGACTTTAAGAATACAATTATCATTATGACTTCTAATCTAGGAAGTGAACATATTCTAAATGGAGATGCTTCTAAAGTAATGGATGATGTTAGAAATTACTTTAGACCAGAGTTTATTAACAGAATTGATGAAATTATTGTATTTGATCCACTATCAAAAGAAGCAATTAATTCGATACTTGATAAGATTTTAACAGAGATAGAAGGACGTTTAAGTGATGTTCATATTAAGATTGCAATAAGTGATAAGGCAAGACATCAATTAATAGAAGATGGTTATGATGTTAATTATGGTGCTAGACCATTAAAGAGATTAGTAAGTCGTACTATTGAGACTTTACTTGCTAGAATGATAATTGAAGGTAAAGTTAAACCAAAAGATACAGTTTTTGTTGATTATAAGAATGATCAATATGTTCTTCAAACTGAGGATAAGTAATTTTATCCTCTTTTTTTATTATCTTTTTTTTGATATAATTCTTTTTAGAATAGTGAGTGTGATATGATGAAGAAGTTTATTTTAGTTTTGATAGCTTCAGTATTTTTAATTTTACCATTTAGTGTAGGAGCAGTTAACCTTGAGAAGAGTTTTGAAGTGAGTTTTGAATTTGATGGTTATGGACTAACGGTTGTAAATAGTTATGATGATAATGGAATTGTAGATGGATATATCGTTTATGATGTTTATGACAAGTTTTGTAGTAAATACGATTTAAATGACAGATTAGTATGGAAAAAAACGGATTTGACGATGAATGATTTTAAAGTTGTTTCCGATAATAATGATTTAGTTATTAAGAAGATTAATACTAAAGATAATTCTATTATTTGGCAGGAAAAATTCGGTGGTAATGGAAATGAGCAGGTTGGTGATGTTTTCTATGATTATGATACTAAAGATAATGTTACTGGTTATTTGATTATAGTTACTACTGATTCTACTGATTTAGATGTTGAACCTGGTAATTATATTATGAAGTATGATTTAAATGGTAAGTTACTTTGGATTAAGTCACTTCCAGTTAGAAATTATAGTTCAGTACAATATTTAAAAAACAAAAATGGTGATTGGATTGAATTTTCTACTTATCATGGTAGTCATGGCATTGTTGAGTTTCATATTTTAAATAAGGCGACGCATGAGTCTATTTTAAGCAAATATTATAGCATGAGAAACGAATCTAATTTAATTTCAAATGGGGAATATGTTACTTTTATTTTATGCGATAATGATAGTTCTTCAACAAAATTATTTAGATATGATAGTGATGGTCAAGTTGTTTTTGAAAAGCAGTTGGAACTTATTATTAATTCACGCAAACTAATTAATTCAAAAACAATTGATGGTAAAAATGATGGCTTTATATCAATAAATTATTCTAATTTAACTAATAATACTATTACTAAGTTTGACTGTGATGGTAATTTAATTTGGAATAATGAACTTGCTTATGAGCTTACTATGTTAACCGAAAATTATGATGAATTTGGTAATTTTAATGGATATATTGTTGTAGGGTATGATAGAGTTAATAAAAAGGGATATATTACTAAATTTACTTATCCTAAAAAAGTTATTGAAAGTAAAAACAATGATGTTGAAGTTTTAGACTACACTTACCCTGGAAAAGTAGTTACTTTGAAGCCTAAAGAAAAAGCCGGATATTTTGTAAAGAGAGTTATTGTTAGAGATAGTTCTGGTAAGGAAATAGAAGTAAGTAGTGATAATACTTTTGTAATGCCAGATGATGATGTTAGTATTGAAGTAGTTTACGAGAAGAGAGAGACTATAATAAATCCAGATACAGCTTCTACTATTAGTGTTGTTTTGGTACTAGTTGCTAGTATTGTAGTTGGAAGTGTTGCTGTTAAAAGTCGTAATTATTTAGAAAGATAGGTTGATAGTATGAAAAAGAATGTTTTAATTTTACTTGTTTCAATATTTTTTATTTTGCCATTTAGGGTAGGAGCAATTGATTTAGAAAAAGGAACCCAAGTGTCTCTTGAATCAACTGATAGTAGTTTTAATATGATTTATGACTATGATGATACTGGTAATGTTTGTGGTTATTTAATATATAACACTAGTTATTCTAGGGATGGTTCCTTTACTACTTATATTAAAGTTGATCTTGATAGTAAGATGATTTGGAATAAAAATGGTGATAAGGTTACTGATTTTGATGTTTCTGTTGTTAATAATGATTTACTTATTAAGCGTATTAATTCTAATACTGGTGATGTTTTATGGGAGAAAACTTTTGGAGGAAAATTAGGAGAGTATTTAAATAAAGTTTTTAATAGTTATGATGATAATGGTAAGTTAGATGGCGTTATAATTTATTTTACAACTGAATCTTTTGAATTATATGAGCCTGGTACTTATGAGATGAAATATGATTTGAGTGGTAATCTTCTTTGGATGAAGAAGATGAGTTCAAACTCTTTAAAAAATAGTAATAATGAATGGATTAGAGTTTCTACTAATGGACCAATACATGGAATGTATGAAGTAGCATTATTTAATCTTAATACAAATACATCAATGATTCCAATTAGTATAGTTAGTAGTGGAGCTCCTTATTATCTATTTGTCAATGCTTCTAATGAGGTTGTCGTTGCTTATAAAACTTATAATAATCCGATTGTAAAAATTAGTAGAATGAGTTCTGATAATAAAGTTTTACTTACTAAAGAGATAAATAATACATTTATTCCTTATTCTATTGTTAATAGTAAGAACTATGATGGAAGTGTTGATGGGTTAATTATTGCTAGTAATGAAGGTGTTGTTAAGGTTGATAATGACTTTAATGAGGTATCTAGTTTTGATTTATCTTATACAGTTAATAGGATTATTGAAAGTAGAGATTCTAATGGTGATTTCAATGGATATGTTATGATTGGTAGTAATGGGTCTAAATTACTTTTAACTAGTTTTACTTATCCTAAGAGAGTAATTGAGAGTAAAAATAGTGATGTAGAAGTTATAGAGGGGGCTTATCCGGGTAATACTGTTACTTTAAAACCTAAAGAAAAAGCCGGATATTTTGTAAAGAGAGTTATTGTTAGAGATAGTTCTGGTAAGGAAATAGAAGTAAGTAATAATAATACTTTTGTAATGCCAGATGATGATGTTAGTATTGAAGTTATTTATGAAAAAAGAGAGACTGAGCCTGCAATAAATCCAGATACAGCTTCTACTATTAGTGTTATACTTGTTTTAGTATCAATAGTTGTCTTTGGTACAGTTTTGATTAGAGTTACAGTTTTAAATAAGTCAATGTAGGAGAAGATTATGAAAACATTAAGGAAAATATTTATTGTTTTATTAGAAGTTGTTCTAGTTTGTTTGATGGTAGTATTTATATTATCTTTTTCAGTACGTGATGCAGTTGTTAAACAAATGAAGAATGTTACTGTTGAAAATGTAAGGGAAGAGATAATTTCTGATGTTGATTCTAATATTAATGATGAAAGTTTTAATGAGTTAGTTAATAATACTGAAGCTGATGCTTTAATTCAAAAATATATTGATTTACTTATTTCTGGTATGGCTGGTAATAATATTGATAGTGATATTAATATAGATGAAGATGTAATTACTTTTATTGATAATAATAAAGAATTGTTAAAAGAAAAATTAGGAGTAAGTGATGAACAATTAGAGGAATTTAAGAAGAGTGAAAACTTAAAAAAAGCTAATGATTATTTTAAGGAAAAAGTACAAGAGGGTAATGAAAGTAATAAGAGTGTAGTAACAACGTTTAGAATATATAATAATTTAATATCTGATAGTTTAAGAATTATACTAGCTATTTCTATTATTGTTTTAATAGTTATTATTGGAATATTAAAGAACTCTTTATTAAGTTTAATTAAAATAGTTGGTATTGATTTAGTAATTACTGCTATTTTATCTATACTTATTGTGACTATATTAAATTTTATAATTATATCTGTTGCTGATTTAGCGATTACAGTTAATTATAGTTATGGTTTGATTTATGGAG
>OGOU01002418.1_pt1 | contig 13163 bp, 10 predicted proteins | sample 1552721 | NCBI WGS metagenome assembly OGOU01 (sample SAMEA2580176, study PRJEB22360) | human gut metagenome | biome: human gut; feature: human-associated habitat; material: faeces | place: Denmark | collected 2008/2010 | reverse complement strand
AGATCAAGGAGGCGACCGGCGCGTCCCCCGGACCGTGGGCGCCTGCCACGCGCAGCGTGTCGGTGACCTTCTCCTTGGGAAGCTCCAGCTCCGTGGCCAGCTCTTCGGGCGACGGGGTGCGCTCGTGCTCCTGCTCGAAGCGTGCGAACGCCTTGTTGATCTTGTTGAGCGAACCCACCTGATTGAGCGGCAGACGCACGATGCGCGACTGTTCGGCCAATGCCTGCAGGATCGACTGACGGATCCACCACACGGCGTACGAGATGAACTTGAAACCGCGGGTCTCGTCGAACTTCTCGGCGGCCTTGATCAGACCGAGGTTGCCTTCGTTGATCAGGTCCGGGAGGCTGAGTCCCTGATTCTGATATTGTTTGGCGACGGAAACCACGAAACGCAGGTTGGCTTTGGTCAGCTTTTCGAGGGCTTCCTGATCTCCTTTCTTAATCCGTTGGGCGAGCTCCACCTCCTCTTCGACCGTGATAAGCTCCTCCTTGCCGATTTCCTGCAAGTATTTGTCCAGCGAAGCGCTCTCGCGGTTGGTGATGGATTTTGTAATCTTTAATTGACGCATATATCTATTAACCTTCCTAAATAAAATTCTACATTACAACCCGCCCGGACCGCACTACTCCACGAGCGTGTAGCTCGCAGCGCGGCCGTTGGGATAAATACCGTCGATCGAGCGGACCTTCTCGTCCATACGCTGCATGTCCGCAACCGAATAGACCGGACGATCGTTGATATGGGTAATCACAAATCCCTGTTTGACACGGGCACGGGCCAGAATTCCGTCGGCCTTGATGCCGACCACCTGCACGCCGCCCTTGATATCGAGCTCACGGCAGAGTTTGGCGCCCGCATCGGCGAACTTACCTCCGAGAACCTCGACCATATCGACGTCTTCTTTGGTAATTAATTCCGTTTTACCTGCTTTATTACGCAATGTAACGTCAATTTGTTTCACCTTGCCGTCTCTTTTTACCGATAATTTAACCTTATCGTTGGGTCGGCGGCGACCGATCTGCTCGGAGAGCGTCGCATTGTCGTTGATCTTCACGCCGTCGATGTCCAGGATGACGTCGCCCTTGCGGATACCGGCCTCCGAAGCCGAACCGCCTTCGACGACGCTGCTGACATAGGCGCCGCCCAGTTCCTTGATGCCGGTCTCCTCACCCATGTTGTCGATGAAGTCCTGGTCGACGATGCCATAGCGGATTCCCAGCAGCGCACGCTGCACGATGCCGTACTCCTTCAGGTCGACGACCACCTTGCGGACGATCGACTCGGGGATGGCGAACGAATAACCCACGTAGCTGCCCGTCTGCGATTTGATCAGCGTGTTGATACCCACCAGTTCGCCGTGCGTATTGACCAGCGCACCGCCCGAATTGCCCGGGTTCACCGCGGCATCGGTCTGGATGAAAGCCTCGATGCTGAAATCGTTGGGAATCACGCCCAGGTTACGCGCCTTGGCGCTCACGATGCCGGCCGTGATGGTCGATTGCAGGTCGAACGGCGAACCGATCGCCAGCACCCACTCGCCCAGGCGCAGTGCGTCCGACGAACCGAACGGCACGGTCGGCAGGTCGGCGGCCTCGATTTTCAGCAGCGCAAGGTCGGTCGCCGAGTCCTTGCCGATGAGCTTGGCCTCGAACGTGCGGCCGTCGTTGAGCTTCACTTTGAGCTTCGAGGCCCCGTCCACGACGTGGTTGTTGGTGACGACATAGCCGTCCTCGGAGATGATGACACCCGAACCGCCGGCACGCTGCTCGCGGAACTGCGGCCCTTCGTCATACCCCTGCGGGATACCGAAGAACTCCAGGAACGGGTCGTAACCCCGGCGCCGGGGCATCTCCACCTGCTGCACGGCCTCGATGTTGACGACGGCTTTCACCGCGTTCTCGGCGGCGTACGTCAGGTCGGGGTACTGCTCGGCCTGGTATGACGTAAAATGTGTTCCCAGCGCGGGCGTACGTTCCACCTCACGCTCGATATATTGCACCGAACCCTCGCGGGGCGCGGCAACTTTCCAAGCCGTAAATCCGCCTGCTGCGGCCGACACGGCAACTACTCCTAAAATTAAAAATGCCTTTTTCATAATCACTAATTGGTTCAATAAATTAATCAGAGGCAACTTCCGCCATAGGCTATTAATTTTTTATTTCGTAGGACAAACGAACTAAAACGTCCGGTTAGTATGCGGATATAGGCAAAAATCGGGACATCCGCGCCGAATGTCCCGATCTGCCGTGTCCCGGAGCGTTACAGCCCGAACTCTTTACGGATGCAATCCACCGCGTCGAGCTTCTCCCATCCGAAATACTCGATCTCGCGTTCCACTTCGCGGCCGTTCTCCCAGACCTTCTCGACCTGCTTATAAGGACGGTTGCCGAAATGCCCGTAGGAAGCCGTAGCCTCGAAGATCGGGTTCTTCAGCCCGAAGCGTTTCACGATCGCGGCGGGGCGCAGGTCGAAAAGCCTGCCAATGCGGCGGGCGATTTCGCCGTCGGTCATCCCCTCCAGCGCCGCGGGGCGGGGCGAACGGTACGTGTCGACGTAGATCGACAGCGGCTGGGCGATGCCGATGGCGTAGGACAACTCGACGAGCACTTCGTCGGCGACGCCTGCCGCCACCAGGTTCTTGGCGATATGCCGGGCAGCATAGGCCGCCGAGCGGTCTACCTTCGACGAATCCTTGCCCGAGAAAGCGCCGCCGCCGTGCGCGCCGCGGCCGCCGTAGGTATCGACGATGATCTTGCGCCCCGTGAGGCCGGTATCGCCGTGGGGGCCGCCGATCACGAATTTGCCCGTGGGATTCACGTGCAGGATGTAATCGTCGCCGATCAGACCGGCCAGCTTGTCGCCGGCCCGCTCCAGGCGCGCCTTGACGCGCGGGATGAGGATCGTGCGCACATCCTCGCGGATGCGCTCCTGCATCCGCTCCTCGGCCTCTTTCTCCGTGAGGCCGTTGCCGGGCAGTATAAACTCGTCGTGCTGCGTCGACACCACGATGGTGTGCACGCGCAGCGGTTTGTTCGTCCGCTCGTCGTACTCGATCGTCACCTGCGACTTCGAGTCGGGGCGCAGGTAAGTCATCACCTCGCCTTCACGGCGGATGACGGCCAGCTCCTTGAGGATGACGTGCGAGAGGATCAGCGTCGCAGGCATCATCTCGCGGGTCTCGTTGCAGGCATAACCGAACATGATGCCCTGGTCGCCGGCGCCCTGGTCTTCCTCGGCGGCACGCACGACGCCCTGGTTGATGTCGGACGACTGCTCGTGGATGGCCGACAGGATACCGCACGAATTGCAGTCGAACTGATACTCGCTCTTCGTGTAGCCGATGCGGTTGATGACGCGGCGCGCCACGCCCTGCACGTCGACATACGCATCCGAGCGCACCTCACCCGCCACGACCACCAGTCCGGTGGTGCACAGCGTTTCGCAGGCGACCTTCGAATTGGCATCACGACGCAGGAATTCGTCGAGGATGGCGTCGGAAATCTGGTCTGAAACTTTATCGGGGTGCCCCTCGGACACCGACTCCGATGTAAACAAAAAGCCCATTTTCATACATTTTTAATGGTTAAACGTATAAAATGGGAAAAATTGGCTGTTGGAATAAAAAATAAGCTGTTTTAGCAATTTTTTACTGTGGTTGCAATCAGTCAAATCTTTCCACATTTTCCCGCTTGACAGACGGGACTGCAAAGATACGCAGGATTTTCACAATATGCAAAAAAAACATACCTTTGCATCCGACAATTCTTAACACTCCGTATATGAAAAGATTTTTCCTCGCCGCACTGCTCCTGTGCGCCGCCGTGGCCTTCACAGGCTGCGACAGCGATGACGACGAGCTGTACGACACCCTCTCGGGGAGAGTCTGGGCGGGCGACCTGGGATTCTACCAGGACGGGCGCATCCCCCTGGAAAGCTATGTCTATTTCGGGGCGGACGGCTTCGGCACCGACGAGCTCCGCTACGCCGACACGGGGCGTTACCTCGACACGCTCAACATCCAGTGGGACGCCTACGACGACAAAATCTACATCAGCTACGGGCGGGCCGATTACCCGCGCGAACTGCGCAACGTATACATCCGCCGGGGCAGGCTGACAGGCGAACTTTTCATCGACGGGCAATACTACGACCGGGTCACACTCTACATGCAATAGGGCATTGCCCGGCAAAACCCGGACAGGCACCGATTCCGGGCTGCGCCCGACAGAAACGATCCAGGCAGGTTCCGGACTGCGGAATTCCGGTGTGACGACCGCCTTGCAAACAAGGCCCCGAATATGATTTCGGGGCCTTGTCCATTGTGTAATTCGGGCTCTCCGCACATTCGGGCGCGGGGAACCCGGGCGATTATTTACCGAGCAGCTTCTTGACCTCCGCAGCCACCGTGGCACCATTATAGCCGAACTTCTCGTCGAGCACCGTATAGGGCGCCGACCAGCCGAAGTGGTCGAGGCCGTGGATCATACCCTTCTCGCCCACAAGACCCATCAGGTTCACCGGAAGTCCCGATGTCAGACCGTAGCGGACAACGCCGGCAGGCAGGATGCCCTCCTGATAGGATTTGGGCTGGTCACGGAACAAGCCCTCGCTCGGGACATTCACCACGCGCACCGAAATACCTTCGGCAGCCAGCAGTTCGGCCCCTTCGACAAGCGTAGCGACCTCCGAACCGGTAGCCACCATGACGACCTCGGGTTTGGCCGAATCCATCACCACGTAACCGCCCTTCGAAACCTGCGCGGCCTCTTCGCGGCGGCTCGTACCCAATGCCGGCAGCGTTTTGATGTTCTGGCGCGAGAGCACGAGCGCCACGGGGCGGTGCTCCTCGACGGCCAGTTTCCAGGCCATGACCGTCTCATCGCCGTCAGCAGGACGCAGCACAAGCATCGAACGCTCGTCGTGATGGTTCTTCAGATGCTCCATCAGGCGTATCTGCGCCTCATGTTCGACGGGCTGGTGCGTCGGGCCATCCTCGCCCACGCGGAACGAGTCGTGTGTCCAGACATAGATCACGTGCAGGCGCATCAGCGCCGAAAGGCGCACGGCGGGTTTCATGTAGTCCGAAAAGACGAAGAACGTGCCGCAGGCCGGAATCACGCCGCCATGCAGCGCCATACCGTTGGCCACGCAGGCCATCGTCAGCTCCGAAACACCCGCCTGGAAGAACTTGCCGCTGAAGTCGCCCTTCGTGAAGGCCTTGGTCTTCTTGAGGAAACCGTCGGTCTTGTCCGAATTGGAGAGGTCGGCCGAAGCCACGATCATATTTTCGATCTTCTCGGCAAAGACGCCCAGCACCGTGGCCGATGCCGCCCGCGTCGCAACGCCGGCCTTTACCTCGATGGACTTGTAGTCGATCTCGGGCAGGTGCCCCGAGAGGAACATGTCGAGCTTGCGGGCCAGCTCGCCGTGCTTGCCGCGCCACGTCTTCTCGACCCCGGCCTGGCGGGCAGCCCATGCACGGAGCGCTTCGCGGCGCTCTGCAAAGGCCTCGCGGCTCTCTTCGAACACGGCGAACGGGTTTTCAGGATCGCCCCCGAGGTTTTTCACCGTGGCGGCGAAATCGGCGCCTGCCGCCGTAAGCGGCTGCCCGTGGGTCGATACCTTGTCCTCGAAGCTTCCGCCGTCGGTAGCGCGGGCCCCCTTGCCCATGACCGTATGGCCGATGATGAGCGTCGGGCGTTCCGTTTCGGAATTGGCCGCCACGAGCGCCTCGCGGATTTCATTGATATTGTGCCCGTCGACCGACAGTACGTTCCAGCCCCAGGCTTCGTATTTCATGGCCACGTTCTCGGTGTCCACCTCATCGACCTTGGTCGAGAGCTGGATGTTGTTCGAATCGTAGTACATGATGAAGTTGCTCAACCCCAGATGCCCTGCGATGCGTCCCACGCCCTGCGAGATCTCCTCTTCGACGGCGCCGTCGGAGATGTAGGCATAGGTCTTGTGCGCCATCCACTCGCCGAAGCGGGCCGCCATGAACCGCTCCGCGATGGCGGCGCCCAGCGCCATGGCATGTCCCTGCCCGAGCGGGCCCGAGGTATTCTCCACACCGCGCATCACGTCCACCTCGGGGTGGCCGGGCGTCACGCTGCCCCACTGGCGCAGCGATTGCAGGTCTTCGGTCGTATAGTATCCCGCCAGCGACAGCACCGAGTAGAGCATCGGCGACATATGCCCCGGATCGAGGAAGAAACGGTCACGGTAGGGGTAAGCCATGTTATCGGGGTCGTAACGCAGGAACTCGGTATAGAGCACCGTCACGAAGTCGGCACCGCCCATGGCGCCGCCGGGATGCCCCGATTTGGCTTTCTCGACCATGGCGGCCGAAAGGATACGGATATTGTCGGCCACACGGGTCAGTTTGGAATTGGTAGATGACATATCAGTCTGTGGTTTTATGGTTTTGTCTTAGGGTTCTCGCTGCAAAAGTAATAAAAAAGATATTATCCAACCTGTTTTAACTCCAAAATATTTGCTTTTTCTATCTTTTTCTTTGCATAAGGCAAAGTAACGGTAAATTTCCGCACATCCGTCGAGGGAATGTCGAACATCGTATCCATCATGATCGCCTCGCAGATCGAGCGCAGGCCGCGGGCGCCGAGCTTGAATTCGACGGCCTTGTCGACGATGTAGTCCAGCACCGCCTCGTCGAACGAGAGCTTCACGCCGTCCAGCTCGAACAGGCGCTTGTACTGTTTGACGATGGCATTCTTCGGCTCGGTGAGGATCGAGCGCAGCGCCTCGCGCGAAAGCGGCTGCATGTAGGTCAGCACCGGGAGACGGCCCACCAGTTCGGGAATCAGCCCGAAGGACTTGAGATCCTGCGGCGTGATGTACTGCATCAGGTTGCCGCGGTCGATCCGGTTGGCATTCAGGCGCCCGTATCCCATGGCGCGGGTGTTCAGACGCTGGGCAATCTTCTTCTCCACGCCGTCGAACGCTCCGCCGCAGATGAAGAGAATATTGCGCGTGTCGACCTGGATGAACTTCTGCTCGGGGTGTTTGCGCCCGCCCTGGGGCGGTACGTTCACCACCGTCCCTTCGAGTATCTTCAGCAGCGCCTGCTGCACGCCCTCGCCCGAGACGTCGCGCGTAATCGAGGGGTTGTCGCCCTTGCGCGCGATCTTGTCGATCTCGTCGATGAAAACGATGCCCCGCTCGGCCTGCGCCACGTTGTAGTCGGCGACCTGCAGCAGCCGCGAAAGGATGCTCTCGACATCCTCGCCCACATAGCCCGCCTCGGTCAGCACGGTGGCATCGACGATCGTGAAGGGCACCTTGAGCAACCTGGCGATCGTGCGTGCCATGAGCGTCTTGCCTGTACCGGTGGGCCCCACGAGGATGATGTTCGACTTGTCGAGCTCGATGTCGTCGTCCTTGGGGGCGTAAAGCAGCCGTTTGTAGTGGTTGTAGACCGCCACCGCCATGTAGCGCTTGGCGTCGTCCTGTCCGATGACATACTGGTCGAGAAATTCCTTGATCTGCGCCGGCTTGAGCAGCTCCTCCATCTTGAGGGGCGCCGCGGCGGCACGCCGCTGCTCCGAGGCCACGTCGTTCTCGACGATGATCTTATAGCCGTTCTCGATACATTTGTTGCAGATATTGGCACCGTCCATGCCCTGGAACATGATCTCCACATCCCCGCGCTTGGCACCGCAGAACGAGCAGCTGTCGCCGCCCGTTCCGCCCCGATGGTTATTGTTGTTCTTATTCTGCGCCATCACTTCCCACGTTTTGAAAGAACCTCGTCGATCAGCCCGTACTCCTTCGCCTCGCGGGCCGAAAGCCAGTAATCGCGGTCGGCGTCCTTTTCGATCTTCCTGACCGAAACGCCCGAATGCGCTGCGAGTATTTCGTACAGCTCGCGCTTGGTCTTCATGATCTCACGCGCCGTGATCTCGATGTCCGACGCCTGTCCCTGCGCCCCGCCCAGCGGCTGGTGGATCATCACCCGCGAATGGGGCAGCGCCGAGCGTTTGCCCTTGGCGCCAGCGGTCAGGAGCACGGCGCCCATCGAGGCCGCCAGCCCGGTGCAGATGGTCGCCACGTCGGAATTGACGAGCTGCATGGTGTCGTAAATACCCAATCCGGCCGAAACCGACCCGCCGGGCGAATTAATATATATCTGTATGTCCTTTTCGGGATCGACAGATTCGAGGAAGAGCAGCTGTGCCTGGATGATATTGGCCGCGTCGTCGTAGATCGGCGCGCCGAGGAAGATGATGCGATCCATCATCAGGCGCGAGAAGACGTCCATCGTAGCGATGTTCAACTGGCGCTCCTCGATGATCGTCGGCGACACATACGATGCGCTGACCGACTGGAAGTCATGCAGTTTCAGCGAACTGATACCGCAATGGTTCCGTGCGTATTTTTCAAATTCTGACATATTGTGAAGAGTTTTCATCAAACAAAAGGACTTTGCAAACATCACGCCTGCAAAGTCCAAAGATAAGATTTTTTCCGCAAATACTAAAGTGCCTGGGCCAATTTAGCGAAATCCTCCGCAGATACGGCTTTTTCCGTCACCTTGATCTTCGATTTCACATCTTCGACGACCTTCGCTTCGTAGAGCTTCTCGTAAATCTTCTGGCCCTGATCCTTGTCGGCGAGGATCTTCTCGGCATAGCCGGCGAGCATATCCTCGGGCGCCGACGGCATCCCGTACTGCGCGAACTGCGCGGCGGCCAGCGACTTGGCCTCGGCGAGCGCCTCCTCCTTTGTTACGGAGAGGTTGTCCTGCTTGATGAAATGCTTCTGGAGGTAATTCCACGTGAACATCTTGAGGAACTGGTCGAAATCCTTGTCAATATCCTCCATCGAGAACTTGCCTTCGTTGATGGTAAAGAGCCAGCGCTTGAGGAATTTCTCGGGCATCTTCAGCGCGGCCTTCTTCACGAGGTAGTCACGCAGCTGGAGCGTGAAGAGGTAATCGCTTTCGCGGCGGAGCTCCTGCCCGATTTGTGCGTCGATGAACTTATCCAGCCCGGCCTCGTCGGTAACCTCGCCTGCGGGGAAGGCCATCTTGAAGAACTCCTCGTTCAGCTCCGGTTCGGCGAACTTGCGGATCTTGGTGATCTCCAGCGAGAATTCGGGGTTGATGCCCTCCAACTCGTCCTCCTTGACCTGCAGCACGGCAGCACGCTGCGACGGGTTCTTGTAAAGTTCGTTGACGTTGACCGTGGTCTTGAAGCCCACCTTCTTGCCGATGAACGGCTTGCGCTCCTCCTCCGACATCGAGATCAACCCGACGTAAGCGTCGGCAACGTTCATCTCGCCGTTGTCGAGCGTTACGGACAGCGCCTCGTCCGAGGTCACCTCGTCGGCGTCGACCAGGCGGCCGAAACGGCGCAGGTAGTTGGCACGGTAGTCGTCGTGCATCTTCTTGTCGACCTTGATCTTGTGGTAGGTCACTTTATCCTTGTCCGAAAGATCGAGTTTGATCTCGGGAGCTTCGCCGATCTCGAACACGAAATCGAACTCCTTGCCGTTTTCGAAATCGAAATCGCCCTGCTCCTCCGAAGGGATCACGTCGCCCAGATAGTCGATCTTCTCCTTCTGGAGATATTCGAACACGGCATTCGACGCCGTGCGGTACGACTGTTCGGCCAGCACGCCTTTGCCGTACATCTTCTTGACAAGGCCCATGGGCACCATGCCGGGACGGAAACCGGGGATATTGGCCTTGCGCTTGTACTCGCGCAGCTCCTTCTCGACGGCCTGGCCGTAATCCTCCTCGCCCACCGTCACCCGGAGCAGCGAGTTGTTTTCTTCGCGTTGTTCTCTTACGATCTTCATAATGAATGGTTGCTATATTGTTGTTATCCTATTTTTCCGTTCCGAAATCGGGTTGCAAAGATAGCGATTTTCACCGAGAAAGCAACAATTTTTTCTAAAATATATGTGTACCAGCCTATTCTGCGGCAGGCAGGTCGCGCTGCACGGTAACAGCATACCCGTCCATCTGGGCGAGGTAAGCTTCGATGCGTCCTGCGGCGAGCTCGCCCTGCGACGGTGCGACGACGGCACCGAGCCGTTGTTCAAACGGCGCCGCGAGCGACGGCAGCAACTGAGAGACGAAATAGCGGGCATCGGCGAGCGCCGCGTCGGTGTACTCGCGTTCGTAGACTGCCGTATACTTTTCGGCCAGCGCCGGAAGCCGGGGATTGAAATTCACGTTGACCAGCATCCCGCCGCCGCGCGGGGCACGCGCCAGCCCGACGATGTTGTCCGACAAAGGCTCCACGCCGCAATCGCCGCCGAGGCCGTCGACCAAAAGCGAAATATCGCGGAACCAAAAGCTTTCGTCCACGGGCATTTCGATTTCGAACGTCACCGTACGCCCCTCGGTGTCTTTGCGGATCCGGGCACCTTCGCGCATGGCGACATATTCGTAAACCTCGTCCCACGAAGCGACCCAGAGCGCGTCGCTGCCGGCTTTGCCATAAAGGCGGTAAACCTTTTCGAGCATCTCCGCATAGCTCCTGTCGCCGCGGTGGATCGTAAGTCCGACCCAATACGGGTTGCCGGAAACCGCCTGTTCGGCCAACTCGGCCAGTTTTTTATCGGGATCGGAATTGTTGCCGCCACCGTAGGTCTGCCCTTTGCGCAAATCGCCGCACGTGTGCAAATAAATGCGGGTCTGCCACGCGAGGGAGTTGCGGGTAAAATGGATCAGATCGGATTGCTGCGCCGCCTCGGCATAGGCCTCGTTACCGTCGGGAAGCCCCAGTACTTTCATCCGCAGCCCGAGTTTTTCACAGACTTTGTCGTAGTCGTCGCGGAAACCCTGCGCGATCAGCGCCGGGTCGGCCTTGCCGTAAACCCGCTCGTCGACGTTGTGGAAAAGCATCGAAACGCCGAAATCGGAGAGCAGGCGCAACTCTTCCCACGAAATATACATGCTGTTGGCACCTGTCCGGACAAGGTCTTTGACATAGGTATTGGCGGGATCATCCGCCCTGCCCCAGGTAGGCCAAACGGAACAGCTGAACCCGAAGCGGCGGTCGTTGCCGCAGCCGTCGGTCATCACAAGCGCATGGTCAGGGACATAACCCGAGGTGGGGATGCCGTCCAAATGGCGGAATTCCCGGTCGTCGATCCACCTGGCATTGATCAAGCTCCAGACGAGGGAGTAAGCCGTGACATAGGAATCGTCGCAGGTAAATGTAAACGCGAAATGTTTGTCGTATTTGAGGGGTGCGAAGCGCAGCGAAACGTCGTCCGGGGACACCCCGTCCGGAAGCGAGAACCGCAGCCGTACGATATTGCCGGCACCCCCGGCACGGCTCAGGCCGCGGGGGGGGGGGAACCGCCGCCTTCGCGGAGGCACAGTCGATTCCGCCCGAAAAACCGACAGCATATACGTCCTGCCGGGGATAGTCGGCCTTTTTCCGGAACCTGACGTCGAGACGGGCACCGAAAGGGGCGGACACACCGACCTCTTTCGCCCACGGCAGCGAAGCGATCTGCTCGGTCTGTGTCCGTCCGTCGGCAGCGATATAAGATGCCTGAAGGGTGAACAGTGCGGTCAGGTCGGCACCGCCGTCGAAACGGTAAGTCAGCGGCGTGGTGTCGGGATCGGTCGTCTGCGGTTGTTTCGGGATACGGATACAAGCCACGATGAATGCAGCAGCGAGTAAAGGCAGAAAGAACCTGGGAAATATTTTACTCATAAGGGACGCAAGGTTTGTGCAAAGATAGGCAAAAAATTCGTCATATGCCGGGTTTTTCGTATCTTTGCATCCGATGTTCAAAAAGAGAAAATGAAAAAGTTCGCAAGCGTTCTGTTATTCGGCCTGCTGCTCGCGTCGTGCGGCGGAAATCAGGCCCGTGCCAAACGCCCCGAGGCTCCTGTCGCGCCGAAAGAATACACGTACAGCGTCCGCGCGGTATATCCTCACCCGACGACCAGTTATACGCAGGGGCTGCAATTCGCCGACGGCATGCTGTGGGAAGGCACCGGGGAGCACGGCGAGTCGGTCGTGCAGACCCTCGACCTCGAAACCGGGCGCACGGAGGTGTTCGCACGGCTGCCGCAGGAGGATTTCGGCGAAGGGATCACGCTGCTCGACGGCAAGTTGTACCAGCTCACGTGGCAATCGAACAAAGCCTATGTCTACGACCTGAAAACAGGCAAGAAAATCAAGGAGTTCCGCTACCCCGGCGAAGGCTGGGGACTGACCACCGACGGGCAAAAGCTCTACATGTCGGACGGCACGGCCAATATCTACACGCTCGACCCTGCGACGTTCAAACGCGAGAAACGCACGACGGTGACGCTCAAAGGCATGGCGATCAATTTCCTCAACGAGCTGGAGTGGATCGACGGCAAGTTGTGGGCCAACGTCTACACGACCGACCAGATCGTCATCATCGACCCGGCGACAGGCGTGGTCGAAGGGGTCGTAGACCTCACGGGACTGTTGCCCGACGAGGAGGTTACGCCCACGACCGACGTACTGAACGGCATCGCATACGATGCCGCCGGGAAGCGCATCTTCGTGACCGGCAAGAACTGGAGCAAACTCTTCGAAATAGAAATCATCGGAAAGTAAATGGCAAACAAGTTATACGAGGCGCTCGAATCCCGCATCCTGCTGCTCGACGGCGGCTTCGGCACCATGGTGCAGCAGTACGGATTCACGGAGGAGGATTACCGCGGCGAACGGTTCCGCGACTGGAACGTACTGCTCAAAGGCTGCAACGACCTGCTGGCGCTGACCTGGCTGCTCCATTTTGTTACTACTGAGGGGAATATCGATGAGTGAATATACCATTTCGCGGGTCTATCCGACCGATAAAACCGTTCTGGCCCAAATCGATACACTGCTGGGTCAGGAGGGCATCCGCCGCGACGGCAATCTGGATTACATCTGCGCCATGTTCGACGAGGAATACAACGTCATCGGCACCGGCAGCTGCTTCGGCAACACCCTGCGGTGCTTCGCCGTCAGCAGCGCCCATCAGGGCGAGGGTCTGCTGAACCAGATCATCACCCATCTCATCGAGGTGCAGTGCGCGCGGGGGAATATGCACCTGTTTCTCTACACCAAGGTGAAAAGCTCCAAGTTTTTCGGCGACCTCGGCTTCTACGAGATCGCCCGGGTGGAGGCTGGCGGTGGTGCTGTCGAAGGAGG
>OGOU01002411.1_pt1 | contig 13185 bp, 12 predicted proteins | sample 1552721 | NCBI WGS metagenome assembly OGOU01 (sample SAMEA2580176, study PRJEB22360) | human gut metagenome | biome: human gut; feature: human-associated habitat; material: faeces | place: Denmark | collected 2008/2010 | reverse complement strand
CCCCCCGGCAGGAGCGGCCGCTGTTCCCGGCTCCCTGTATTTTCCGTTGAAATGATCTATTTTGAGAAGAGCTGCAAACTCAGAGGCTCTCAGCTTTTTTTTTTTAGCTCGTTGATCTGGCACAATTTGATAAAAGCAATCTCTACGCACAACCGTTTTTCCATGCGCACTTTGTATTGCATCTCGCATTGCTCCACCACTTTCAGGGCTTCATATAAGAAATCCACCGAGCAATCGGCCCCCTGTTTGGCATAACGGGCCTTGATTCCGGCACTGACTTCCAACAATTGCACCGTGGCAGGATCTTTCGATACCAGCACATCGCGGAAATGTTTTCCCAAACCCGACAGCAGGTTCCCGCCGTCGAAACCTTTTTCGATGATCTCGTTGAACAGCAAAAGGGCGTCGGACACCTTTCCGGCATAAAACAGGTCGGTCAGCCGGAAATAATAATCGTAATCCAGTACATTCAGATTTTGGATCACTCTATCGTAAGTGAGATTCGCACCGCAAAAGCTCACCACCTGGTCGAAAATAGAAAGGGCGTCACGCATCGCTCCGTCCGCTTTCTGCGCAATCACATCCAGCGCCTCCTCTTCGGCGGTAATCCCCTCTTTCGAAGCGATATATTTCAGGTGTTCCACCGTATCGGCCACCTTCATCCGGTTGAAATCGTAAATCTGGCAACGGGACAATATCGTGGGTAATATCTTATGCTTTTCGGTCGTCGCTAAAATAAAGATCGCATGGGCGGGCGGCTCTTCCAATGTTTTCAGAAACGCATTGAAAGCAGAGGTACTCAGCATGTGCACCTCGTCGATGATATAAACGCTGTATTTCCCCACCTGCGGCAAAATCCTCACCTGCTCCACCAATCCCCGGATATCGTCCACGCTATTGTTGGAAGCGGCATCCAATTCGTGTATATTGAGCGAACGCCCGGCATTGAACGCCTTGCACGATTCGCATTCGTTGCAGGGCTCTGCGTTGGGCTGGAGATTCATGCAATTTATAGTTTTGGCAAAAATACGCGCACAGGTCGTCTTTCCCACTCCCCGCGGCCCGGTGAACAGGTATGCCTGTGCCAACTGGTGATTGGCAATGGCATTGCGCAAGGTGGACGTAATCGCCAGCTGCCCCACCACCGTGTCGAAACTGGCCGGTCTGTACTTTCGTGCTGAAACTATAAAATTATCCATTTACAGATGATATGATTTCTTTCAAATTAGCGGCATGTACTTCCGCTTACAGACTGTAAAAATAACAAGGATCGCCCGTATTACCAAATCGGCGGGAACTTTTCCCTGCTTTTTCACATTTAAGACTTAAATTTTTTCAAGCTCGGACTTTTCCACCCAGCCTTCGTTGCCGTCGGCTACCCGGATATTGTACCAGTTGCCCAGCGTACCCACCACCCGCACTTTCAACCCCTCGTGTATCAGGAACAAGGCCGTCCCGCTATTGTCCGGCGCCCCTTTCACCGTAACACTGGGAGCCGTGATGATCGCATATTCCCGCTCCGTAATCCGGTGATGCTGCTTCACGGCAAAGAACAGAGACGACACCGTCAGGAAAAGGGCGACGATCCCCACCCAGAAACCGGTCTTTTTCCAACCCACCGTTCCGGCATAGAAAAACAAAGCCACCATTCCCAGGAAAAAGAGAAACAAAGCGACGGAAATCGTTCCCCACTGATCGGCCGAGAAATAAGTTTCCACGGCTTTAAACCACCTCACGAAAAACAATTCCGGTAACACCTCTATCTTATCCACAATCCCCTTTTGCGCCATTTTCAGGTTATACCGCGCCATCCCGTCGCTGGGATCGAGCAGCAACGCCCGCTCGTAATTCAGGATGGCCTGGGTATTTTCTCCCAGCTTGTAATAACAGTTTCCTAAGTTATAATACAGGCCGGCGGACTCTCTGCCCCCCGCCAATATATTTTTATACACGGCGGCGGCTTCCTGATACTTCCCTTCACGGTAAAAAGTTTCAGCCTGTTCCTGCGGCCCGATCTGCGAAAAAGCAGAAAAACCCGTTAATAAGACCGTTATAATTAAAACCGATGTTTTCATTTCTATTCGTCTAAAACCCGGCAGCGCACTGCCGGATGTTTATGATTTAATTGCCTTATCCAATTTCGTAATCACGTCGATACTGTCCATATAGACCATATCCATCTGCTCGTCCGACTTGCTACCCGGCGCATAGCGCGCATATTCGCAAGTGTCCAGCACCCGGATAAACTCTTCGACCATCACCGCATCCACGCCTTTTTGCTGCAAAATGCCGCTGATATTATCGCGGTTCAATTCCGCCCGGTCGATATTCAGTTTATAGCTCATATACCCCCAAAGGGCTTTCAGCACTTCGTCGTAGAACAGCTCGCCGTTATGGCTCTTCATCGCCCCGGCAGCCACTTTCAGACGCTTGCGTGCCATCTTGTTCGCAGCTTTGTTCTTCACTTTCACCACATCGGCATTCGACTTGATCCGCCTGCGGTTGAGTATCACCCCGGTGACAAACAGCACGAAAGGAATCAGGATCGCCAGCCAATACTGGGGAGTTCCGAAGAAACGCACCCCGATTTCCCTCAAATTCAGGTCGCCTGTTTTCAGGTAGCGGATATCCTGCCCCACCAGGCGGACGTCTTCTTTCTTGAACGACTGCACCGCATTGCCGTTACTACCGTTTGCCTGTCCCTTTTCGGCTCCCTTGCGGACAAACACCTTATAATCGCGCCCGGACAGGGTTTTATAAGAATTACTCTGGGTATCGAAGAAAGAATACCGTAAGGCCGGAATCAGGTATTCCCCGGAATAACGCGGAATCACCAGGTATTCGAACGACACCGTTCCGGACATCCCCGTTTCCCCGGTCTGTATATCGCGGCTTTCTTTCGGATCGTAGGCTTCGAAATCGAGCGGGAAATTCAGTTTCGGCGCGCTCAGTAATTTCAGATTGCCCGTCCCCCGGAAAGTCACCCGGTAAGTAATCGCATCGTTGGCATTCACCGTATCCGCAGAGATGGAAGTCGTCATCGTGATATTCCCCACCGTACCGGAAAAACCGATCGGACGGCCTTCCTGCGGCAATTCTTTCACGTTGATCGTCAGCGGGCGGCTGCGGCGCATGGCGCGCACATCGCGGTAGTTTCCGAAAAAGTCGTCCCAGGGACTGCGTGCCCCCGTCACCCGTTGACGGACAATACACTCCAGCTCGAAAGGATCGATCACGATCTCCCCCGTATGTTGCGGATACAACAACATTTTCCGGATCACCCCAACATTGTATATCTGCCCGTTGTAAGTTTCCCTCGTCAGCTCGATACGCTGGGGAGTGGGGATTTCCTCGGCCAGGAAGCCGCTGAACGCCGGAAATTTAATCCGTCCGAAATTGGTTAAATCGACTTTGGAATACACTTTCAGTACCGCCATAAGGCTTTCGCCCATGTATAAATTGCGGCGGCTGACTTCGATCCGCACAAAAAGGTTTTCCTCGTTGATCGACGAAGAATTGGCCTGCGCCGCCTGCGAATTATCTGCGGCGGGCTTCGATTCGCCTTTCACCACCTGAATTTTCAGGGCATTCGATTTATACTGTTTCCCCTCCACCGTAATCGTAGCGGGCGGAATCTGGAAAGTCCCCTCTTTTACGCCTTCCAGCAGGTAAGTGTAGGTAAACGACACCTGTTGCGACTGCCTGCCGTTGTTATTGACATACACGATAGACTGGCTGGGACTCGGCCCCATCAGCAAATCGAAGTTCTCGAAAGTGGGAACCTGCAAATTCGATCCCTGGCTATTCACGGAATAGGTCAGCTGAAACCTTTCCCCCACCGCCACCACATTGGGCGCGCTGGCTTTAAATTCCACCGTCTGCGCGGATAGCTGTAATGCGACGAATAATAATGCAAGTAAACTAAACAGTTTCATTTCTTTTATTTATTTGAACCGCAAAATTACCAATCTTTTTCAATTTTCATTTTCTTAGCCTTCTGTTCCTGCGCTTTTTGTTTCTGCACTTTCTCCTGCACGTTCTTCTCATCGTTCTGCAAAGCTTCTAACAGGCGGGCAGCATCTTCTTTTGAAATCTTTCCCTGCTGTTCCTGAGGCTGTTGTTGTTGCTGGTCTTGCTTGTCCTTATTATCTTGATTATCCTTATTCTGGTCTTTATTCTGATCTTGCTTGTCTTTATCCTGCTGATCTTTGTTCTGGTCCTGTTTATCTTTGTCCTGATCCTTATTCTGATCTTTGTTTTGATCCTGCTGGTCTTTATTCTGCTGATCCTGTTGATCCTGATCCTTATTGTCTTTATTATCCTGGTTCTGATCCTGGTTATCCTTGTTCTGGTCTTGCTGCTGCTTATGGCGGGCATATTCCAGATTATACTTCGTTTCCGCCGAATTGGGGCGGTTCCTCAGCGATTCCTTGTAAGCCTCGATGCTCTCCTCAGTTTTCTCCATCGCCAGCAGGGTATTCCCGATATTATGATACAGCTCGCCCAGCCTTGCCTTATCCTTCTCTTCCTTTGCCATAGCCGAAAACTGCTGAAGGGCTTCTTCGTATTTCTTTTGTTTATACAAAGCATCCCCCAGATTAAACCCGGCCTCAAAAGAAAGGGCTTTTTTATCGATCGCCTTCCGGTATTCCACCTCGGCTTTCTCAAAATCCTGACCGTTGAACAATCCGTTCCCTTCCCGGATAAATTTCCGCTCCTGCTGGGCGGAAACCGACAAGGCACAGGCCAGCATCAACAGTATTAACGTCGCTATTTTCATGGTTTTGCTCATAATCTTTCGTTCCAGTAATGCAAGGGACGAAACCGCCCCTATCCGTTTACGCCTGTCCGGCTTCTTTTTTCTTGAAAATATAGATTTTCATAAAGCGCTTGTTCCTCCTGCCCAGAATCATAAATTCCACAAACACGAAAAACAGCCCGGCAAGCAAAAAATATTGGTATTTCTCTGCATAGTCGCTGAAAATCCGCTCTTCCAGCATCGTCTTTTCCATCCGGTTCACCTCGTCCATCAACTGTCCCAGCCCCACATCGGCATTGCTGGCACGGACATACAACCCCTCTCCGGCTTTGGCAATCTGGCGGAGGGTTTCCTCGTCCAGCTTCGAAATAACCACATTTCCGCCTGCATCCTTACGGAACTGCCCCGGATTTCCTTTTTCCGGAATCGGCGCTCCCTGCTCCAGTCCCATACCGATGGTATGTATCGTTATTCCTTTCTCGTGGGCGGCTTTGGCGGCGGCCACGGCATCGTCCTGGTGGTTTTCCCCGTCCGTAATCACAATAATCGCCCTGGAAGCATCCGTTTCCGGCGTGAACGAGCGGGCGGCGAGGTCGATCGCCGCACCGATAGAAGTACCCTGCACCGGCATCATCTCGGTGTTGATATTGGACAGGAACAATTTAGCGGAAGAATAATCGGTCGTAATCGGCAACTGCACATAAGCGTCCCCGGCAAACACGATCAGTCCCACTTTATCGTTAGACAATTTCTCCACCATTCGGGAAATCGCCATCTTTGCTTTTTCGAGGCGGTTCGGCTTAATATCCTGCGCCAGCATCGAATTGGAAACGTCGAGCACGATCATCAGCTCCACGCCTTTTTTCTTCACCTGCTGCAATTTCGAGCCGAACTGGGGCCCGGCAACTCCCACGATCACAAACAGCAAAGCAATCGTCAGCATCACGAATTTCCACGTCCCCCGCTTAAAAGAAAGCAAAGGCATCAGGGGTTTCAACAATTCGGGGTTTCCGAATTCCGCAATCGCCTTTCTTTTCTTCTGCCGCATGACCACGAAAAACGCAATCAGCAACGGAATGACGATCAGCAGGTATAATAATTCTGGATGTGCAAATCTAAACATAGCCTAATGTATTTTTATTTTCAAACACGATCTCTTTCTCTCCGCCGCCGGTTAGGGTATTTTCCGCAACACGGTGTACCTCAGCAGGGCTTCTGCGATCAGCAGGCACATCCCGACGAGGGCGAAAATGAAATATTGCTCGTTCTTTTTGCTAAAATGCTTCACTTCGATCTTGCTTTTTTCCAACTGGTCGATCTCGGAATAAATCTGTTTCAGCTTATCGTTGTCCGTTGCCCGGAAATACTTCCCCCCGGTAAGCGTAGCGATCTGCTGCAAAACGTCTTCGTCGATCTCCACAGCCATTGTCTGCAACTGCACCCCGAAAGGGGTCGGCACGGGATAGGGAGCTTCTCCGTATGTCCCTACGCCGATCGTATATACCCGGATTCCGAAAGCCTTCGCCAGCTCGGCCGCCGTAGCGGGAGCCACCGATCCCCGGTTGTTCACCCCGTCGGTCAGCAAAATCACGACCTTCGATTTGGCGGGACTGTCTTTGAGGCGGTTCACGGCATTCGCCAAACCCAAGCCTATCGCAGTTCCGTCGTCGATCATACCGCTTTTCACTTCCCGCAATAAATTCACCAGCACAGCCTGGTCGGTGGTCAGGGGGCATTGGGTGAAACTCTCGCCGCTGAACACCACCAGCCCGATCTTATCCTGCGGGCGTTCCAATATAAACTTCGTCGCCACTTCTTTGGCCGCTTCGAGGCGGTCGGGGGTGAAATCCCGCGCCAGCATACTGCTCGAAATGTCCAGGGCCAGCATAATATCGATACCCTCGCTGGTATAGGTCTGCCAGCTATTGCTGGACTGGGGGCGTGCCAATGCCGTCACCAGAAAGACGATAGCCAGCACTTTCAACCCGAACAGCACATGCCGCATCCATACCCTTCCGGCATGCTTGATCCCCTTGAAAGCCCGTAAGGAGGAAAACTGCAAATCGGCATGCGATTTCTTTTCCTTGAATACATACCAGGCTATCATCGGCAGCAAAAGCAGCAACAATAGAAAATATTTGGGGTTAGCAAATTCAAATCCTAACATAACTCATCGGTTTTCTAATAGTCATATACAAAGTTCCCCACCGGCAGGCTTATAGCTGCGCCACCGGCTTGTCTCCGCTCTCTCCGGTCCCGGCGGGTTTACCGTTCTCTTCTGCGGCTTTCCCGGCTGCCTCCGTTTCGGGAACAGCCTGCGCCTCTTCCCGGTTCCGGCATTCTTTTTCAGCTTCCTCCTCCCGTTGCCGCTGCTCCGAAAGTTCCTGTTGCAGGCGCTGGTGGGTATTGTTCACAAAATCGTAGGCCGTGTCCAGATAGCGGGCACTTTCGTCCTGCAAGGGCGTATATTTGGCAAACTTCACAAAATCGGCTGTCGCCAGCATATCCGTCATTCGCTCCCGGTCGGACACATCCACCAGCGGGCAGGCGCTTACCGCCTTCACCGTTTCGGCAGAAGTCTGCTCCATGGCAGGAATCTGAAATTCGTCGTCCAGATATTGCCGCAGCGTATCAGTCAGTTTCGTATAATACTCTTTCTCTTTCCCCGTCTGCCAAAGCTTTTCGGCCTTGATTCCGTCGAGCGACTGGATGGCCTTCACATAGGGAGGGATTTCCTCTTTCTTCGGTGCGAACAGCGGCCTGTTCTTCCGCCTTTGCGCAATGAACCACCACACCCCGCCGATCACCGCCAGTCCCAGCAGCGTCCAGAGGATATAAGGCAATATTTCGGCCAGCGTCCAGGGAGCCCCGTAAGGCATCACAATATCGTAGTTTCCCTTTTGGGGATCGACTTCATAAGTGTTTACCACGAATCCCAGCGGATCGGTACGCAACACATTGTTATAATCCTGATTTTCAATCTGGATCGGCAGGGAAGGGATCATATACACCCCGGTATCGAAAGCCGTAATCACATAAGTTTCCCGGAAAAGCCACCTCCCGTCGCTCTCTTTCACCGAATCCCGCAACGGGCCGGAAATAATCTCGATTCCCCGGCTGACGGTATCCCTCAAAAGCGGGAAATTCACCTTTATCCCGGCATCCCCTTTCACCTGCAACGTCAGGTGCTGCTGATCGCCGATCATCATATAAGTGGTATCGATCATCGCCCCGTACTCCGTGTTCTGGGCTTTCAGCACTCCCCCGCAAAGGGACAGGAACAATATCAATGAAATCAGTTTCAAACGCATAATGAATAATTTACGGTTTACGCTCTCTTCTTGAACAAGGTCATCAAAGCCCTCACATAATCCTCGTCCGAACGGATGTTCGCCACATCCACGCCCGAACGCTTAAAAGTCGCTTCCAGTTCCTTTTCCTGAATAAAAGCATATTTTTTATATTCTTCCCTCAAAGTTTTATCGGAAGTGTCCACCCACATCAACTCGTCCGTTTCCGCATCGCGCAGGTACATCAGCCCCACCGGGGGCAACACGTTCTCGCGGGGATCGTACACCCGGAGGGCTACCACATCGTGCTTGCGGTTGGCAATGGCCAGGGCGTGCGCAAAATCGTGATCGTCGATAAAATCGGAAATCACAAAGCAGGTACACCTTTTCTTGATCGAATTGGTGACATACTGCAACGCCTGCTCGACATTCGTCTGCTTATCTTCGGGGGTGAAATCGATCAGCTCCCGGATGATGTGCAGGATATGGGTACGCCCTTTCTTCGGGGGAATGAATTTCTCTATCTTATCGGAGAAAAAGATCACGCCGATTTTATCGTTGTTCTGGATGGCCGAAAAAGCGATCACCGCGGCGATCTCCGTAATCTGGTTCTTTTTCAGCTTCGACACCGTACCGAAATTACGCGAAGCGCTCACGTCGATCATCAGCATCACCGTCAATTCGCGCTCCTCCTCGAAAACCTTCACATACGGGCGGTTGTGGCGGGCGGTGACATTCCAGTCGATATTCCGGATATCGTCGCCATACTGGTACTCCCGCACCTCGCTGAACGTCATCCCTCTCCCCTTGAAGGCGGAATGATATTCCCCGGCGAAGATGTTTCTCGACAGTCCCCGCGTCTTGATCTCGATCTTCCTGACTCGTTTTAATAATTCTGAGGTTTCCATATACACGATAAAGGTAAAAGGTTAAACACAAAAACTCGGCAACCGTTTTTTATGGCACCTCTACGGCATTCAGAACCTCGTTTACAATTTCTTCGCTGGTGATATTATTGGCTTCCGCTTCATAGGTCAGTCCGATACGGTGGCGCAACACGTCGTGGCAAACGGCGCGCACGTCCTCCGGAATCACATAGCCTCTCCGTTTGATGAAAGCGTATGCTTTGGCGGCTTTCGCCAGGCTGATGCTGGCACGGGGCGACCCCCCGTAAGCGATCATCGAAACGAACTTCTCCAGCCCGGCATCCTGCGGATAACGGGTAGCGAAAACAATATCGATGATATATTTTTCGATCTTTTCATCCATATACACATCCTTCACCACTTCACGGGCGCGCACGATGTCGTCGGGTTTCAGGATCGTAGAAGCTTTCGGGTAAGATTTTTCCAGATTCTGACGGACGATCAGCGTCTCTTCCTCTTTCTTCGGGTAATCGATCACCACCTTCAGCATGAAACGGTCCACCTGGGCTTCCGGCAACGGATAAGTACCTTCCTGCTCGATCGGGTTCTGGGTGGCGAGCACCAGGAAAGGTTCCTGAAGGCGGTAAGTGGTTTCGCCGATCGTCACCTGCCGCTCCTGCATCGCCTCGAGCAGGGCGGACTGCACTTTCGCCGGAGCACGGTTGATTTCATCCGCCAGAATGAAATTAGCGAAAATCGGGCCGTGTTTCACCACAAATTCTTCCCGCTTCTGCGAATAGATCATCGTACCGATCACATCCGCCGGCAAAAGGTCGGGCGTAAACTGAATACGGCTGAATTTAGCGTCTATTGTTGTGGCAAGGGTATTGATGGCCAGGGTTTTCGCCAAACCGGGCACACCTTCCAGCAGGATATGCCCGTCGGACAGCATCCCGATCAGCAAACCTTCCACCAAATGTTTCTGGCCTACGATCACCTTGTTCATCTCCATGCTAATCATGTCCACGAAAGAGCTCTCCTGCTGTATGCGCTCATTCAATGCTTTGATATCAACAGTGTTCATCATATTGTAGTTTTTAAATGTTATATCCTAATTAATCTATTACGAATCCCGGAGAAATGAGTTGCAATTCGCTCTTCTTCCCGGCCTCTTTACAGCTCGCCGCCAAATGTTAAATTTTTGACGTCACCAAAATTACTCAATATCATCCCAAATGTTAAATTCAGAATCGTTAAAAATAGTTAAGTACCTATTTAAGGTTTTGCAAAAAAATATCAGAAGTTCAGCGCCTTCCGATATTTCCATTAGCCTCATTTTCCGTCTTGTTCCTCCGAATCCCCTTTATTTTTCCGGCGAAAGACTTTCACGTAACCCAGAATAAAAATGTAAATAGTGAATACAAAGATCAAACAACGTAAAATAATATTCGTCGCATCCACCCGTCCGGGCAGCATAAAATCGCGCACTAAAGCAGGAACCATATAAAACATCAATCCTCCCAGCAAAAAAAGTTGCGCAATGGTGAAAAACCGCACCCGGCCCTCCCGCCTCAGCCTTCTGGCCTTCACCTCCGGAGGCTCGTCGGCAGGCACCGCCTTGGAACGCTGGTTCTTATTGATCCGTTCCTCCGGCTGTTTCTTTTTCTTCCAGTCGCTCCCCCGCTGCTTCATCCGCATCCCCACCAGAAAGGCGAACACACAGAAAGCAACAAATATCAGGGTATCTTTACTCATTGGCTCACGATTTTAATGACACAGGGAACAAAGATAAACTTATAAAGCCACGTACAAAAGCCTGACGAAAGAATGTTTTTCATTTTTTTGTATATCTTAGCGGTGGCGTTTTATGAATGATTCCCCGATCGTTTTACAAAATTTTGAAAAGCAGGAATACCCTCCGCAAAACCGGTAAACGGGCTTGTCGCTTTAGCCGCTAACGGCAATAGGCGGATAAGCAATCCCGAATAGCCGTGCGAAAAAACAAAATTTTCCGGAAAAGGGAATGGAAAACAGAATCATATCATTTACAAATCAATAAACAACCAAAAAAGTAACGTATGGAATTAAAAAAAAGAGAGAACATCGGCTGGATCGACCTGTTGCGGGTGATCGCCTGTTTCTTAGTGGTGCTTTCACATTCCTGTGATGCTTTCGTCGCCCAGTTCAGCAACAACCACGGGGCTTTCCTGACGGGAACGCTCATCGGCAGCTCGGTCAGGGCCTGCGTCCCCCTGTTCGTCATGATGACAGGCGTCCTCATGTTCCCCGTCCGGTACAGCATGACGGATTTTTACAAAAAACGGATCGGACGGATCGTCGTTCCGCTGATATTCTGGTCGCTGGCGCTCCCGATCCTGTATTTCGTTTACCTGAACTACGGGGTAAGCACTCAAAGCCCCTCGATCGACATGGCGAATTTCACTTCGGCCACCATGCTCAATAAGATGTACACCTTTATTTTCAATTTCAATTACGACACTACTCCGCTATGGTATCTCTATATGCTGGTGGGACTTTATCTGGTGATCCCGATCCTCAACAGCTGGCTGGAAAACGCTTCGCAAAAAGATATAAAGCTGTTCCTGTATGTATGGGGCATCTCTTTATTCATCCCTTATATAAAAATGGTCGCCCCGATGCTCGGCTACACCGGAAACTACGGCAATATGGGATTGTTCGGCGTGTGCGACTGGAATGAATTCGGCACATTTTATTATGTGTCCGGCTTTATAGGTTATATCGTGCTGGCGTACTACCTCGTGAAATATCCGCTCGACTGGAGCTGGAAAAAAACCTTGTCTATCGCCATTCCCCTGTTCCTGATCGGCTATCTGATCACCGCCGGAGGCTTTATCCTCACACAGGAAAAATTCCCCGGCAGCTATGCCAACCTCGAAATCATCTGGTATTTTGCCGGGATCAACGTATTCATGATGACCTTCGCCATTTTTGTGATCGTGCAAAAACTGAAAGTGCCCTCTTCCGCCGCCCTATCGCGCCTGGCAGCCGCCACCTTCGGCGTTTACCTCTGCCACTTCATTTTCGTGCAAATGGCCTACGATCTTTTCGACACCTTCGGTAACCTTCCCGCCATCGTCCGTATCCCGGCCATGGCGTGCATCGCTTTCTTTGTCAGCTATCTGGTGGTACGCCTGTTCGAAACCACAAAGCTCACCCGCCGACTGGTGAGATAAAGCCATTGGCAAAAAATAAACCGTTGGGATAAAATAAAACCATTCCAATAAAGTAAACCATCTGAAAAAGGGAAACGGCGTCCGGCAGCTCCGCAAGGGCCACCGGACAAACCACCGGACAGGTGCAGAAAACACTCCCTTTCAAAACATAAATTCCCCCGGAAACCGGATTTTGTTTCCGGGGAATTTTTTTCCGGCAAAAAGCCTATTCTATTAATAAAAGATTATTTTTGTAAAATCTATTGTCAGGATATTCTCATAATAACAGTTGTCCTCGAATAAACTTAAAAAATTTCAATATGATACCTATCACCGCAGCAAAAGCAATCATCGAAGAATTGCAGAAAAAATTAGCAAAGGAAATGAGGGAGGAATTTTCATCGCATGAATTCATCGAAAAATATGCCTACCGTTATGAAGAAGAATACATCGAAAGGCTGTATAAACACAAAAAAGATCATGCTTTTCAAACCGTTCATCAGCAAATCGGACGATTTTTAAGTGAAAATCAAGAGAAGTTAGGGATCGAAAAAACACAGAGGAAAGAGAATCTAAATGTTTTCGGGAACGAGACGGAAGTACAATACTGGAAAAAGAAGTAAAAATAAACGCCTCATCCCGTACCCCCTCCCAAAAACGATCAGAATACCCTTACAACGGGATCAGAAAGGATCATATTTTATCGTAGCCTGCCTATAACCTCTTCCTCCCAAAACAGGGCATAACTCTATGTGCAAATGAGAAACGATTTTAAAAATTATTTATCAATTTCATTACATTGTTTAATTTATTTTGATAAACAAAATATATTTACATATATTTACAAAATTACTAACCCTGATTCTCTACTATCGGTAACAAGAAAGAAAGGAGGAAAATAATTCAAATCAAAATAATCATGTTGCTAAATAATGATCAGAGAATTACCAAAAAAAACTTATGAAAAAAAAATTAATCACTCTAAGTATCATACTTACCGTTTTCATTAGTTTTCTAAATTCTGAAGCCGGACTAAAATACCCGAAATTATCTTCATTATTTGCCCGGATATTTCC
>OGOU01002405.1_pt1 | contig 13219 bp, 6 predicted proteins | sample 1552721 | NCBI WGS metagenome assembly OGOU01 (sample SAMEA2580176, study PRJEB22360) | human gut metagenome | biome: human gut; feature: human-associated habitat; material: faeces | place: Denmark | collected 2008/2010 | reverse complement strand
TGGGGAAACCGGGGGTGGGGCGGGTGGATTGGGCGCGGCGCGGGGCTGCGTGCTGGAGGCGACGCTGAAAAGCGGCATTGACGCGGTGCTGGAGACGGTTCGCTTTGACGAGCAGCTCAAACAGGCGGATTTGGTTGTGACGGGCGAGGGCAGAATAGACGGACAGAGCGTGCAGTTTGGCAAAGTGCCGATTGGCGTGGCACGGCGGTGCGCGAAGGCGAATGTGCCGGTGCTGTGCATTTGCGGCGGTATCGGCGCGGGCGCGGAAGGGCTGTTCGACGTTTGCGAAAGCACGATTCAGACGACGGTATCAAAACCCATGGCGCTGTCAGAAGCGATTGAAAACGCGCGGACGCTGTATCTGGATGCCGCCAAGCGCCTTTTCCGCGCTGTGCGCATCGGGCAGAAGCTGCACGTTTGACAGGTATCGACGCGCGTGATACAATAACAGCATCAAGCTCGATCAAGGGGAGAAAACGCCATGTTGAAGCTGCTGGTTGTCACGCCGAATCCTACGGTGTATGACGCAACCGTCCGCATTGTGCAGACGACGAAGTTCGATGCCGAGGTCATCCAGACCACGTCGCGGCAGGTGGTGGAGGACGTATCCAAAGCCATGGAGGGCTGCACAGGCATTGTCGTTGCGCGCGGCAATCAGGCGCAGCTGCTCAAAAAGCATGTGGAGTACCCTGTGTCGGAGATCACCTTTTCCGGGCAGGAAATGGCGGGTTTTGTCAAACAGGCGTGCGATTTGATACCGCATAAGCATCCGAAAATCGCCTTCGTCGGCTTCCGGCATATGTATTCCGACGTGGAGAACATCGGTGCGCTGGCGAACGCGGATGTGAGGGTGTATTATGCGGGCAGCTCGGACATGGTCGCGCAGGTGACGCGGAATGCCATCCAGGACGGCGCGGAAGCCATCATCGGCAGCGAAAACGCCTGCAACTATGCCGCGGCGCAGGGGATTACGACGGTGTTCGTTGACAGCTCGGACGAGTGCATCCGCGATGCGCTCCGCCGGGCACGGCTGGCAATGGATGCCATCAAAGTGGAGCAGCGCAGGACGGCGGAGTTCTCCTCCCTGCTGAACTACTCCTTTGATGCCATTTTGAAACTGAATCCCGACGGCGTGATTGAAATTGCAAACACGGTGGCGGAAAACGCGTTCCACTGCACACAGGCACAGCTGGTCGGCAAGCGCTTCACGGAACTGCCGGGTCTGACGCTGACCAGTGCTGTGTTCGAGTCGCTCAAGGAGCGGAAAAACCTGTATTCGCACGTCGTGATGATACAGAAGGAGCGGTATCTGCTCAATATCGCCTGCATTGATGTCAGCGGGCAGAACTTCGGCACAATTCTGTCGCTGTATGCGTTCGGCTCGGTGGATGACATGCAGGAGAGCATCCGCAAAGACCATGTGCAGCAGGGCGACGCCGCAACGCGAAAATTCGGCAAGTTCATCTCCCACGCGCCGAAAATGCGCCTTGCGCTGGAAAACGCCGCGATGTACGCGCAGTACGAGCTGCCGCTGCTGATTTGCGGTGAGCCCGGCACGGAGAAAACGCGTCTGGCAGAGTGCATCCACAACGAGAGCCTGCGGCGCGACAAGCAGTTCATTCAGGCGGATGTGAGCACCCTGCCGATTGCGAATCAAACCGAGCTGCTCTTTGGGCGCGCGACGAGCAACGGGCTTGTATACAATGCGCACAAGGGAACGCTGTACCTGCGGCATGTGGATTTGCTTACGCCCGAAAGCCAGCATCAGCTGCTGAACGTTATTCGCTATGAGCAGTACTACGCGCCGGGGCAGTCCAAGCCGATTTGGGCGTCTATTCGTGTGATTTGCTCAACGAACCGGGATTTGCTGGCCATGGCGAAGGCAGGCGAATTTCTGCTGCCGCTGGCGGACAAACTGAACGACTACCGCATTGATTTGCCGCCCCTGCGCGAATGTCAGCAGGATTTTGCCCAGCTGGTGGAGGAAAACATTGTCTTTGCGCGTGTGCACACGCGGAAACAGGCGACCTTCACGCCCGATGCGCTGAAGCTGCTGATGAGCTACTCGTGGCCGAGCAATCAACGGGAAATGTCGATTTTCTTCGAGAAGGCGTTTCTGCTGACGCGCACCAACCGCATGGACGCGGATTTTGTGCAGCAGCTGCTGTACCCGGAGCGCACGGGCAGCGCACCGCAGCAGCAAGTATTGGTCATCAGCAGCGACGAGGAGCGGGAACTGCGCTGTGCCCTCAGTGAGCATCCGAGCGACCGGGACGCGGTGCTGAAGCAGCTGGGCATCAGCCGTGCGACGCTGTATCGGCGGATGAAGAAGTACGGGCTGCAGCAGGAAAAATAAAGCTGTTTTGGATTCTCCTGCGCCGTCTGCCTGCACCGCTTCCGCACAGGCGTCTGGTCGTTCCGCTTGGTGCAGCACTTTTGCCGCTGACGAACTTCACGTCAGTGGCAGTTTTTTATTCAGCAAGGCGGCTTTACATCCGCTGCACAGTTTGTTATAATAGAATAACAAAACAATCGGAGGGCAGCCTATGACCATCGCCATTGTGGATGATGAATTGGAGACGCGCCAGTATATGCAGGGCTTGGTGACGCAGTATCTGGCGGAAACGGGACGCATGGCGCAGCTGGTGTTCTACCCGGACGGGGCGTCGTTTCTCGTCGGGTGCGAGCATCCGGACATTGTGCTGATGGACATTGACATGCCGGGCATGGACGGCTTTTCGACGGCGGAGCAGCTGCGGCGGAGTCACCCGGACGCTATCCTGATTTTCACCACGCGCCTCAGCCAGTGCGCCATCCGCGGCTATGAGGTGGACGCCATCGGCTTTCTGGTCAAGCCGGTGACGCTGCCGGGGCTGACTGTGAAGCTGAACAAGGCGTTCAAGCGGGTGGAGTACCGGCAGTCGAAAATCTGCCTGAAAACAAAAGATAGCATCCTGTTTTTGGAGAAAAACGAGATTTACTATGCCGAGGGCAGCAATCACCATGTCATTTATCATACGGCGCAGGGCGAATTCCCCGTCCGCTCCTCCCTGCAGGAGGCGGAGGAACAGTTGGGCGCGGAATTCAGCCGAAGCTCGCATTCCTATATCGTCAATCTGGGCTTCGTGACGATGGTCGGAAAGAACGATGTGACGGTTCACGGCGAGGCGATTCCGCTGTCGCGCGCGATGCGCAGGGACTTTCTGAATGCGGTCAACCGCTATTATGGCGTGAGGTGACGAAGATGCTGACGAACTTGGCGAATTATCTGAACAATGATTTTCCATTCCATATGTTCTTCGCGGTGCAGATTCTGCTGGCGGAGGGGCTGTTCGTTGTGCGGATGAAGTCGCGGCTGCGCCCGCTGAAAATTGTGCTGCCGGTGGTGCTGTGCTACTTGGTGCTGGCATGGTTTCATCCGCTGCTGGGGCATCGTTTTGCACGCGTGGCAGCGATTTTTGTCGAATCGCTGCTGGTGCTGTGCCTGACGATGGACATTCCGACGACGAATGCGCTTTGTATCGGCATTTCCTCTTATGCGATTCAGAATCTGGCGTTCAAGGTCGGCGGACTGGCAACATGCTGGATGGCCAAGCCACACGAGCCGCTGTTCTATTTGCTCTCCGGCGCATCGTTTGTGGTGGTGTACGCCGTGTGCTACCTGATGTTCGTGCGGCGCTTTCCGGAGAACGGCGATTTGAAGCTCGGCAACTGGAAGGTGCTGTTCCTGACGCTGGTGACGCTGCTGACGGTGTTCGTGCGTTCTGTGTCGCTGCCGACGGATATTTCGCTGCTTGACCGCCTGTTTTCGATTCTCTCGGTCATTATGGTGATGGTGCTGATTTACCAGTGCATGTACGCCGACGAGATGCGCCGCGAGAAGAAAATCATCGAGAGTCTGCTGGCGCGGGAGGAATCCAGGCATCAGCTGCTGGGCAAGACGATTGACAGCATCAACATGAAGTGCCACGACCTGCGCTACCACATCGACACCTACCGCCGGGCACAGCAGCTGGATGAACACGCGGCGTTTTTTGACGAGGTGGAGCAGGAGATTCAGCGCTATGAGTACACGTTCCACACGGGCAATGCGGCGCTGGATTCGGTGCTGTCTGAAAAGAGCCTGTATTGCAGCGCAAATCACATTCTGCTGACGACGATGCTGGATGTATCGCTGCTCGCGCCCATTGAAAAGTCCGATATCTATTCCATCTTCGGCAATGCGCTGGACAACGCGATTCAGGCGGTGATGGCGGAAGCGCCCGAAAACCGCAGCGTCAATATCCGCGTCAGCGACGTGGTGGGTATGACGCAGATTGTCTTCGAGAATTTTTGCAGCAAGCCGCCGGAAATGCACGAGGGACTGCCGAAGACGGAGAAGGACACACAGTACCACGGCTTCGGACTGCGCTCCATCCGCTATATCATCGAGAAGTATGACGGGCATATGAGCATCGACACGAAAGACCAGATGTTCATCCTCTCGCTTCTGCTGCCGCGTCCACAGCAGTCCGCATGACGATTTACGCACAAAAAGAAACCAGTTTCGACACGAATGCGCTTCGTGTCGTTTTTTTATGATAGAATCAGCACATCAAAGGGGGCGCTGCGCCCTCATAGAAAGGGAAAGGTGTCCATGAAACGCACAAAACTCTTGGCACTCTTGACATCCATCTCCTGTATTCTCCTGACGATTGTTCTGGTGGGCAGTTACTTCACGGCTGCTTACGCCATGATGATCAACAAGGAACTGGGCATCGTGACCACGAGCGTGGTGACGGATGACCCCAGCAAGAACGCTACCTATTATGCCTCCAGTTTCCTGAAGGAAGACGGCACGCGTGACGATGATGCGCTGACCGCGTGGCAGAAGGCGCTGTGTGAGCAGATTCAGGGAGAAGGCTCTGTGCTGCTGACGAACAACGGCGCGCTGCCGATGGAAAAAGGACTGGGCGTGACCGTTTTCGGCCGCGGCGCAGTTGATACCATCTATGGCGGCACGGGTTCTGGTCAGGTTGATACCAGCAAGGCGGCGACAATGACCAGCGCGCTCACGGCGGCAGGTCTGAACGTCAACACTGCGATGATGGACTGGTACAGCGCGCAGATTGCGCAGATGAAGGAAGACAAGACCAACCGCTCCACGCCCGGCATGTTCACCGAATATGCGGACGTTCCGGCGGCGACCCGCATTGCCGAGGTTTCGGCGGACGCGGTGGCATCTTCCGGCGTGAATCTGGACGGCTACAAGGATGCGGCGATTGTCGTTATCGGACGCTCCGGCGGCGAAGGCGCTGACCTGTACACCGGCGAATTCACCGACGGTACGTCGTACTTTGAATTGCAGGATTCCGAGCGCGAGCTGCTCAAGTATGTGGCTTCGCAGGGCTTCAGCAAGACGATTGTGCTGATTAACTCCTCCAACGCCATGGCGATGGACTGGGTGAACAATCCGGAATACGGCGTGGATGCCTGCCTGTGGATCGGCGGCCCCGGTCAGTACGGTCTGAACGCGGTGGCGCAGATTCTGGTGGGCGACGTGAACCCCTCTGGCCGACTGGTGGACACCTACTCCGTGTCCTCCCTGTCCTCCGCGGCGATTCAGAACTTCGGCTCCTATGTCTACACCAATGCGGATGAAGAGACGGGCACGGTCGGCGGCGTGACGATTGACGGCGTGCCGGGCGACAAGACGAAGGTGCGCTATGCGATTCACTATCTGGTGGAATCCGAAGGCATCTATGTCGGCTACAAGTACTACGAAACGCGCTATGAAGATGCGGTCATGGAGCAGGGCAACGCGTCCGGCAATGCGGGCATCTTCGCGTCCAAGGGCGACAGCTGGGTGTATGGCGAGGAAGTCGCGTATCCCTTCGGCTATGGCATGTCTTACACCACGTTTGAACAGGCGCTGGAAAGCGTGACCTACGACGCGGCAACCGACAGCTTCACCGTGCTGGTGAAGGTGACGAACACGGGCAACGTCGCAGGCAAGGAAGTCGTGCAGGTCTACGGTCAGCAGCCGTACACCGAATTCGACCGCGCGAACGCGATTGAGAAGGCGTCTGTGCAGCTTGTCGGCTTCGGCAAGACGAATGTCCTCCAGCCCGGCGAATCTGAGACCGTCTCCGTGACGGTTGACCGCAAGGAATTGACGGTTTACGACGAACATGTCAACAAAACCTACATTCTCGAAGCGGGTGACTACTACCTGAGCGTTGGTCTGGATGCACACGACGCGGTGAACAACATCCTCGCGGCGAAGGGCTATGCCCCCATCGCACAGGAAACGCCGGCTGCGGAAGGCGCAGAAGAGGCGGAAACCGCAACGCTGACCGCGAACGGCGCGGCGGCGATGGATGCCCCTGGCGACGCGGCAAAGGTCTATAAGTTCACGGTCGACAGCGACGACAATGCGACGTACAGCGTGTCCGGCACGGGCTACAAGATTACCAACCAGTTCGGTGATGCGGATCTGAACAGCTACGGCGAGAAACTCGTGACGTACCTGTCCCGCAGCGACTGGCAGGGCACTTGGCCGGTTTCTTATGCCAGCCTGACGGCGAACGATGCCATCATCAACGGTCTGCAATTCAACTACACGGCGGAAGCGCCCGACGAGACGGTCATTACGGGTTCAACCGCGACGAACTACACCTTGGCGAACCTGATTGGCAAGGACTACGACGACCCGATGTGGGTGGATCTGCTCAATCAGCTGACGCTGACGGATTTGGCGGAACTGGTTGGCCACTCCGGCTACGGCACGCGGGCAATCGACTCCATCGGTCTGCCCGCGACGGTGGCAGCGGACGGCCCGCAGGGCATCAAGGCGACGTATGCCGGCAATAACTCCACGGTGGCGTATACCTCCGAACCGGTCATGGCGGCGACGTTCAACACGGAAATCCTCTACAATGTCGGTCTGTCGATGGGCGAAGACGCGCTGCGCTCCGACAACCGCGTGGTTGGCTGGTACGGCCCGGCGATGAACATCCACCGCACGCCTTACTCCGGCCGCAACTTCGAGTATTACTCCGAGGACGGCTTCCTGTCCGGCAAGATGGCGGCGCAGGAAGTGGCAGCGGCTCGCTCGAAGGGTCTGGTCGTCTACATCAAGCACTTCGCGCTCAATGACTTTGAGACGTACCGCCAGTCGGTTGCAACCTTCGCGACGGAACAGGCGATTCGTGAAATCTACCTGAAGGGTTTCCAGTACGCGGTGGAAGAGGGCGGTGCGAACGCCGCTATGACCTCCTTCAACCGTATCGGCACGCGCTGGGCGGGCGCGCACAGCGGACTTTGCAACGAAGTTCTGCGCAAGGAATGGGGCTTCGTCGGCGTGACGCTGACGGACGCTGTTATGGCGAACCGCAACTGGATGGACGTTTCCATCGGTCTGGAAGCGGGCAATGACACTTGGCTGTCCTCCGGCGACTGGCTGGTGTCGAAGATTGAAGGCTGGGCGGCGGAAGACGGCAAGCTGCTGAACAACCTCCGCACTTCGGCGAAGAACTTCCTCTATACCTACGCGAACTCCGCCGCTATGAACGGCATGAACGAAACCAGCCACGTCGTCCACACGACGTCTTGGGTCGAGACGGACATGCTGATTGCGCGCATCGTGCTGATTGTGCTGACCGCGCTCTTCGGTCTCGCGATGCTGGTGTCCTACTTCATGGACGTCAAGAAAAAGGCGGCGTCCGCTGACCGCAAGACGGTTTCGATTGTCGCAGCGGTGATTGCGGTGCTGGCGGCTATCTTCTACATCATCATTGACACGGCTGCGACCACGAAGATGAACTTCGACGCGGTTGTGCTGGTGCTGCTCCTCGTGTCGGCAGTGTGCTACCTCGTCGCGGGCGTGAAGAAGATTGGTCTGCTGGCGGCGGCTGGTCTGGTATGCACACTGGTTGCATGGTTCCGTTATCTGGTGACGGAAATCAACTTCCGCATGGATGACCTCGTGCTGATTTTCGGCGGCACGTCCACCATCGGCGCGCTGGGCGTTCCGTTCATCCTCTCCTTCATCCTGATGCTGCTCGCCGCGATTTCGGGTGCTGTCCTGATGACGGGCGCGATGGGGTCGGAAAAGAAGTAATACTATTTCCGAATTCACCTGCGCCATCTGCTTGCGCCGCGAATTCTCATTTGGGAATAGTATAAGCCAGTCAAAAAACGTCCGCGCAGGGGAGTGAACGCTTCCCTGCGCGGACATGAAGACACTGCTGGGGAATGTGATATGCTCCCTCTATGAGAGACAGTAAAAAACCAAACTGTCAATCATGGAGGGAGCATTTTATGGGATATCAGCAAAAGGCAAATTCGGAAAGAAAAGCATGCGTGACGCAGCAGCAGAGGCAGGCGTAAGTCAGGAAACATTTCGGCGGTGGATCGTGCAGTATGAAGCAGATGGGGCAGCGGCGAGAGTCTCTGCATGATGGGGCAATTTCATACGGGATAATAAAACAGGGGGACAAGCCGCATTTCAGGCTTGCCCCCATTGCTTTGCTTACAGCAGCTGAATATTTGCCTTCCTGCACGCCTCCTGCACGTCCAGCGGCCACAGGCTCGCCTGCACCTCGCCCACATGCGCCTTGCGCAGCAGGTAGACGCACATGCGGCTCTGCCCGATGCCGCCGCCCATCGTCTGGGGCAGCTCGCCATTCAGCAGTGCCTTCTGGAATGGCAGCTCCGCGCGCTCCTCGCAGCCGCGAATCGCCAGCTGACGGCGCAGCGCGTCCGGGTCAACACGGATGCCCATGCTCGACACTTCCAGCGCAATGTCCAGCAGCGGGTCGTAGAGCAGAATGTCACCGTTGAGTGACCAGTCGTCGTAGTCTGGGGCGCGGCCGTCGTGCATCTGTCCGGAACGCAGCGCGCCGCCGATGCCCGTCAGGAACACCGCGCCGTATTCGCGTACCGCCCGGTATTCGCGTTCCTTCGGCGGCAGGTCGGGATACAAATCCTCCAATTCCTGCGACGAGACGAACGTGATGTCGTCGGGCAGTTCGGGCTTGATGTGCGGATAGTGCGCGCAGACGAAGCCCTCCGTCTTGCGCAGGGTGAGGTAAATCGCGCGGACGGTCGCTTGCAGCGTCTCCATCGTGCGCTGCTGGGGGGTGATGATTTTCTCCCAGTCCCACTGGTCGACGAAAATCGAGTGGATGTTGTCGGTCGTTTCGTCGCGGCGGATGGCGTTCATGTCCGTGTACAGCCCTTCACCGGGCTGGAAGCCGTACGTTTTGAGCGCCTGACGCTTCCATTTCGCCAGCGAATGGACGATTTCCGCCGTTTCACCGGTTTCAAGAACGTCAAAGGATACCGGTCGTTCGACGCCGTTCAGGTTGTCGTTCAGACCGCTGCCGGGCGTGACCATAATCGGCGCGGACACACGGGTCAGGTTCAGCGCGCGGGCTAACTCCGTCTCGAAAAAATCCTTGACCAGTTTGATGGCGATTTCCGTATCCCGCAGGTTCAGCACGGGATTGTAATTCTTGGGGATAATCAGGTGCATAACGCCTTTCCTCCTTGCCGAAGCATAATTGCTAACAGTATAGCACAAAATTCGGCTGAAGCGAACCATTCTGCGTGTAAAAACACCGAAAAAGCAAAGACCGAAACCCTTGACAACGCCCGCCAAAAGCATTATACTGACCTTGTCCCGCAATGAAGGGGAACGCTGGAAGTTCCGTCTGTTCCAGAGAGCCGCGTGCTGGTGGAAGCGCGGTCAGACGCCTGTCAGCCGCTCGCCCCGGAGCGCAAACCGGACGAAGGGTTCGGCGAATGGCGCACGTTACGCGCAAGAGAGGTTCGGCACGTCCGGACAAGCAGAGTGGTACCGCGAAACAGCCGTTTCGTCTTTGCAGAATTTGCAGGGGCGGAACGTTTTTTTGTTCCGTCCGAGAAAAGCAGGGAGGAAGCATCATGGAATTCAAACCCTATGACCCTAAAGCCATCGAACCGAAGTGGCAGAAGCGCTGGGCGGACAGTCACGTTTTCGAGGCGAAGAACGACTACACCATGCCGAAATTCTACGGCCTGATTGAGTTCCCGTATCCGTCGGGACAGGGGCTGCACGTCGGGCATCCGCGCTCCAATACCGCGATGGACATCATCGCCCGCAAGCGCCGCATGGAGGGCTGCAATGTCCTCTTCCCCATCGGCTGGGACGCCTTCGGTCTGCCGACGGAGAACTACGCCATCAAGAACAAGGTTCACCCCGCCATCGTGACGAAGAAGAACATCGACCACTTCCGCGAGCAATTGCAGAAAATCGGCTTCTCCTTCGACTATTCCCGCGAGGTCAACACCACCGACCCGTCCTACTACCGCTGGACGCAGTGGATTTTCCTTCAGCTGTTCAAGCACGGGCTGGCGTACAAGTCCGAAATGCCGATTAACTGGTGCCCCAGCTGCAAGTGCGGTCTGGCGAATGAGGAAGTTGTGGGCGGCGTGTGCGAGCGCTGCGGCACGCAGGTCATCCGCAAGGTCAAGAAGCAGTGGATGCTGAAGATTACCGCCTATGCCCAGAAGCTGCTCGACGGCTTGGACACGGTGGACTTCATCGACAAGGTGAAGGTGCAGCAGCGCAACTGGATTGGCCGCAGTGTCGGCGCGGAAGTGGATTTTTCCCTGACCGTGCCGGGCGAGAAGGTGCGCGTTTTCACCACGCGCCCGGATACGCTCTTCGGCGCGACGTACATGGTCTTGTCCCCTGAGCATCCGCTGATTGACAAGCTGAAAGACCAAATCACCAACTACGACGCGTGCATGGCGTACCGCGCGGAAGCCGCGAAGAAGAGCGACTTTGAACGCGCCGAGCTGGCGAAGGACAAGACGGGCGTGCAGATTGAGGGCGTCCGCGCTGTCAACCCTGTCAACGGCAAGGAAATCCCGATTTGGCTGAGCGACTATGTGCTGATGACCTACGGCACGGGCGCAATCATGGCTGTTCCGGCGCACGACACCCGTGACTGGGAGTTCGCGCATAAGTTCGGCATCCCGATGATTGAGGTCGTCGCGGGCGGCAATATTGAGGAAGCAGCGTATACCGATATTCAGGACGGCGTGATGGTCAATTCCGGCTTCCTTGATGGCATGAAGGTCGCGCAGGCGAAGGAAGCGATCATTGAGTATCTGGAGAAGAACGGGCTGGGCGAGAAGAAGGTCAACTACAAGCTCCGCGACTGGGTGTTCAGCCGCCAGCGCTACTGGGGCGAACCCATCCCGATTGTGCACTGCGACAAGTGCGGCATGGTGGCTGTGCCGGAAGATCAGCTCCCTGTGACGCTGCCGATGGTGGACAACTACGAGCCGACCGATTCCGGCGAATCCCCCCTGTCCGTCATGCATGACTGGGTGAACACCACCTGCCCGTGCTGCGGCGGCCCGGCGACGCGCGAAACCGACACCATGCCCCAGTGGGCAGGGTCAAGCTGGTACTTCATGCGCTACTGCGACCCGCACTGCGAAACAGCCATTGCCTCGCCCGAAGCGCTTCGCTATTGGCTGCCCGTGGACTGGTACAACGGCGGCATGGAGCATACCACGCTGCATCTGCTCTACTCCCGCTTCTGGTATAAGTTCCTGTATGATATAGGCGTAGTGCCCACCAAGGAGCCCTACAAAAAGCGCACCAGCCACGGCATGATACTGGGCGAGAACGGCGAAAAGATGTCCAAGTCCCGGGGCAACGTGGTCAACCCCGACGATATAGTGGAGGAGATGGGCGCAGATGCCTTCAGGCTCTATGAGATGTTTATGGGCGCATTCGATCAGCCCATACCCTGGAGCACACAGGGCGCAAGGGGCTGCCGCAGGTTCCTGGACAGGATCTGGCGCATGCAGGATATGGTAAACGGCTTTGACGGCATACGTCCCGAGATGAAGGCGCTGGTACACGGTACCATAAAGAAGGTATCCGAGGACTACGAGGCCATGAAGTACAATACCGCCATTGCCGCAATGATGACCATGGTGAACGAGCTGTACAACAACGGCAGCGTATCCAAGGAAGAATTCCATATACTGCTCACGCTGCTAAACCCCGTGGCGCCCCATATGACAGAGGAGCTGAATCAGAGGCTGGGATATGAGCAGCCCCTGTACTGCACCCCCTGGCCCAAGTGGGACGAGAGCGCGCTGGTGAAGAACACCATAGAGTACGGCGTACAGGTGAACGGCAAGATAAGGGCCCGTATAGAGCTGCCCATAGATATGCCTAAGGAGGAGGTCGAGGCTGCGGCCAAGGCGCACAAGGATGTAGTGCCCTTCCTGGAAGGCAAGACCGTACGCAAGGTCATAGTTGTTAAGAACATAGTGAACATAGTAGTCGCGTAGGATTTGACAGAGAATGCCGCTCATTTGGAGCGGCATTCTTAAAAGGAGGGGCTATGGACTCCATATACATGAAAAGCGCCATCGCGGAGGCAGAAAAAGCCTATGCCGAAGGCGAAACGCCGGTGGGGGCGGTGATAGTGAAGGACGGCGAGATCATCGCATCGGCCCACAATACGCGGGAGACCGAGAAAAATGCCCTCCACCATGCCGAGCTGCTGGCCATCGATGCGGCCTGCAAAAAGCTGGGCGGCTGGCGGCTGTGGCAGTGTGAGCTGTTCGTGACGCTGGAACCCTGCCCCATGTGCAGCGGGGCCATCCTCAACAGCCGCATCCGGCGGGTGGTCTACGGGGCGGCAGACACGAAAGCGGGCTGCTGCGGGTCGGTGACCGACCTGTTCGCCCTGCCGTTCAATCACCACCCGGCGGTGGAAAACGGGCTGCGGGCCGAGGAAGCACAGGCGCTGTTGCAGGCGTTTTTCCTCCGGCTGCGGGAGGAGCGGGCCGGCAAACCCCGCTGGAGACCGCCTGTGACGAAGTGAAAATTGAAAAAAGTGGGAACTGCGTGAAAAAGTCTGCGGTTCCCACTTTCTTTTTTCGAGAAATTGTGCTATATTATTCAATGGAAACTTGTCGAAACCACACACAATCGTTCCCAGGCACGCCGCAGGACCGGACTTGACCGGAAGAAGTGAGCAGAGCGCTGTTCTGGGGAGCGTGGAACGGCAGTTCCTCCTGCCTGTGCGGATTTTTGTATGGGCAGAGAACAAGCGACAGGAGGGCTGACTCTTGTACGATGACGAATTTGAGCTGACATTCAATCTGCAGGACGAGGACGCCGCACCGGTGGAGCTGCCCAAGGCAGCGGAAGAGGCCGGAC
>OGOU01002402.1_pt1 | contig 13224 bp, 10 predicted proteins | sample 1552721 | NCBI WGS metagenome assembly OGOU01 (sample SAMEA2580176, study PRJEB22360) | human gut metagenome | biome: human gut; feature: human-associated habitat; material: faeces | place: Denmark | collected 2008/2010 | reverse complement strand
ATCAGTACTTCCGTCAGTTCTCGAGCTATTAGTATTAGTAACATTTCTGCTAGTGGATTTGGTTTCGCTTCCACTACCTTCATGGGAAATACTTCTGTCCACGCTAACAAACGGTTGAATTTTTAACAATTCGCTCTGATAAAGTTGGTTATAATAAGGCATAATGTTTTTCATCTTATCACTAAGAAACAACTTCCATCTTCCGACAGTTTCGCAACAAATCTCACGAGTATAGTAATGTCTTAAAATCTTTTTACAAAGCTCTGCTCTATAATTTTCGTCAAAAATAGGAAAGTCGCTAAAAATCTTGTTCCAAGACTTATTGAGAATATCTTCAATGTCATTAAAACCGTGCGACTCTGTAAGCTTAGCACATGTTTCACATATAAATCTAACTTCTGTTGTATATTTACTCAATGTCATCCTCCTTCCTGTCCTCATTCTGGTTGAATACATCACGGAAATGACAGCTCATCTGAGTACCGAACATTGTGTTAATCTGCTCACAAGCCTGTTGCCTTGCAAATTCTCTTGAATATCTGTTAGCCATTACACCACCTTGAAGCCTTTGCACTTCGTCCTTAATCATACGTTCTTTTTTCTGAATACTAATGTTTGTTATACCAAGATAAGTTAGAGCTTCATTCCATAGATTAACCTTTAACTCATATAGCTTATCAGCGACAAAGGGCGCGCCAGTTGTGAACACACCAAAAGAGCTTCCGTCACCGTTCATAAAATCGTTACTCGCAAAAATAACAGGTTGATTGCCATCAAACTGCATATAGGCGTTCTGTAGAGCTAGTTGCTGTTGTTCACTACCTTTAATTAAAGTAGGCGTTCTTTGAGCCTTGCAGTTAATATCAATACTTGCGTCAAGTTCGGCTAGTCTCTTAGCGTATATTTCCATTTTATTTTTACAGCACCAATGAGTCATATTATCCCAAATTATAACACTGTCATTTTTTCCGCATACACGTTGATAGCCATTAGAAGCATACGCACGTCTATTTAGCGGTATATCGTAAACGTCAAGCTGGCCGCCAAGTACACTTCTCAAGCACAGATTACCCATAACTTCATCATTAAAATACAGCATAGCACTATTTTCATACAGCCCAACTTCAATAAAACGAGCATCTACAGTGCTAGGAAGCCCTGCCCATTCAAACGAGCTAATAGCTATTTCTGTGAATAAATCCAAGTATTGTTCAAAAGTGTAAAGCTGATAAAAAACGCTGTCACTAAATGAAGTGCGGTTTTTAGTTCGATTTGCTTTTCTTGCTTTGCTCAATAATATCTCCTCCAATCTAAACTGAATTGTCAAGCGAATAATTACCAACTTCATTAGGGTGTTTCCAAAAGGTAATACCATTATTAAAATAACTTTCAATCTGTGCTATGTCATCACTTGGTGCGCCGCCCACTATAGTACAGTCAACTGTTTTGGTATAATTCCAATGGGGTCTACTTGAAACATTAGGCACTTTAGTTGTATGACAGGCATAACCAAACACGTCAAAATACTTGTCTATTGCTTTTGCATACTCAGCAGTAATTGATTTACGTTGAGCTTCAAAACATACTTGTCCTCTACCAAAAAGTGCGTTATTAGTAGCATAATTGCCCTTTACATCATTAGCAGTAATACTAGCCGTGTAAGCACTTGTTAATATATTCTGCACACTACCCAGTGCTGAATTACTTGACTGACCGGTAAACATCCCTGTAGCAGTCTGAACGGCTGACGGAATAGCGTTAATTGTAATCGGTACAGCGTTTTGAGCAACCCAGGCGTTAAATGCGTCCACATTCCACGAACATAAAGGGAAGCTGTCAAGTGTGATTGTTTCTGTCATGTCCATTCTTCCTGATCCACTTGTTTTTGTAGCCTTGTATCTATCAAGGCGTAACACTTCTTGTACAGGCATTGTCATGTTACCAACTATGTTATAATACGGTGTAAGATTTTCTGAAAATTCATAGCGTTGAATTAATGTCTGGCCACAGTTATTTCTTACTTCGTTAAAATTATAAGGGTAGGTGTAAAGCTTCATGTTTCGTGGCTTGTAGCCGTTTAATGTGTCAGTATTACTAATCGGTCTACCAGTAACATTTATTGGGTTAGTATTCCCAGTAAATGTAATATTAACCCCTTCGTCTGTAACATTAACAGGAAGTATATCCGTAGGGCACGTGTATAGTGCTAAAATATTGTTAGGGGTAGACAAATATTGGTTTAAAAAATTGGTAAGGTTGTTTCCGCCTCTTTCTGTGTTAGCAAAGGCTTTTATTTGATAGCCACTATAAACACCGTCGTATAGATAACCACCTGTTGTGGCAAGTAATACCATGGTACAAGTACTTAAAGAGCCTAACCCAATTAACTGCGCGTCATCATTGTAAACATATTCGCCACACTCAACATTTTCGGGAAGGATATGCTCACCAATGTTATCGCTTAGACTATGCTCTCTTTCAACAAAACATTCTTTTAGTTCAATATCAAACCAGTAAGTTTGTAGAACATCAATTTGAAAGCTTATCTCGGCCGTAACATTGTTAATATACTCAATACTTGTCACAAATGCATAAAACCATCTAGTGCTAAAAGCTGAGTTTTGAAACATCATGTAATTACAGTCGTATAAGCTGTCTGCTGTAGCCTGTAAACGACATTTACCCTTATTAACTCTGTTGTAAGTTACGTTATTAAAATGCTTTTTGGCTTTACTAATAAAATAATCTGCCTGTGTTTTCTTATCTGAAAAATAAATTGTGTGTTTCTGCTGAGTGGATAGTGGTACTCCACTCAGCATGTACACGTCGCTATCGGGTACTATGTACATAATTCATCATCCTTTATTTAATGCGACTGTATCACCCACAGCACTAACTTTATTTAATGCGACTGTATCACCCACAGCACTATCGGCAGTAATTTCTGTAGCAGCTGTGTAGGTTATTCCATCTAAATCAGCTACAAGAATTATTTTTGAAGCAGATTTTGTTGACGGAATTACAATAGCGCCATATTTCTGCACGGCAATACCCTCTGTTGTAAGAGCGTTGGTCTGTACAAAATTAACTGAATTAGGTGCAAGTGTGGACTCGTTATCCTTTACGTTAAGTGTAAAGATTGTACCAACCTCAGAAACATCTTTTCCTGTGATTTCAACAGTAATTGTAGCAGGCTTGTCAATTGTAGCACTGTCAACAAAAACGATTGCATTAGCAAAAGGTGAGTATGAAATAGTTTTCCAAACGTGCAACCAATAATTCCAATATAAACCACTACCTACACGTGTTTCGTCAAATTCAAATAAGTTATCATAAATTTGAAACCATTCTTCATCAACCAAAACACCCTTAACGTTTTTCATAAGATTAAGCTCGTCTGTCGTCACTTCTTCAAGACCTGTGGACTCTTCTCTGATTGCTTCAAATCTTTCATTATCAAATGAAGCAAAATCATCAATTAAATGAAGTTTTCCTATGAATGTTGCTTTATCCATATTAAAAGCGCTAGCAAGTACTTTAACATCAAATTTAGCATTAAAATCAGCGTCCATAAAAATACACTGTTTATCAATAGGTGTGTTGTTCTGTACATGACTCTCGTTAAATCTACCTGTCATATCAATAGGAAGTAAATTTGATTTCCCTCTAAAAGCTACGGCCACACTATCCATGTCAGTGGTATCAATCGGCTGTGGATATACTTTACCGTGAGAAATTGCTTTAATGAGCAGATACTTAAAAAGTAAGTATTCGTCGTATTCAGCTGACTGATAAACTTGGTCAATAATTGATGTAATAAGATTAGTTACACCGTCAGCGGATGTAAAAGCTCGTTTTAAAGCCTGTTTCTCAATAGTAATTGGGTACATTACCCTCCAATTAGTCATGTGAAAGACTGACTGAACATTAGGAAGAGTACGTTTAAACTCCCTACTAGCCCCCTTCTCGGCATCATATTTTACAGCATTGATAATACCGACAAAAATATCCTCTACAGTTTCACCGAATTCGAGATAGCCCTTCTTGAGGTGCTTATAAGGGTTGTTAAAAGTTGCACTCTGCATACGCACCAATGCAATTCTATTAATTAAAGCGTTGATAAATTCATTAGAGTGTGTCGGATTTCCAAAAAGGATTTCTCCAACCTTTGGAATGTCCTGTTCCTTCTCTATTTTTGGCACATCTTTTTGATAAGCATATGACGCATTATTTCTAATAACATTAAGAATATCAATAGAGCGTGCGTCAAGTTTCGTTTTAGCAATTCTTCTAGCCATTAATCTTCCTCCTCTTCAAATAAATCCTCGAAAGAGTTGTACTCTTTCTCTTCCTCCTCGTGTTCTGTCGGTGTGTCTAGTTCATCTTCTTTTTTTTCAACAAAACGTGAAATATATCTGTCTCTCCACATTTTGTCATTTTCCTCGAATTTCTTTCTCCACTCGTCAGCGTCAGATGAGTCAATTGAGTCAGATATATCTTCGATAATTTCAATTGTCTTGTCATCTGTTCTATCTCCGACATATTTTTTTAGTTTTGCAATAAGTTCGTCTTTTGATAATTTTGCCATTATATTTCTCCTTTCTTAAAAACGTCTGTGTAACATCATATAAATAGGGATATGCTTTCTTGTTGAAGGTGTAGGTGGTGTAGGTGGTGTAGGTGGTGTAGGTGTGCCACTTAAATATTCAAACCAATTCTTGCCGTTCTCTATTCTTTCATCGAGAGCTACAACGCCGGCGCGTTCTCTTTCAAAACAGTAAGCTTTGACTGCTTCCTCAACGTCCGTAAGTTGTGAAAATTGTAGTCCTGTGTACGGGTACCTTTTAGTTGGTATCCACTGGCCGCCATATCCTTCAAGTACTTCGGCATTAATAAGCTGACATTGTAAATTGCCGTCTTTCCAATCCTTACCCTGAGCGCTTGCGTAGTCAGTGAGGTTTGAGGAAGGTGTCCACTGAATTAGCCCCCATCCACTTGATACACTTACTGTTTCTTTTAGGGCAGGGTTTAAGGTACTTTCTCTCTGAACATTTCCGAGCATACCACATATACTTTCAAGGGTGTATTTTCCAGTAAAATAAGCGTTAAACTCTACAGCGTTATTTTCCATCTGCGATTTTGTCAGATACTTCCTAGTACCTTCAATAACAACCCATGACATTAAATGACCTCAGTAAGAAGTGCTTTCCATGTGTTGTTACCACACTCACCATCCTGTAAAAGATTATGGTCTTTCTGAAAATTAATACATGCAGATACGCACCCTTTACCATATTGAGTATCAATTGAGCCTGTATAATATCCTAACTTTGACATTAGTATTTCAAATACAGTAACATCGTTATTTTTAGTACCTTTTTTCAATAAATACATAGTTGTTAATTTCTCCTTTTTAAAATCAACAATTCTTTTAACAAGCACTAAGTCGTTCCGACGAGAAATATTAGTAATTGAAACACCCTTACCCTTGTTTGTTTTGGTGTTTTTACTATTTCCTATCGACTCAATCATTTGTGTGCCATTAATAGCAATTGCTATGTGAGTAATTCTCTTGGTTGATTTACCGAAATAAAGTAAATCAGCACTTTGAATTTTTGTTACTTTTTTGCCTAATGCTGAGTAGCCTTGTGCTGTAGTTCTTGGTACTTTCATGCCACACTTATTTAGCACAGAAAATACAAAACCACTACAGTCATATCCTCCCTCGGCTTCGGACTCTCCACCCCAAACATAAGGCTTTCCAAGATATGTTCTCGCCGTTGTTACAATATCACTACTTGTCACCTACATTCACCTCGCTGTCAAGCTTATCACAAAGTTTTTGAAGCACGACTGTATTATTGTTGAGTGCTTCTGCAAACTTGTCTGTCTCTTCCTTATGTGCGTCATTAATTTTGTTAATGTAATAACACATAATTAAACACATTCCTATGGGAAAACCAAGCGTGGAAATTAATCTTGATAACTCGTTAATCATAATAGTGACCTCCTTTCTTTTTCTTATTATAACATATTATCCACAAGTTATCAACATTAATTTGACAAATTGTTGATAATTTGTTATAATAATCTAAAGGAAGTGAATAAATGAAAGAAATGAAATACTATGATGGCACTAAGTTATTAAGCATGAAAGATATTAACGGAAATGTGCCCGAAATTTATATATCAACATCAAATAGAACTGCAGGAAAAACTACATATTTTAATAGATACCTAATTAATCGTTTTTTAAAGTATAATGAGAAATTTTGTCTACTGTACAGATTTCAAGACGAGTTAAAGGACGCCGCGGACAAATTCTTTAAGGATATTCATATTCTTTTTTTCTCAGCATACAACATGAAAGCTGTTCAAATAGGCAATAGTAAAATGTATGAATTATTTCTGTGTAGTGCCTACGACGAAGAGGATGAAGGGAAATCCTGTGGCTACGCCATTGCTCTAAATTGTGCGGATAAAGTAAAAAAATATTCTCATTATCTGAGTGATGTATCAAGAATACTTCTTGATGAATTCCAGTCTGAGACTAATCATTATTGTCCTGATGAAGTCAGTAAATTTATAAGCATTCATACTTCGATAGCAAGGGGTAATAATTGTCAAATTAGATATGTTCCTGTTATAATGATTTCAAACGCTGTATCGTTATTAAATCCTTATTACACAGCATTAGGTATTACTGACAGACTAACATCTGACGTGAAGTTTTTGCGCGGAGATGGTTTTGTTCTTGAACAAGGTTATAATGAAAGTGCTTCTATGTTACAAAAAAACTCACTTTTTAATAGAGCGTTCACCAAGTCCAATTATGTAGATTATGCGTCTCAGAATGTTTATCTAAATGACAATCGCGCTTTCATCGGAAAAATGAAGGGGCAAAGTAGATACTTATGTACTCTTAAATATAAGGGTGAAGAATATGCCGTTAAAATGTTTGAAGAGGAAAGTATTGTTTACTGTGACAAAAAAGTTGACCCGGATTTTAAACAAAGAATTTCGGTTACAACAGATGACCACAATATCAATTTTGTAATGCTCAAAAATAATGCTTGGTTGATTGACTATATGAGATACTTCTTTGATAGAGGGTGTTTTAGATTTTATTCTCTTGACTGTAAAGAATGTATACTTAAAGCTCTAGCTTATTATTAATGGTATCTGCGTTAGTTATTTTTGTAACATTGGTGCGAAAGGCTCTTTGAAATATAAGACGCACTTGTGTAGTTGGATTTATGCCTATCCATGCATTAAGAATTAACGTTATAGATATATTAAAGAGACAGAATTTATTCTGTCTCCTTTTTGTTATGTTTCACGTTGCCGTGCATTTCTACATTTTATCTCATTTTATATGTTGTCTCTTGTAACACTATCCCTCCTTTTATTCTCACAGGTCTAAGTTTTCCGTATACTTCCAAGCCTTGTTTGAAATCAGTAAGCGTCCTTTTTGTTTTTAAAAATTCTTGCTGAATTGTAGGATATTTCTCCAGTTCTTCATCTGTCACACCCTCCATTGATTTAAGAAACAAATCCTTACATCTATCGGGCATACCTGCACATTTTACATTATAGTATGGCTCATTAATTGGTTCTTCATCCTCATGCGTAACATGCTCAATATATGTTTTCTGGCGAACAAAAATCGCTTCATCCCAAAAGCTCTCGAGCTTCCAACAACAAAAATTAGAGGGGTGTATGTTTATTCCTTTAATATTTTTCTTTGTAGTGCAACAATGTATGCTATCCGTGTCAGCGTACACAAAATATTTGTAGTTTTGCTGTGCGGCCCGAATAGTAAAATTTCTAGCATAACTTGTTATAGCTGAACCTATAGGGATATACATAACTTTCTTTTCGTGTTCTTCAAATGTCGTAAAACCTAGTGAGCCATCGTCCTTCTCTCTTGCCACTTTAAAAGAGGATATATCCGAACTGCTAAGTTTTCCATATAAGTTATTTAAAAAGAGTTTTGCAAGTGTTCGCATTGCCCCTGTACTATTTTGCTTAATTTTCTTATACTTATTAATATACTCGTCAAAAATTCCTGTTATAGTTCTAAAATAACATCCATCCAATAACTCAAAATCTACAAGCCTGTAATGCTCTTGTAACAATTCAAAATCCGTTTGAGTAAGCACCAGTTCAACAATAGCTTTTTTAATATTTCCGTCAAAATCTTTGTACCATGTGCATACATTTCCTGTATCTTTATCAACTATGTCAGATGTTTCAAGCATTTCAGTAGCCTTATATAAAAAACTGCCTTTAATCTGTATAAATGGTAATTTATTTTCTTTCAAGTAAAAACGTGTGCGAATACGAACAAAATAATAATATTGGTCTGTAAGACATTTTGGTGGAATTTTACCTTTGAAAAAAACTGGTTGACCATATGGGTAATAATTTCCACTTTCTGAATGCATCATAGATGGGTACAAGCTATTAACATCTGCTGTGATACCCTCTCTGTAAATTCTGTTTTCACATCCTTTCTTTAGATAACACCACCCTCCTCTATATGAGTGTCTTATATACTCGTCAGCGTTTGAGTATTTATATTCAAGTGGGTTTAATTTAAACTGTGTTAAATCAGGGAAAAATGCCTGATAGTCTTGCTTGTCAACTGTAGCTTTAAATTCAGAGAGACAGCACGAGCCGATAGTAAGTTTTAAGTGCCCACTGTATTGCATCATTTCCAGTGCTTCTTTAACTACAAGCACATCGTTAGCAATATATCGCTTTTCGTCATCTGTAATTGGGCAACCTGCATATCTAAGCCCCTTATACTCCATATTTAATTTACGGTGCTTTGTTTGAAAACTTTTCCCAATTTGTTCAACTGAAAATGGCAAGAGCTTCAAACTATCTCTAATCTCAATCATTGCATACGGTGTCTTGATATGTATACTGTACCACTGCCCCATGTCCGAGATTGAATATACAAAAGATTTTGGTGTTAAATCTTTTTCTTTCAAAAAGTGCACATCACTTTCGTTATTCGGATTTACATATATCTTTTGTTCATATTTCAAATCTGTTAGTAAGAATGATAGCCAAAACGATCCATCAAACTTTAAGTTATGATAATATATGCAAATATTCTCCTTTAAGTTATATAGATAATTATATGTCTCTCTAATTGATTGATGTATTTTAACATCCTCCGTGCCTAGCTCGACAACTGCTGATGCCCACACCTCTGTGAATGTCTGACCCTCATATACGGTGGTCTCAAAATCACCTACCATATATTTAATTTGCTTTTTCATATTTCTTCCCACGTTTCATCGCCAACTAATGCTTTATCGATTTCTGCCTGTTCTGCATCACTTGGTAAACTGCCACTTATTAACGTGTATAAATGCTGTACGGCCGTCCTTGATACAGCACTACTCGGATGATATTTAATTATAACTTCACATGTTGATAAAAAATCCTCACTCGCTTGTGCTATGGAATACAGTACAATGTCTGCGCCATACTTTTCAATTTGTGAGTTTAAAAGATCGTTTAACAAGCTTCAAAGAAGCTCTTACAAATGGAACAACAATCAGTGATGAACAATTTGAAGATTTGATCAATGAATTTACAATCTTAAAAAATGCGAGTGCGACATATAGAGCACAAGCAGGTGATACAAGAATAAAAGATCAAATTGTATATTGGTTAAACTGTTGGGATGATACAGCAGATGCAGCAATAAATTATCTTAAAGCTGTTAAAGCTGTACAAGATGAAGAAGCTAATGATAAGATTTGGGATCTATATACTACTGGACAGGCTGCTTTTGAAAAATCAAAAACATATGGATTCAATTATGTTGATCATTTAGAATATGCAGAAGTAGGAGTACAACATATTGTACCATTTATTAAAGCAATGGATTCTTATTTAGGAGATATTGCTTCAACTATTGTTGATCCAAATAAACAAGTCACTAAATTTATTACAAATCGTAATGATAGTCCAACAGGTAATATTGATAATGTATTCGATAATAAAGCCAATACTGAAATTGTTTATAAAACACCAAATACAATTAGTAAAGGAACTTATGTAGGCGTTAGTTATTCAAAAGCAATTGATATTGATAGAGTGACTTTTAGATTAGGAACAAATTCAAATTCAAAAGATACTTTTTCTAAAGCTAAAGTGCAATATACAACAGATGGTAAAAAATGGGTTGATTTAGATAATCAAGAATATACTTTACCAAATGATGTAGCTTTAACTGACTTAAATTTAAAAGGGGTTAAAGGTATTCGCATGATTGCTACTGAAGATAAAGCGAATACTTGGTTAGGTATTAGAGATATTGCTGTTAATGCAGATGAAGTAGTAACTGAAGAAGATCCAGGTACATTATCTGTTGATAAATTGACACTTAAAGGTGGTTCTTTAAATAATTTATTAGATGACAGTAATGCTACTTATGCTCATTTTGCTGAAAGTCCTTATAAAGGTGGAGAAATTAAAGATTATTTACCAGTTGATGCAAGTATTACATTAACTTTCAAAAAAGCAAAAACATTAGGTACAATTTATTTTGGACAAGATGCAGGAACAGATAAATCAACAAAATATGTCATTGAATATACAACGGATGGCCAAACATGGAAAGTATTAAAAGAATATAATGGTGATGCTTCTGTTGAATTAGATGTATCAAGTCAAAATATTAAAGCAAAAGCAGTTCGTATTAGAAACTTAGAATTAAATTTAAAAAGTAATACAGCAGGATATTGGTGGAAAGTCAATACATTTAAAATGGCTGATCCAGGACAAATCAATGCAACATTTATGTATACAGATACATGGGGAATTTATCGAGGAACAGTAGCTAATTTAACAGATGGTGATAGTTCAACAGCATTAGATTTTAGAACCTCAGGTGATAGAACAAGAAAAGGTGATTATATTGGTTGGGATTTAGGTAAAGAAACAGCTATTGGTAAAGTTTATGCAGTCATCGGTGGAAATCGTAGTGCTGGAGATAAATGGAAAAAATATAGTTTACAATACTCTGATGACAACCAAAACTGGACTACTTATAAAACATATCAAGGTTTAGCTAGTGGTAAAGATACAGTTGATGAAAATTTCTATGGTTTAAAAGCACGTTATGTACGTTTAGTGAATGAAGAAGAGAGAGCTGTATGGGTTATTTTCTCTGAATTTACAGTAAATGCATATAATCCAGATGAGGATTTCAATAATGCTAATGTTTATACAAATACAGATTATAGATTAGCTTCACAAAGTGAAGAAGCACTTACAGAATTGATCTATAATCAAGAAATTACTTTAGAAAAAGGTCAATACGTTGGTGTTGATTTATCAAGAATCAAAGATTTAAGTACATTCAATATTGATTATGAAAATGGTCAAGGAGCAACTTTACAAGTTTCAAAAAATGGTGTTGAATGGACAACTGTAACAGGTCAAGAAAAAGAACTTCCAGATGGAAGATATGTAAGATTAATTAATAAAACAGACAAAGCTATTAAATTAACAATTAATCATTTTGAAGTACATTCAAATGAAATTACAGCACCATATTTATATAAAGCAACTATGAATATTAATCCTTCATGGGGTGTTGGTGAAGATACTAGAAATAATGGTGCTGCTTTTGATGGTAATATCGATTCAACAACAGAATTTGGTGATTTTCCACAAAAAGGACAATATATTATTTATGATTTAGGACAAGAAAGAACCATTTCTAAAATTCAAATGTATTGCCAAGATAGTGCAGTTAACTATATTAGAGATGCTGATATTTTAGTATCAGATGATTTAGAAAACTGGACAAAAGTTATTACTATTGGAGATGGTGTTGAAAATACAAATGATGCTGGGGTTAAATGTATTGATTCAGATGCAGGTTATAAAGCATCAAGCACATATCCAAATAAAGTCTATGTAGAAGGAACTGCTAATAATGTTAAAGCACGTTACTTAAAGATCTTAATGACAGCAACAAATAATAATAGAGCTGTTGTTTTCAATGAAATTGTTATCAATGATGGAGAATATGTACCAGTTTCAAATGATCCAACATATACTTCTTCAACTGTAGAAGCAAATGGATTTATTCCTCAATATATGTTTGATGGAGATTTATCTACAGCTTATAGACCAGGTTCTAAAGAAGCTGGAAGCATTACTTATACATTATCAAGTGATTTAGATGTTAAGAAAATGCATATTATTCAAAAAGGTGAAATTTCAAATGCAAGAGTATCTGTTCTTGTAGATGGTGAAAATGGAAAGAAATGGGTTCAAGTTGGAACTCTTAAAAAATCATTAAATGAATTCTATATGCCTGAAGGAAACGTTTATGAATTAAAGATTGAATGGGATGAAAATAAAATTCCAACAATTTCAGAAGTTATTATGTTAAATGATGATGAATATGCTTCAACAGCATCTAATGATTTACAAAAATATATTAATTCTTTAGATGTTAAAGAAAATAAATATACAGCAGATTCTTATAAAGAATTTGAAAAGGCATTAAAACAAGCTCAAAAAGTTTTAGATAAACAAGCGGGTGAATTAGATGCTATTACAAATGCAAAAGCTAAATTAGAAGTTGCTTATGCAAATCTTGTTAAACGTGGAGATATTCAAAGTGTTAAAGATGAACTTGATACAATTAACAAGTTAAAAGAAAAAGATTATACAAGTGAAACATGGGCTATTTTACAAGATCAAGTGAAACTTGCTCAAGAATTCATTAAAAAGGATGAAGCAACAATTACTGAAAAAGAAGTTATTGATATGGTAGATGCTTTACAAAAAGCAAAAGCTCAATTAGTAACAAAAGTATCAGTAAGTAAAAAAGAGTTAAAATGAATTAGATAAGTTAGATACAAATAAATATTTAACATTTACTGCTGATTCATTTAAAAAAGCATTAAAGAATGCACAAACATTAATCGAACAAGAAGATGCAACAAAAGAACAATTAGATGAAGCTTTAAAACAATTACAAGATGCAAGAACACAATTAGTTTTAAAAGCAACAGATGATGAAGTAAATGCATTAAAAGCATTAATGGATCAATATCAAGAAAAAGATTATACAGCATCATCATGGAAAGAATTTGAAAAAGTTTACAATGATGTAAAAGCTGCTTTAGAAAATGAAAACACAAGTGATGGCGTTCAAGCATTAACTAATACTTTAAAAGA
>OGOU01002398.1_pt1 | contig 13254 bp, 8 predicted proteins | sample 1552721 | NCBI WGS metagenome assembly OGOU01 (sample SAMEA2580176, study PRJEB22360) | human gut metagenome | biome: human gut; feature: human-associated habitat; material: faeces | place: Denmark | collected 2008/2010 | reverse complement strand
TCCTGCTTCTTAAGAAAATTTCACGAAAACTAAAAGTTTAAATCACGTCACTGTTTGACAACCTCATAGAATTTATATGGATTTTTTCTACTTAATTTAATATTCGTAATTTTTACTTTTAATGGCACGCGATGATATATTGGTGATAAAAACGGTAGATTATCTTCGCTGAACTTTAAATGTTTATTTTCTAAATATGATTGATAAACTGAGTCCGGTTCTGCATAGCCGGGATGATTATTAAATAATAAGGGCTTTTGTTTTGAACTGAGTTCTTTAAATTCAAAATCTTTTTTCGTCCATCTATAACCTGTAATGCCGGTTATACTATCTATACGAGAAGCAAAGTCAAGTACAAAGCCATAAGGATCAATTCTTATAATTAAATCTTTTGTTTGGCGTTTAAACCATATCGGTTTAATGACACAATCTAAAAGATCTGTCGTGTCACTTACAATACTTTTTATATTAGGTCCATTCAGGATTTCTTCATGATATGTTATATCAGGCAGACATATTATAGTGTCACCTCGATTTATATATGTCCCTGATGAAATACTAGGGCAGTCATCAGTACTGACAGGGCGGGTTCTGTCGGCCTGATATGTATAAAAATGATATTTAGGAAATAAAATCAATGTATTGAAGTAACAGTTAGCGTATTTATCTGAATAAGATTTGATGTTTTTATGAGTTGAATTTACATAAATTTCCAAATCATTGTCTGATTCCATCATGTATGTGTGTGAAACGCATGACGGCATCCATAAACATATATTCATAGATATTGTCGCAAGCATCAAAACTACTGCAGTATTCTTAATTATGTTCATGATCAATCAATTTTGGTCAGGTTTATATATTTTCCCCTTAAATTTCAAAACTCTTTTCCGTTTGTTACACAATTTTATTAACCTATTTACATCTGTAAAAGGAGCGAGCGATTTTTGGTTATCATCCAAAAGACGGTAACTGTCAACCCAATGGTCATAAATATTTCCGCCTCCAAAAAGTTTACCTCGATCATATGCAGCGTATTCATCAGTTTTTTCATATAATAATGGTGATTCTTTTGAGTCCGGAACGGCTGAAAAATCAATCTCTCCGTTTTCAAACTGAAAAGCATGTAAAAACTCATGAGCAATTTGATCCAAGGCTTTGGTATCAGCTAAAGTAATCACCACGGCTTCACGTTCGTTATCCCATGTTATCGTTGAATTTTCTCCGCGATTGCCTTCTTTAATGTCATATAAAGTCTCTGAGGAATCTAAAACATTAAGTTCTGTTTTAATGCTCTCGTATTTGGTAATTTCCTTTTGGAGTTTATCAATCGTCTTTTGATTGGGCTTATCCTTTACTTTCTCTTCTTCGATTGTTTTGTTGAGATTGTCAGCTTTTTTTTGGATTGCAGTTTGATAATAATCAATAATCTTCAATGCTTCTTGCGTGAATTTGCATCCTGTGGGGTCGGTGAAGCGGATGGGGTTTGCGGCGCAGTAGATGTAGGGGTTCAGCGAGCCGTAGTCGAGGGCGCAGGGGTCGGGAGTGGACCACAGACAGAGGGCGGAGTTGAGGCGGCGGGCCGTGAAGTCGTAGTCGTTGAGGGCACCGTCGCGCATACGTTCTTTGCCGCCGTAGAGATATGGCTGTCCCGTTGGTTCGCGCCATGGCTCGCCGTAGGGATAATAACCGGTGTGCTGCTCGAGGGTGCCGGATGCGTCCGTCACCATCGTCGTGTTGCCCTTGAAAGTCGGCATGGCGGTAGTGTGGCTTGTTTATTGCAACAATAATATAATTCGGCAGTTGTATTTTTTTGACAGCAATAGTTCCTATTCTGAACCATTTTACCATTCAGTATTATTTTGGGGTAACAGTCGAAGTATTCCTCTCATTTCCATGTATTTTTTATACGCATAGTATTCCAATATAGATGTTCTTGCATAATATGAATCAGGAAGTTCCTTTAACGCCTTAAGTTCGTCTTTTGCCAAATAGACATCTGTTGCCTTTTTTGAATAAAAATTTGTTTTGTCTTTATATTCTATATCCGGATATTGTTCAATTAATTTAAAATCCAGCCAAAAGGTGAAAATATCTTTACAGTCATATTTAATACCACGAAAAAAATTGGATAACCTGCGAGCATCACTCCTCAATAGATAATTTACCGGAATAAGTAGCTCCTTGAGATTGGTACTGAGCGGCACATCAGCTATATGGTATAAAAATTCTAAAATACTAGCTGTCACTGGATCTTTAACATGAATTATATCTTTGGGTAAGATACTAATAGTATCAGGAAGTATGTATTCTATTTCTTTGGGGATGTCTCGATCATAAAAACCATATTTGGATGTGTTTGCCGGGATTTCATCCGAAGAGGTGATTCTATCAAAATCGGAAATTATAGAGTTAATGCTATCGCATAAATCATTTGGACTAAGCATCAAATAAGGGTCAACATCAGGACCATTATACCCATAAGCATGCGATTTATTGCAAATAGAAATAAGTAATATTAATGATGCAAATATATTAAATATTTTTTTCATATACTTAATGATGTTAATTATTAAAAATCTAATTATTTGAGATTTATCTTTTGTGAGTGAATCGACCGAATTTATTGAAGTCACTAGTGTCTTTTTTTTATTTTTATCATAGAAGACAATCTTTCGAACTTGGTAATATGAAGTCGCGCAGACGTTCTTTACCGCCGTAGAGATAGGGTTGCTCCGTTAGGCTAACTTTAGGGGACTGTGCAGAAAACGCAAACTACTGCTTGACTGGTGCGTAAAACTTTGTATGTGTGTTGTATCCCACACGTCCGTTAGCAATTTTGCTCTTTACCTTATACGGTACACGATAATATATTGTGTATATTTCTTTTTGTTCCTCATATTTTGAAATGACCTTTGCTCGTTTGCAGTCGCCAAGAATTTTTAGTCGTGTACGTTGCTCGGGATTGAGTCCCATAAATTCAAAATCACGAAGAGTCCATACATATCCTGTCGCCGCGTTGATTGCATCTAATTCATAATCAAAAAGCCCTGTATAGTCAGGTGTAATGTCGGCTATTTCATATTTTGATTTTTTCAGAAAATATCGAGGACGAAAATCCGGTGCAAACTGCAGGTTGGCAGTGTCGCTTACAATTTTTTTCTCATCTTTCCGGTACTCTGGATTTTCTTTATACACAACATCCGGGATACAAATGATAGTGTCGTTTCGTTTGATATAGCGGCCTGATATAAAAGTCGGGTCGTAAGGCATGCTGTTATTATGGGCGACTAAATTTTTTGAGGTCTGAAATGAGTATGTATTATGTTTTGGAAAGAGAGTCAATGTGTTATAAAACGGGAAATCGGGAGTGTCAGTACGGTCAGGTTTGCCGCGCGTGTGATAATAAAATGGCGTACAGTTTGCACTTACATAGATTTCCATATCGTTATAGGCGTCAACGTATACTTTGTCGGACTTACAAGCTGTCAAGCCCATAAAACACAGAAGTATAATTATAGTAGTTCTCATATCGTCAAGGTTTCAGGGCTTATATTGTTTCAACATGACTTCATCTATAATATCTGTGACCCGAGGAACACTTCCGGCCCAATTGGGCAAGTGCTTTAAATTCCAGTCGTGGGTAGGACAAGAAATATTCTTATAAAAATACACTATTTTGTTGTCCTTGGCAACATAATGCCATGGATGATATAATTCATTATCCGACAAGTCATAGTTTTGTCTATTGGAAGAAAAATATTTAGGCGTTATATCGGACAACTGACGGCCTGTCAATCTGAACGATGGGTCGTATGTCATTACTTTGCTGACATATATTCGATCATATTTTTTGCTATAGTCCAACATCAGCATATATTCGATGCCGTAAAGTTTGGCAATTATATATGGCTTGGTAATATACCTTCTCTCATAACAATCCACAAAGGTATGCATACGTTTATTGCTGATATGCTGTACTTCGTCAATTTCCGCAAAATCTAAAGGCATGTTTTCAATAAACCGCTCTAATTTGAGCGTATCATTTAATTCTTTATAATTATTTGGACGTATGGGTATGTCAGAAGATTCGTTATAGCCTTTTGCAAGACCAATCATAATACCGAATCCGTCGTAATAAGTCCTTAACAAATTATCTGTCAAATATTCTATTGTTTTACGTCTGGCCTTATCTTGTGATTCAGATATTTCCCTGCGTTTGTCATCTCGCTTACATCCTGCTATGTATTCCGGATAATAGGCCCTGGTAGCTATATGATTATAATTGGATAACATGACAGGGTCAATAAGATATTTGGGATTTTCTTTACAATTTCTGTTCCTGTTAAAATTTAAAATAAACATTCGGACAGTGTCATTCCTAACAATAATGTTCCAAGATTTGGGAACAAAAGATATTTTATACAAATCCGAGTTTGATATTTGGGCTATCTCAGTATTATATAAAGAACTAACACTGTCAACATTCAGACATTGCCCGACATGATACCCCAAAAATTCAAAATCCGGGCTGTATGTCGATATATACTTAAAATCATAAGCGTGAGCAGGCAAATCTTTATCAGCATAATAAAAATCTTCATAACAAACCCAATTGTCATAAATATAATCTATATCACCGAATTTAGCTTTGATATAGTTTTGTTTGATACCATTAGAATCTGTATAATCATAGACTTTGACTTTCTCTATTTCGGGAAAGTTCTGCCAATTATTGCATTTCCTGTGGTATAACAAGTCAAGATTCAGTACTTCGTCACACTTCAAGTCTGAGTCATTGTCTGTAGTATCCCATACCATTAACTGACCACGACAATAAAAACTTGTCAACAACAACATCATCATAAAAACCGGCAGACAGCAATAACAATTACTGATTCCGATTTTTAAATTGCTCAAGTTTTTTCTCATAATCCGGCAAGTTTTTCGTTAATTGTTTTTCTTCGTCTTTCTTAAGTTGTCTATCCATTACTGTTTTTCTGAAAATTGTAGTTTTTGCCGCATCGCGTTTTTGTTTATAATAACTTTCATTATGCGGAGTTATATTCAGAACTTTTGCATCCATCGTTATTGTGCCATCTTCATTTTTAGATAAAATTGTAGCTGAATGTTGTTTTACATATTCTCCGGTCCCTAAATCAGCTACATAACCATCCTTACGCTCTGATTCAAAAAGAACTACGTCGCCACGTTGAGACTGATTAATATCAAGGACTTGTGTATATTCTGATAAAATCGTATTTAAACCGTCATCATCGTTTATCCAATATTGTCCCTCTAAAAATGTATATCCGTGGCAATTAGAGCTGTTATCTTTAATATTGACATCACCACAATATTGTAGGACTGCAATTGGTTCTCCTTGAGAACTAAAGACAAATCCAAGCGTAAATTCGAGTGTTTGTGGTGGATTCTGCTCCGAAACTGAAAATGTAAGATCAATAGTTTTGTTCGTATTATAAAAATAGATTCCGTCGTTATCCAATATTAAACGTCCGTCAGGGTCGGTGAAGCGGATGGGGTTTGCGGCGCAGTAGATGTAGGGGTTCAGCGAGCCGTAGTCGAGGGCGCAGGGGTCGGGAGTGGACCACAGACAGAGGGCGGAGTTGAGGCGGCGGGCCGTGAAGTCGTAGTCGTTGAGGGCACCGTCGCGCATACGTTCTTTGCCGCCGTAGAGATATGGCTGTCCCGTTGGTTCGCGCCATGGCTCGCCGTAGGGATAATAACCGGTGTGCTGCTCGAGGGTGCCGGATGCGTCCGTCACCATCGTCGTGTTGCCTTGAAAGTCGGCGTGGCGGTAATGCACCCTTCCATTGCCGTCGAAGTAGCCCCCGGGGAAGTTGACGTAGAGCAGCGAGTCGCCCTCGAAGACGAAGTTATCGCAGTATCTGCGTTCGTTTACCAATTTAGGTCGTTTGCCGGTCAGCAATGCGTAGGTATCTACTGCTACAAGAACACCGTCCTTGTCGTAGCGGTAAGAAAGATAACCGCCGTCTGTGAAATCGATACTAACGGGCTGACCGCGCCAGTTGTAGCTGGCTCTTTTGATGCCGCGTGAACTGTCCGTTTTCAACGTACCGGCCGGGGTCCATGTGTATGTTGCCGTGCCTCCGGCAGCGCTGAGCGGAAAGCCTGTTCGACCGTAGAAATCCGTGCCCGAAGCCACGGCTGTAACATCGGAAAGCAGCATGCCGTCATAATTGTAGCTTAGATTGTCCAAAATACCGTAGCTCTCGATTTGCAAGTCTCCGCTTTGGCCTACGGATTTGACACCGTGGCGTTTGACTGTCAGCGGAGCACCAACTTCGTTGTAGCTGTATTCTGCCGAGAAATTTGCTGTCAGTTTATTTTTAGTACCCCCACTCGAAATTGCTTTGACGAGGCGGTCATGATTATCGAAGACATAGTCATAGCGCACGCCAAGTGATGAGATATGAGCCGAAGCGCTTCCGTCGTAGCGCGGATGGCTGCCATCGGAATATAATATCTTTTCGTCGTAGTCTTTGTATTCATTCAAAAGCACTATGTTTGTATCAGGCATTAAACCATATGCGCGGGGATAGAACCCCTCGATTGCTGATAACGGAGACTGCCGTTTGATGACAACAGGAATTTTGGGTATCGAAGTCCTGATATTATTAATCCACCCATGACAATCGTAGCTGTAGGTCCGCCGTACATTGTTGCCGAAAGTCTCGTCGGCGACAGCTCCGGTTTTTCCGTATGTGATTTTAGCACTTGCGGCTGCCGTACCCAATGATGTGGTCCATGAAGAAATCCTGCCTCCGTTATCATAGCCGTAGAGTGTCGTCATATTGTATGTAGTTCCGGCGCAAGACAGCGAGACTGTGGTCTTATACGCCGTACCGCCCTTATTGAGGAAGTTCCGGGTGGTCAGCAATCCTTTTGCTGTTTTTCTGTATTTGGCGACTACACGACCCCAGTCATCGTATTCAATGGCCGAGTATCCGGTTGCCCTGTCGTATGAACCGGTCGGGAGCCCCGGGCGCGAACCGGACAACTGTGGCAGATACGAGGCTTCGGACTGTGACAGGAAGCTGTAATCGTCATAATATTCCGCCGAGATTGCTTGGTCAACAGCAGCGCGTGGTTCGGGAACAAGTCTGTATCCGCAATACAGGCCGTTCCCGATAAATTCGGCAATCGGGAAATCCTGTCTGTGCCATTCGACTTCCGTGTCCATAAGACCTGCTTGTGAAGTATAAGCCAAACGTCCGTGCTTGTCGTAAAAGTATGCCATCCAACTATTGGTCCCCATCGTCGGTGTATGTTCGGCCACAAGACGCCCGCCGTCGGAATAGACCATGCGGTGCTTTTCCGTAGCCCCGGGTGTACGTTTCAAAGACATGCGTCCGTGTGCGTCGTAGCCAAATTCGTGACAATTCTTAATGAATGTTCCGTCAGAGGTGTTGATGTTGCCATCGGCGAACGACGGAGGCAAAATAAAGCGAAGTCTGCCATAGTCATCATAGACGAAACGTGTGCGACGCATGTCAACTCCTCCGTCACCTTCTTCTGTCATTACAGTATTACCGGATTTGTCGGAATATTCGCGTGTCACATGGCCGTTCTCGTCGGTGATTTCTTCGACAAGCAGCTGACCGGCGGCGTAATTGCCCCGGTGTTCGGCTTGTCCGTTGCTTAAAACGATGTACATGGGAGCGGAGAGTTCTCCTGAAGCCATGTTGGCAACGGTACGCACGGTCACATATTTGCCGTTGTCCTGCCATATTTTGCCGCTTTTTACCGACGAGACGACGACACCCCGCGGACTCGGCTCATAGAATTTTTTTTCATAGTCATAGTCCGACGATGGAGCTTCGGATGAAGGCATGCTTGCGGCATACATGCGTCCCATGGCATCGTATCGGAAATGCTGCGTTATATCAGTGGAGGAATCCTCTGTACGTATCTTGCGTCCAAGATTGTCGTAATGTTCGGTACGGACAATATGCCGAGTATCATCGAAACGAGTGGAAGTACTAATTCTGTTAGCGTCAGGAACAAAATTGTATGAAAAAGTCTGCATTTCGCCCAGACCGGCAATATTGTAACGTATAAGACGGTTCATGTTGTCATACTCATACGTTGATACAGCGCCGAAAGGCTCAGTGATGCCGGTGACACCTACAAGGGGCTTATAACTGAACAGTGTCTGTATTCCGTCCTGATTTCTGATAATGGGATATAGGCCTGCGCTGTCCCATGTCCATTCTGTTACTATGCTGTCGGCGTCGGTAACACGTATGATGTGTCCCAGGCAGTCATACTCGCATACCGGCGATACAAGGGGCGTCTGATTGCCGTAGGACAATGAGGTAAGTCTCTGACGGAATGCACCGGAACTCGTGCGGATGTACCGGGCTTTGACGTCGGTTGTGGCAGTTCCGTGAACTATACTTTCGCGCAATGGAACGCCTGTTGCGTTGGCACTGACCATTGAGGCCTCGGTGCCTCCGTTTGATGTTTCGGGATACCCGATTGATACTGTCATGTTTCGCCCGTCTGACGAGTTTCCCACAATTTTATTAAGAAGACCTGTGCCTGTCTTATATGAATATTGCTCTATGTTCACTACGTCTCCGGTTTCGGTATGAACGGTGTGGGTTTTTGAAATCAGCCTCTTGGCGTAGGGCGAATAATCATATGGATATGAATAATAAGTATCGCTGACATAATATGGTGCTCCGAAATTCTTTGGACCGCCGTTCATCTCTCGGCCGTCTATGAAATCGGGACAGTTTGGCTCGTCTCCGTCCAAATACAGTTTGTTGCGGACTATGTGGTAATTGTATGGAGTTTTTGACCCTGATACAGCCTGATAGCTGTATTCGGTTGTCTCAACAGGAATATAGGAATTGCCCTCGGTTTTATATATGACCTGTTTGGTCATAGCGGGGGTCCCGTCAAACAAATGGGACATGTGTCCCGGGAGCCGATGTCCATATGAGACTTTAGGGCGGGATAAGTCAATATCCAGAATGTCATCAAAGTAGGTTTCGGTTTTCCCTTCGGGCCAAACAGTGGTGACCTTGTCATACCACAGGGGCGTGGCTCCATTGTCATATCGCATATAGTCTGATACAGGCATGATATTTACCATACGCATCTCCGCGGCAGGGTCTTCTGTATAAGAGGGTACATCCGGCATCGGGAAAACCACGTCGTTAATCTCTACAAAAGTCGCTGCAGATGGCACGGCACGGACTTGTGCAAGCGGGTATTCGTATCTGACAACCATATCATGGGCCGCAGTCCCGTCGGATGTTGTTATCTGTTTTACTCTTAAGCCGCCACCAATACTGAGATAAGGATCGCAGGACGGCTCAATTTCGCCTTCGGTCTCAACTCGTGTAGGGGCAAACTGATGCGCCTCGTACTCGAACGCCGAAGTGCCCCCGGCAGGCCATGTTACCTTTGTAAGTATCAGTGCCTGCATGGCTTTGGTGTCTACGCTTCTGTCTGCTTCGCCGACTTCCTTATATCCGGATGAGGAAGTGCTCTGCTGTGAATAGTATTTTCTGATCTTTAACTTAGGTGTCAGTGTCGGATTTTCTTTGGCATTGTAATAGCCCCACCAATCTTGTGAATGGAGTCCGGAAGCATACGAAACAAATGGATTGGTACCATATTCGGTGTTGTATTCAAATGTGTATGTTTTGCCTGCGCCTCCGTCGATTTTTGTTAAAAGAGTGGAATATGAGTCAGCATAGCTTAGGTTGTATGTCTGTATAACAGAAGTTGTGGAGCTGATTTTTATTGAGGTCAGCATGTTTCCGGTATTTTCGACAGATGTATATACAAAAGAGACACTTCCGCCGGGGAATTGTATGCTTTTAAGCTGCAGCAGCTCATCTGTTTCGTTGTTTTTGGAGAGTACGGCCTGCGCATAGTTGTCGTTATCAAAGCTATCCTGTTCGGTGCCCGAATTACTCCAATGGTACAGATCCCATTTGTCCCTAAAAGAATATCCCCCGATCCACTGACGTGTGGCCACCGGATGATGGCCTGTTCCCCACTGGAAATTGACAGTGCGGCCATTGTCTGATACTATCTTGTATAATGCCCAGGCTGTTCGCCCGACAACCCCCCCTTTGTCATAATAACATTCATATTTTTCACCATAGTAGTAACGTATTCCGGACGGGTCGGTTACAATGATGGTATCGAGCTTTTTATCAGCCCGGACGCGATATTCGTCATCGCAGGCTCCGATAAACTCCAAAGTATAGGCACTTGCATCGATTATTCGGGTAAATGTCTTGCCCGGCAGCGAGATGTTGAAAATGTCATGTTCGGAATCGTATCTGTCGGTATATATTTTAGAATTTGCCTGGGCATAAACTGTACTCATATACTGCATACCGACAGGATCGGTGGCATTCATCGGGTCGCCGCTGAACTGATATTTCTCATCAGGGCGCCCCATAATGGTGCGTGTTATTCTGAGAGCTGGCATCAGAGACCATCCGTACCCCACCGGTGCGGGGTCATCGAACACTTTGATGCCGTTCGACTGATATTGTAATGATATCGGACATTTGATACCGTCGATATCTATATTATATATAGGCACACTGATGCTCGCCGCACCGGTGAGCAGGTCAGGCTGCGGAGCCTGTACCTCTATAAGCGAAGATGACTGCGGTGCCGGTGGCGTGATGTCGCTGCGCACCGGCGTAACGTATGATTGTCCATTTGCCGAAATGACAATCATGGCTGTAAATAATACAGACAAAATGTAACGATGATTATTCATATTCGGCAGCTGTTAAACAGTCAGTAAAATTCTGCGTGTGTATCCACATTCGTCCGATACTATCGAGACTATATAGCTATTGTGCAACAGGTCTGTTATATCGAGCATATATCTGTCGGCAACGCCTGATGCGGAGCCATACAGATTCCCGGGGATATCCATTATATATATATGTAATGACAATTCTTCCGGCAAAGCAACTGTAAGTGTGTTCCCTTCGCGGATAATTGTCGCCTTGTCAATGACAGTCCGGATGCGGTCGACTTCTTCAGGGCTGTTCTTGTCCTCGGATTCCAACTCCCCGCAGTCTGAGACGGATGCGTATAGAATGTCCTCGTATTGTATTGCCAGAGGAATTGCCGAACCTTTGGCAAACCAACGGTAGACAACTCGCGAGGCCGTGTCCGCTTCGGCTGTCAAATCAGACTGTATGATATAATTGTCTGTATGGCGGGTCAAAATGACATCAGAAAGAGTGTCTCCCGGTGTTATTATTACATTTCCCCGTCTGACACCTGCAAAACTTGATGTGCCATTTTCACTAAGCTTGGTGCCGACATCGAGGGCTCCTGATGCAAGGTATTGTTTTATGTTTTCCGCTTTGCTGTTTGTAGCGTCAAGACCAATTTTCAGAGGCCGCAATGCAAACGGGGTGTCAATCAACATTCCCAGGCTGCGCCCTTCGGAATAGCCGGTCCACGCAAGTGAGTCGTCAGTGTTGACATAATAATCGGAGCGACGGCCGATATTTTCGCTGTATAATCTGCCGTCATAATAAGCCGTCCCTGAAAGACTGCTGATTTCGGGACGGCCGCATAGCTGCCAGACTCCTGATTGCAGCTCATTTTCGTCCAGTCCCTGAAATGCCACAAATTTAATTTGTTCAGCAGTTTGAGCTGCCGCTGTTTCTGCTTTGCCCGATGAATCAGACAATACCGATGCCGATAAAAACAAGGAGCGAATCAATAAAATCGCCGCAACAAGGCTTACCCGCAATAAGCTTTCGTAGCAGTTGACCAAAGTTTTCATCGGTACAGATTTTTAGGTGAATCTAAATGTTTCCGAGAAGTGAACGCTCAAGAAAAAGGGATACGATTGAGGTTGGTTGTGAAATTTTTCCCAAATATAGGCATAAAAATCGCGTTTTGCAAGCAAAATCGGATTTTTAACAAAAAAAATCCGAAATGCTGAGAAACACTAATATTGGGGCATAAAACGATTTTTAGGGGCGGCAGCCGGGGCGGCGACTCCACAGTCGCCGTACACTACTGCAGGGCGTGTGCGTAACAACCTGTCTTATAGCATCCTCCCTTGCAGCACGATGCGACTATGGAGTCGCATCCCCGCGCTGCCGCGCCAGGGGGAGCGCGCGCTACCGCGTCCCAAGGGCTGCCGCGTCCCAAGGTGTGATGCTACTGTGTGGGGAGGGGTATAACAACCTGTCTTGCAGCGTGATGTTGTCCCAAGGGAGGAGGTGGGACAACATCATGCTGCAAGGTCTGAACTTGGCTTGGACGGCGTCAGGCTTCGGGGTTGTTGCGACTGCGGAACTGCTGGCGGATGACGGCGTGACGTATCTTGCCGCTGATGGTCTTGGGCAGCTCGTCGACAAACTCGACAAGGCGCGGATACTTATAGGGCGCCGTGGCCTGCTTGACATGGTTCTGGATTTCTTTGACAAGGGCCTCGCGCGAGGCTTCGTCGAGGGTTTGGCCTTTATATTCGGGGGCAAGGACGACCGTGGCCTTGATAATCTGTCCGCGGATGTCGTCGGGGACGCCGGTGATGGCGCACTCTACGACGGCGGGATGCGTCATCAGGGCGCTCTCGACCTCGAACGGCCCTATGCGGTAACCCGACGACTTGATGACATCGTCGATGCGTCCCACAAACCACAGATAACCGTCGGCATCGCGGCGTGCGACGTCGCCGGTGTGATACAGCCCGTCGTGGCATGCGGCGGCCGTCGCTGCCTTGTCGCGCAGATAGCAGTCGAACAGCCCCAGGGGCTTGCCGCGAGATATGTCGATGACTACTTCGCCTTCTTCGCCATCGGCGGATTCGTTGCCGTCGGCGTCGACCACGCGGACGTCGTACTGCGGTCCCGGGCGCCCCATCGAGCCGGGCTTGGGTGTCATCCACGGATAGGTGGCGACGGTGAGCGTGGTCTCGGTCTGCCCGAAGCCCTCCATCAGGCGGATGCCCGTCAGGCGCAGGAAGGTGTCGTACACGGCTCCGTTCAGCGCCTCGCCCGCCGTGGTGCAGTACTCCAGCGACGAGAGGTCGTATTTGGTGAGATCCTCGCGAATCAGGAAGCGATAGACCGTCGGAGGCGCGCACAGCGACGTGATGCGGTACTGCTCGATCTTGCGCAGCATGTCCGCGGGCGTGAACTTCTCGTGGTCGTAGACGAACAGGCAGGCCCCAGGCCGCCACTGCCCCTAGAGTTTGCC
>OGOU01002394.1_pt1 | contig 13285 bp, 12 predicted proteins | sample 1552721 | NCBI WGS metagenome assembly OGOU01 (sample SAMEA2580176, study PRJEB22360) | human gut metagenome | biome: human gut; feature: human-associated habitat; material: faeces | place: Denmark | collected 2008/2010 | reverse complement strand
GAATGTAAATACACTAAGAAGATTCTATATGTGATGCCGAATGTTAATGGGAAATTTGTCCTTATACAAGCGTTTAGATGTGGAAATAAATGGCATGTTGTTGATGTCGTATTTATGGATACTACTTCAACAGAAGATATACGTTCTTCTATTTTGTCCCATGAATCTGATTCATGTGTAATTGAATGTACAGATGCTTATTTCCCTTTTATCCGGGAACTCCGTTCTAGTACAAGTAAAGAGATTCGTGTAATGAAAGAGTTCCCGGATGTAGACAAGCGTATTGCTGCAACATCTGATTATGTGAAAAATAGTATTCTTTTTTCTGCATCAAAAATAGAATCTGATACGGAATATGTTGCCTTCATGAATAACCTGATGGACTATAATAAAGATAGTGAAACAAAAGAGGCCAGTGCTGTTTTGAGTGGGCTAGTACAGTTCGTTGTAAAATTAGGTTTGAATTGAATTGCGTTATATGTAATTGAAAATAAGGATGTTGTATTGTTGATATTATGTTTTCGTAATTTCAAGATTTTAGTGTTTTGGAAAACGGTTTTCCTTTTTACTTAGTTTTGCTCAAAAAGGAACCCAATGAATATTTTTTTTGATAATCTATTTGGAAAGAAATCTAAGACTAAAGGTGAAGTTGAAATAGTTACTTCATCTGAAAATAAGGATATAGATACTCAAAGTGGCAAGGCTGAAAAATGGTCAGTTGCATACATTGAGGACCTTACTAGTCCTATTGTAGCGGGCAGTAACTATCTAACGCTATTCAGTACGATACCTGAAGTCTTTTTCCCGATCGATTATATTGCATCGCGAATTGCAGGTGCTAATTTTCAATTGAAGAAAACTAAGGATGACAGTATAGTATGGGCGAATAAACGAATGAATGGCATACTTAGTCGTCCTAATTGTTTGATGCGTTGGAAAGAATTGATTTATCAGCACCATATTTATAAATTGTGTACAGGGAATAGCTTTATTCGTGCTGCTATGCCTGATGTCTTTTCTACAGCTGAAAAATGGAGATATTGCGATAATTATTGGGTGCTACCTTCTGATAAGACTATTGTAGAACCTGTTTACGGGAATATACCATTGTTTGGCATTGCCCAAACAGAAGATATTATTCGTAGCTATCGTTTGGAGTATGGTTGGAATGGTAGTTTGGAAATTCCTCCATACCAAATATGGCATGATAGAGACGGAAGTGCAGAGTTCTATTCAGGGGCTATGTTCTTGAAGTCCAAAAGTCGTCTTGCTTCCCAAAATAAGCCAATGTCAAATCTAATAGCTGTATATGAAGCTAGAAATGTGATTTATGTAAAGCGGGGTGGATTGGGCTTTATTGTAAGTAAGAAAACTGATGCTACCGGTTCAATAGCGTTGACTGACGATGAAAAGGAACAGCTTTTGAAGCAAAATTTTGAGAAGTATGGTGTAAGGAAGGGCCAGGTACCTTATGGTATTTCAGATGCAGACATTGACTTTGTTCGTACTAATCTTTCTATTGCAGAGTTACAGCCGTTTGAAGAGACTTTGGCTGATGCAATAAATATTGCAGGGGCATACGGCATCCCTGCCGTTCTTGTTCCGCGAAAAGACCAGTCCACATTTAGCAATCAGGCTACTGCTGAAAAGAGCGTATATTGTTCAACTGTTATTCCTATGGCCAAACAATTCTGCAAGGATTTTACAGCTTTCCTTGGTCTTGAAGGAGGGGGATATTATTTGGATTGTGATTTTTCTGATGTTGATTGTTTGCAGGAAGGATTGAAAGAATCCGAAGACGTAAAGACAAATATAAATAAACGTTGTCGTGAACAATTCTCATGTGGGCTTATAACACTCAATGACTGGCGTGCCCAAATAGGCGAAAGTATGATAGAAAATCCCTTGTTTGACAAATTGAAATTTGATATGTCAGATGAGGAACTGGATAAAGTAAATCGAGTTTTTAACACTAAAAGTGGAGATGAAAAAGATGGAAGAGAAAATCAAAAGCCTTCAGTACAAGACAAAGGCAAATGATGTTGATGAGAAGGGTATCGTTACCGTTGCGGTGAACGGTATCGGTGTGAAGGACTCACAAAATGACATATCTATGCCCGGCTCATTCAATAAGACATTGAAAGAAAATATTGGTCGGATGCGTTGGTTCCTGAATCATCGTACAGACCAGTTGTTAGGTGTTCCGTTGAGTGGTAAGGAAACAGAAGGTAATTTGGTTATGGTCGGTCAGTTAAATCTTGAAAAACAGATTGGCCGTGATACGTTAGCTGATTATAAGCTGTTTGCAGAGAATGGAAGAACCCTAGAACACTCTATCGGAGTAAAAGCCATCAAAAGGGATTCTATCGATCCTTGTAAGGTGCTTGAATGGCGTATGATGGAATATTCAACATTGACAAGTTGGGGGAGTAATCCACAGACGTTCCTTGTGAATATCAAGTCTGCTACTGCTGACCAGGTAAAGGAAGCTGTTGATTTCGTCCGGAAAGCGTTCTTGCAGCATGGATATAGTGATGAACGTTTAAAAGGATACGATATGGAATTAAGTTTATTACTGAAGAGCCTCAACGGTGGTGCCGTTGTCTCATGTCCTCATTGTGGTTATCAATTTGATTATGATGCAGAAACAGAGCATACCTTTGCCCAACAGGTATTAGATTATGCTGCTGATTATCAGAGATGGATAACACAGGACATTGTAAGGGAAGAAATGGAGAAGCTCACTCCGGAGATTAGAACCCAAGTAATTTCTCTTATTGATTCTGTCAAATCAGAAAAGAAAGAATTTTCTCAAAAGGGTCTACAAGACCTTATGAATTATGTAAGATGTCCCCACTGTTGGGGAAAAGTATATCGTTCGAATGCTATTCTGCAAAACACTTCTGAAGATACCACCGGAAAAAATGAGCCGTCTGTTGACACTCAAGAAAAGAATGACGGGGAAAATGGGAACGATGAAGTAACGATTAAAGCCGCTGATAATGGCACTTTACTCGATTTCAAGAGTTTGAATAGCTGTTTCGAGAATAAATAACTTAAAATTTAAATTTTATGCCAATTAGAAAATTTACAGTATCAGATTTTAATCTGAAAACGGACGGCTTGCCGGCAGAACAGAAGGCGTTTATGGAAAACATCGTCGGCATGATGTGTGAAGTAGTAAACAAGTCCCTTGAAGGAATTGCATCACCGGATGAGGTATCAAAACAGTTTGACGATATTAATAAATTGCTGAAATCCTATGACAATGAGAAGTTTCAGCAATTGGTTAAAGACAATGAAGAACTTGTTGCCCAGGTAAAGACCCTTGGAGAAAGTATTGAGAAAATGAAACAAAAGGGCTTGTCTATGAATGCTATCAACAAGTTCGATGAGAAGTTGAACGAGATGCTTGATTCTGAAAAATTCAGAGATTTCGCAGAAGGAAAAACACGCAAATCAGGAGAATTTGACGGCTTCTCCTTGAAAGATGTCGTTTCCATGACTGACAATTACACTGGTGATTTGTTGATAACTCAACAACAGAAACGTGTTGTGACTCAGGTTGCCAACAAAAAGTTGCATATGCGTGATGTATTAACGACGCTGACAGCTGATCCTGCATATCCTCAACTCGCCTATGCGCAAGTATATGCTTTCAACCGCAATGCCCGTTTTGTAACAGAGAACGGTCGTTTACCGGAATCAAGTATCAAGGTAAAAGAGATACAGACAGGAACTAAGCGCCTTGGTACTCATATCCGTATCTCAAAACGTATGTTGAAATCAAGAGTGTACATTCGTTCCTACATCTTGAACATGCTTCCTGAAGCTGTTTGGATGGCAGAAGACTGGAACATCTTGTTTGGTGACGGTAACGGGGAGAATCTGCTTGGTATTGTCAATAATACTGGGGTGACTTCTGTAGAGAAGATTATTAGTACAGCCATTGTTATAGGTGCCGCCGGTGCTGTAAAAGCTATTACCGGATATAACGGTGATAAGGATGTGATTGTAGAGTTTGCAGAACCACAGGATTTGATTCTTGATGGAATGAGTATCACGTTCGCTGGCGCCGCTGTTCTTACAGAACTGAACAAAACACACGCTCTTGTGAAAATGGAAGATGGTCGTATCCTTATTCCTGGTGTCGCGTTCTCCGGTGCTGAAACGGCTACGGATAAAATGACATTCAGTGTTCATGAAGCCGGCTTTAAGAACATTGAGGAACCCAACTCTGAAGATGTAGTGAAAACAGCTTTCGCCGCAATGACATATGCCCAGTATTTTCCGAATGCTATTATTCTTAATCCAATGACTGTTAACGGTATGGAATCAGAGAAAGATACGACAGGACGTAATCTTGGTATCGTTAAAATGGTTGATGGGGTGAAATATATTGCCGGTCGTCCGATTATCGAGTATGGTGGTATTCTTCCAGGTAAGTATCTTTTAGGTGACTTTAACCAAGCCGCAAATTTGGTTGATTATACCACTTTGACACTTGAATGGGCTGAAGATGTGGAGACCAAGCTTTGCAATGAGGTTGTGCTGATGGCACAAGAAGAAGTTATCTTCCCGATTTATATGCCGTGGGCTTTCGCTTATGGGGATTTGGCCGCATTGAAGACTGCAATAACTAAAGCGTAGGATTATGGATTACATACTTAGAGGTAACGATAAGGATGTAACCAATGTGCTTAAAGAGCAACGCATTCGGATTAATAGAGGGATGATTCAACTCATCCCTATTTCCGAATGTGGTCTTGTTACAGAAGAAGATGCCCGAAAGACATTGGAATGTATGCTTGCAGAGAAAAATGAAGAGATTGGCAGGCTTACTGCATCCATTGCAGAGAAAGATAAGACAATTGTTGAACTGACAGAAGAGCGTGAAACAATGAAAGCTCGCATTGCAGAACTTGAAGTACAGGTGCCTTCTGATGAAAAGAATCTTCCGGTTGCCGATTCAAAAGATTTGCAAGAGGAAGATGCCAAGGAGGTAACTGTTACAGATGATAAAGCCGTTTCCGTAGAAGATGAAAAGAAAACCGGGAAAGGCAAGACTTCTAAATAACTATCGCTATGTTGATTGATGTTTCATATTTTATGTCAGGTCCCAGGCATATTGAGAATGTTTCGGTCGCTGAAATGCCTTCGCCCCAATCTCTTGCTGTGAATGAGGTGATAAATGGGTATATTAAGGCATTTCAGCCCGAATTTCTCCGGAATGTTGTTGGTGTGACTCTTTCCCAAGCTATCACAGATTATTTGGAGCTTATTGAACGGGAAAAGGAAGATTCTTCAGATGAAGTTGATATTTCAGAAGAGAAGGAAGCCCCCCAGTCCGGATATGCAGTATTATGCGAGAAGCTGTGTGAACCGTTCGCTGACTATGTCTTTTATCATATTCTTCGTGACGCAAACACCCAGGCTACAATAACCGGGCTTGTCCGTTTGAAATGTGCTAATGAATATGTAGCTCCTTTGAAGAGACAAGTAAGCACATGGAATAGCATGGTAGAGAAGAATAAACAGTTTGTTGAATGGGCTATGTCGAATGATTGTCCTTTCGATGTGAAAATAACCAAGAATCTTTTGACCCCAATTAATGCTTTCAATTTATGATAGATTTAGATATAACAGAACTGTTTGAGGAGATTGTAAAGGAACTTCCAGAAGGGCTTGAAATTCTCTATCCAAATGGGAAAGGGGGAACTAAAGTTATGAAGTCCCCAAGGTTGAATTACATCTTCGGTAGCAGTCAATATATCAAAGATATTTTAGATGAATACAGTAAGTCTTCTGCCCAGTCTGAAAGGAAGTTTCCATTGGTTGCACTATTCACTCCAATTAGTGAGGATAGAGGTGATGCGGATTATTTTTCAAAAGCAAAGGTTTCGTTAATTATAGCATGTTCTTCTTGTAAAGAGTGGAGCAATGAGATGCGCAGAACCACATCTTTTAAAAATATCCTTCGGCCAATCTATAAACGTTTATTGGAAGTATTATATGAAGATTCTCGGTTCGACTGCGACTATGACGAAAAAGTGAAACATAGTTATTCAGAAAACTATTCATATGGCAGATACGGAGCCTATACAGATTCCGGTGAGGCTGTGAGCGAGCCGATTGATGCCATAAATATACGCTCGATGGAAATAAAAATTAATAATCTTAATTGTAGAAGAAAATGAGAAAGATTAGAACGTGTAAGGGTTCCCGGATGAACACTGGTAGTTCTGCTTGTAGCATTGACTGGAAAAAGGTCAAAGGTGCTCTCTTGACAGAACATGGTGTCAAACTCCCTGCTGATATAACAGGTGAGAAGTTGCTCGAATTGTGCCATGCAGACCGTCCCGGGCGTATTTACCCTATTTTGCCATTCCTGGAGTATGCCAAGAATGGTGGAGAGCCTCAAGTTAATCCTGTAGGGTACGGTGCAAGTGAATACAACGGGCTTAGCGCTCAAACAGACACCTTCACTTTGAAGAAATTTGATGAGGTTTTGAATGCCCAGCTTCTGAAATGTGCCAATAAAGGATGGGACGTTTACTTTTGGAATCAGGATAATATGTTGATCGGTTATAATGATGACACTGATATCCTTGCCGGTATTCCGATGTCTACTGTTTACCCGACCGTGACACAGTACCCGACCAGTAGTGCTAAGTCTGCGATGACTGTTAGTTTTTCACATGAAGATGTGGAAGACAGCCAATTGCACTTTGACTACGTGCAGTTAGACTTCAATCCCAAGAATTTCGTTAAAGGCTTGGTTGATGTTGTGTTTCAAAAGTTGGAGGCCGAAAATACTTACAAAATAGTTGAAGTTGTTGGTGGTTATGACCGTACAGAAGAATTTGGCAGTCTTATTGCTGATGGTGCTGCTGAAGTTATGAATAACGTAACTTCTGCTACATATTCGGATGGTATCATTACCATTGTTCCTAAAGCCGGGGCGGTTCCTTCGTTGAAAGCTCCTTCTGTATTGTATGAAAAAGGAATCAGAGGTATCGAGCAGGTGTCATGAAGGTAGATAATGTTACGTTCGTCGAGGTTGCTGTGAAGGGCATGACGAAGGAAGAGTTTATTAATGCGCACATTAAAGTCGTGTGGCAGGAACTGAAGGAAGCTGACCGCAAGAAGAAGCTCTCGGAAGTGTACGATGCGATAACTAAGTAACCGACGGGCTGGGGTGTGATTACAGCCCGGCCCGTTATATTTTTACTGTATGGCAGATTTTGATGAATTACATAGAGTTATTCATTCCATTGCATCCGGGTTTGAAGAGGAATGTATTAGGTGTATGGAAGAACATAAGAATGTGCTCGTTGATTGCATTCAGGAGCAATTATATTCCGGTCTGGACGGTACTGAACATCTATTGAATCCTGATTATGATACTGACACCTATTTTAACGAGCCCGGTCCCTGGCAGAACCGTGCGGAACAATATAAACGATGGAAGGAGAGGATAACTCCACCTCTTAGAAGTGAGATGCTTTATTTGCCACCGCGTCCGGTTGAGGTACCTAACCTCTTTATTACTGGTACTTTCTATGATAGCATAACTGCCGATAGAATTGATTCCGGGCTTCGATTTTCAACGAAAGGATTTACGGACGGTAGTTCTATTGAGAAGAAATACGGTGAGCAGATTTTAGGCATTGGTGATACAGCTAAAGAGTACTTTAATATTATGTATCTCCGTCCCTGGATGGAACGTTTCTTTTCAGAATGTGGATATCGGTAGAAAATGGCTTGTGGTTGCGAAATAAAAAAGATGCAGAGTGAACTGGAACGTATCAGTGATCTTGCAAAGAAAGCAGCTGTCTTGGATGGTTGCATGTATGTCGTTTATCAGAAAGAAGATGGTACCTATGCTTTTGATAAACTAGGAGTTGAGATAAAAGGAAAGATTGTTGAATATAGACATTACCTGTAATTATGGCAGATTTAAAATTAAAAGATTTCGTTGATGAGAACGATTTGCAGAAATTGGTGGAGCTTGATAATACTATTGAGCGTGTGAAGGCTGATTATGTTAATGCGGCCAAAGAATTAGCAAAAGGTTTGAAACTAAATGTAGAAGGCGTTGCTGATCTTGAAAAGTTGAGTAATCTTTATAATACCCAAGCAAAAACGGCTGGCTCTGCATCTGCTGAATTAACCGAGGCTCTTAGAAAACAGTCTGAAATAACTCAAACTGTCAGTAAGAAGATAGAGGAAAAGCTAAATGTAGAGAAATTATCTGCTGCTGAATTGAAGAAACTAACCAAGGCAAACTCGGATAATGCTGCGTCCTTGGAAAAGGCTGCTAAAGCGGAAGCTAACTTGACAAAAGCGCAGAATGCCGGTAATACTACTCGTAAGAAAGCTGTTTTATCTGAAGAAGAACGTTTAAAACTTATCAGAACTGCTATTACCTTGACTAATCAGGAAGTACATAGCCGTTCACAAGCAAAGGAAATGAATAAGCAGCTACAAAAGGCTGTTGATGTTTTGAAAGATACGGATGAAAACTATATTCGTACACTTGCCCGTCTTAATTCTACTATTGGAATCAACACTGATTACATAAAGCGAAATTCCGATCGATATAGTCAACAGAAAATGACCATTGGTGCATATCGGGAAGAAGTAAAGGCGGCATGGATTGAAATACAGAACGGTAATAAGTCCATGCAGAACATGGGAATTATTGCCCGGAATGCTGGAATGATGCTTAAAACGGAGATGGCTCCTGGGCTAAACAAAGTTGGTGCAGGATTGAAAGGGTGGGCTGCTGGATATATTGGTGCACAAGCTGTTGTTAGTGGAGTTGTTGCTTTATTTACAAAACTGCGTGAAGGAGTAGGTGATATTGTTAAATTTGAATTAGCTAATAGTAGGCTTGCTGCAATATTAGGAACCACTTCTGATAAAGTGAAGGAGTTAACTGCGGATGCTCAACGTTTGGGTGCTACAACGAAATACACTGCATCCGAAGCTACGGATTTGCAAATAGAACTTGCTAAACTAGGTTTTACTCGAAAAGAAATATTAGATGCAACAGAGCACGTTCTAAAATTTGCACAAGCTACCGGGGCAGAATTAGCAGATGCGGCTTCATTGGCAGGTGCTTCTCTTCGTATGTTTAATGCTGATACAAGAGAAACTGAAAGATATGTGTCTGCGATGGCTGTCGCAACAACCAAAAGCGCATTGTCGTTTTCATATCTCGCTACTGCATTACCAATTGTTGGACCGGTTGCAAAAGCCTTTAATTTCAGTATTGAAGATACTTTGGCTTTGTTGGGTAAATTATCGGATGCCGGCTTTGATGCTTCAATGGCTGCTACTGCTACCCGTAATGTTTTTCTAAATTTAGCTGATAGTAATGGAAAGCTGGCAAAGGCGTTAGGTAAGCCCGTTAAAACATTGCCTGAGTTAGTTGAAGGATTGAAATCGCTAAAAGAAAAAGGGGTAGACTTGAATACTACTCTTGAATTAACTGATAAGCGTAGTGTTGCCGCTTTTAATGCCTTTCTCACCGCTGTTGATAAAATATTACCACTTAGAGAACAGATTACTGGTGTAGAACGTGAATTGGGCGATATGGCTCACATGATGGGAGATAATGTTCATGGAGCTCTTGCTAACTTATCTTCAGCATGGGAAGCGTTTATGCTTTCTTTCTCCGAGTCAACGGGACCTGCTAAGGAGTTTCTTAATTGGATGGCTGATAAAATAAGAGGTATCGCCAATGATTTGAAATCTCCTGAAGAAAAAATAGAAAAGATAGATTATAATTTTAGAACACTTGCAAAAAAAGATGCGAACAAAAAGTTATTGGAAGTAGAAAAAGATTTTCAGGCAGAATATAAGAGGCTTATTGATGCTGGTGATACAGAGGAACAAGCATACACAAAAGCTGTTATTCAAATGAAAAATAAACGTATTGAAGTAACGGCCCAAGAGAGAGAAGCTTTAAAACGGATGAAAACTCGTGCTCAATATGCAACATCAGAGTTTGAAGATATGTCTTGGATAAAGAATGGTGCTGCTAAAATGTTTGGCTATTACACATCGGAAGCAGAAAAAGCGGATAAGGCTCAGTTGGAATTTTCTAAAAACTTATTTAAAATAGCATCTAGCGATGAGTTTAATCGTGGACTTGATGTGATTGCAGAAAAGTTCCGTCCAAAGGGTAACGACAAAAATGGTTCAGGTATAACAGTCCTTACTGATAAAGAAAAACGTGAACAGGAAAAAGCTCTCAAAGAGAAGCTGAAAATTCATGAAACTTATCAGGAGTCAGAACTAGCTCTTATGGATGAGGGACTGGAGAAAGAACTTGCTAAAATTGGTGTTGCTTACTCGAAGAAGATTGCTGCCGTCAAGGGTAATAGCAAAGAGGAAATTGCTACACGTCAGAATTTAGCTAAGGAAATGCAGGAAAAGCTAGATGAGTTTACTATTAAGTATAATTCTGATCGTGAGAAGAAGGATGTTGAGAACGCTCTTGCTGTTGTAAAAAAGGGGTCCCAGGAAGAACTTGATTTGAAATTGCACCAGTTGGAATTGCAACGTGAAGCAGAAATTGATGCAGCGGAGAAAACTGGTGAAGATGTAATATTGATAGATGAAAAATATGCTAGGAAAAAACAAGAGATTTACGGAAAGTATGCTTCTGATCAGGTAGCATTGATTGCGGAAAATGCAGCCCATGAGCAAGAGATACGTGACGCTGCGTATGTAATGGATATGCTTGCTCTTAAAAAGAAGTTAGCATCCAAGCTAATAACAGAAGAGCAATATGCGATAGAGGAATACAATTTACAACTTGAATATGCACATAAGACTACTGAAGCTGCGATTGAAGCTTTGGAACTGGAATTAACCGTTGAGAATATTACTGCTGAAGAACGTACTAAGATTGTTACTCAGTTGTATGTTTTGAAGGCTGCTCTCGCTAAAAAGGAGGCAGAATTACAGATAAGTGCTATTCAAAATATTACTAAAGCTGAAGATAAAGCATTAAAAGAACGCCAAAAGAATCTCAAAAAATGGTTGCAAACTGCATCACAAGCTGTAGGGACTATTGGAAATCTTGTTTCTACACTTTATGATGCTCAAATTGATAAGATAGAGGAAGAGCAGGATGCTAATGATGAAAAATATGACAAAGATGTTGAACGGGTTGATAAACTGGCAGAGTCAGGTGCTATTTCCGAAGAAGAAGCAGAAGCGCGTAAACGTGCTGCAAAATCTTTGACAGAAGCAAAAAATGCTGAACTAGAAAAACAAAAACAAGAAATGGCACGTAAACAAGCCATTTGGGAAAAGGCGACTAGTGTCGCTCAAGCTGGAATAGCCACTGCACTGGCAATAACTGAAGCTTTACCGAATATTCCTTTATCTATTGTTATTGGTGCCATGGGAGCAATTCAGGTTGCAACTATTCTTGCAACTCCTATTCCTTCTTATGCAGAAGGTACCAAAGGAAATGATAGACATCCCGGCGGTACCGCTTTAGTTGGTGATGCTGGTAAGCATGAAGTTATTATGTATTCCGGAAAAGCATGGATTACTCCTGCTACTCCAACTTTAGTTGATATTCCTAAAGGTGCACAAGTCTTTCCTGATGTTGATAAGGTAGATATCTCTAATTTTGACATGCCGGATTGGGATTTTCCTACATTTTCACCGACATATTTTGCATCTTCTTCCGGTGACACCATTGTTTTCAATGATTATTCCCGATTAGAAAAAAGAGTTGATAGAACAAATCTCCTTTTGATGAAGAGTCTTAAAATGCAGCGTCAGGATGCGTCTAACCGTGATTTTGAACTGTATAAGTTGTCTAAACTGAAATAGCTATGATTGAAAGATTAAATCAGATAACATTGAATGATTTCATTGAGCTTTCATGTGGAAACTATGCTTGTTTGCTTTCGGACCGCGGATCTGTGTCTGAAAGCACACTTAAAGAGATGGCATCTAAATTAATTATCGAATACAGAAGCATTGTTAATCCTTCAGGTATGCAGGCTATGATTATGGACAAAGAGGATATGGTGAAGGAACGTGCCAAACTATTGAGCCTTCGTATATGTCAGACTCTTGTTTCTCTTGGCTTTTATGATGATGTTCGTCAGGTATTGGACCAGCTAAATGTAGATACCCGAAATATGAGTGATGAACAAGTAATATCGAAGATTGATTATTTACTTCATTCTGCAATTTTTGAGCAAAAACGGAATGAGCAAAAACGGAATGAGGAAAGACGCAGTGAGGAACATAAAGGAAGTAAGGCTACTCCTGAACAAATTCGTTCTTCTTTTGATGCTGAGATTGCTTTTCTAATGACATTCTTTAAAATGAGTATTGATTCCCGCGTAATTAATGCTGCTGTCTATGCGAATATCGTTCATCAAGCTGATGTTGAAATATCGATCAGAAAAAGAAGCACATGATAATATTGGTATTACATATATGCTGTAATTCGATTAATTTTTAATTAAAGCGAATTATTTCATACAGTCGTTTGTACATCTCCTTTAGAATCACAAACGACTTTTTTATGAATAGAAAAAACAGCATCCATTGTATAAATAGGCATTTATACAATGTTTTATTGTCAGAATTACGTACATTAGAGACGAAGTGTAATCGGATAACGGCAGAAGTGTCCGAGGTAAAAAAAATGATTGCCTTATTGCCCCCCGATATAGGCACTCTTATTAGTTCAATCGAGCGTTCTGCTAAGGAAATGCACGAGCAAAGTATCATGCACCGGGAATACGTGGAAAGGTGCATTAATGGCGAACCGAAGATACACCTAATAAGGAGGGCTGACAATGGACTTTGAAAAGGAATTATCAGAAATATATCCTTGGATATTAAAGGTGGCAAGAAAATTCTGCTGTTCCATGCAAGATGCTGAAGACTTAGCCGGTGATACAGTTTATAAGCTACTTGTGAATCGTGATAAATTTGATTGTTCTAAACCACTTCAACCGTGGTGCCTTATTATAATGAGGAATACTTATATAATAAGATACAATAGAAATTCCCTTATACATTTTACAGGGCTTGATATGGTAGACGGAAGTGCCATTTCTAACTGTACAGCTCATTCAATACTGTTTGATGATTTGGTTTCCACAATACAACGGTGTGCTAAAAAATCCCGTTGTATTGATAGTGTGATGTATTATGCTAGTGGATATTCTTATGATGAGATAAGTGAAATCCTGAACATTCCTGTTGGAACTGTAAGAAGTCGTATTTCTTCTGG
>OGOU01002392.1_pt1 | contig 13289 bp, 10 predicted proteins | sample 1552721 | NCBI WGS metagenome assembly OGOU01 (sample SAMEA2580176, study PRJEB22360) | human gut metagenome | biome: human gut; feature: human-associated habitat; material: faeces | place: Denmark | collected 2008/2010 | reverse complement strand
ATCTGGACGAAACGGCTGAGCAGGCCGAAACCGAAAGCCTGAGCGCAAAGCAGGGCCTTGCCGCCCGCGCGGCGATATATCTTGTGATGGGCATAGTTATGCTGGCGCTCAGCGCAATTTGACAGGAGGACGCATGAAAACAGTCACCATAGAAGAATACGGGGTAAATACCCAATATGATGTATACACATTCGGCAGCGGAGAACCGCATATAACATTCACCGCCGGCATACACGGCAACGAGGTGAGCGGCATTTACGTTGCGCAGCGGCTTATAGGCCATTTTATAAAGAATCCGCCCGTGAAGGGCACGGTAAAGATAATACCCACCGTGAACGCGGCGGCAATGCGCTGCATGCAGCGCAGGAGCCCGTTTGACGCGGTTGATCTGAACCGCGTTTTCCCGGGTAATGAAAGCGGGAGCATATCCCATAAGCTTGCCGCATCCATATATAAAGAAACAGCCGACGCGGACATATTGGTGGACCTTCATTGCTGTGGGCAGCACGGATTGCCGTATATACTTTCGGTATACAGCGAATCGGCCAAGGTGCGCAATCTGGTCAGCAATCCCTATTTCCGGGAACAGCTTCCGGAGGCCGACTATGCCGCGCTCGTCGAAGCGCAGCGGCTGGAACTCGATGCCGTGGATTACGTGAACCGCTATTTTGCCAATTACGGCACGATTTCCGAGCTGGCCGAAGCCTACGCCGCGGCTCAGGCCGAAGCCGATGCGGCGGAGATTTACGACAAATACAAGACTCTGCAGGGCTTCAACCGCGTGCTGGCCGATTCGCTCTCCGACGCATGGAACTACATCTTCGACAACAAGAGCTATGCTTACGGCTACCTGATGGACAAGCTGGGGCGGGACGAGATTCTTTCCCGCGAGGAGGAGCGGCTCTCGGAGGCCGCCCGTCAGCTCTCGGAACTGCGCGGCGAGACCGCTTCGGACGCCGTGACCGACTATTTCCTGCGCAAGAAGGTGCTCGTCGGGTATGAAACCTCCGTGGCCGATATGCTGGGGCTGACCTCCGCGCGCGATTCGCTGCGTGGCGTGACGGCGCAGCTGGAGGGCATCGACTTCCGGCTGCCCCGGATCGACGTCGCAGAGCGTTATTTCCTCGATTACGACAGCGTTTCCTTCTCCTCGACGCCGAAGTACAGCTATCAGCACCCCATTCCCGAATGCAAGGTCTACGAGCACGGGACGATATACCGCATCCTGCTCGGCACGTTCAATACCAAGCGCGCCGTATCGACCTTCCGGGGCGCTTACCCGCTCTCCTATCTGGTCAACGATGACAGGAAATGGTGTTACTACGCCGGAGGTTTCGCCACGAGGGAGGAGGCCGAAGCGGCCCAAAAGCTGCTGAAGGCCCGCGGTTTCGTCCGCCCCGAAATCGTCGTGTGGACCGACGGCGAGTACCGCAATCTTTCGAAGGACCCCGAAGCGCAGCATATCGCCTACCGGGTCGAGATCGTCAGCTCCGAAGCGCTTTCCGACGCGGTGAAGGCAGCGATTACGGATACGGCCGAGGGGTGCGAGCTTTCGCGCGTGGGACAGCAGCTCTTCGTCGTCGGGACGTTCGACGACAAGGCCGTGGCCGACCGCGTGGCGGCCGCGGTGACGCAGACCGACCCGGCTTTGGAAATAAAAGTCGCTGAAATTGCGGAATAATTGATTTTAATTCCTATCTTTAGTCCAATATTCAACAACTTCCCTATGACGATGTTCTATATTGTACTCCTCATCTTTTTCGGCCTGCTCTTTCTGGTGGCGGAGCTGGTCCTGCTGCCGGGCGTGTCGATCGGCGCGATTCTGGCGCTGGTCTGCTACGGCAGTTCGATCTACCTCGCATTCCGCGATCTCGGCCCCGTGGCCGGTTCGGTGGTCGTGCTGGTTATTCTGGTGTTGTCGCTGATCGCCACCGTCGTTTCGCTGCGCGCCAAGACGTGGCAGCGCTTCTCGCTCAAACAGAAAATCAATTCGTCGAGCATGCCTACCCTGCCCGAACAGGAGCTGAGCGTCGGCGACCGCGGCACGACCCTCTCGCGCCTTTCGCCGATGGGCAAGATCGAGGTGAACGGACGGACTTATGAGGCCAAATCCTTGGGCGCCTATGTGGACCCCCGGAAGGAGATCGAAGTCGTCGGGTTCGAGAATTTCAGCGTCATCGTAAAAACAACCAAATAAAAACAAAAAACTATGGATTTTCAGGGTGGATTGATCGTTCTTATAATTTTCGTGAGCCTCTTTGCGATCTGGCTCATCTTCTATTTTATACCCGTAGGACTCTGGTTCTCGGCGTTGGTGTCGGGCGTGAGGATCAGCCTGCTGCAGCTTATCCTGATGCGCTGGCGCAAGGTGCCGCCCTCGACGATCGTCTCTTCGATGATCGAGAGCACGAAAGCCGGCCTGAGTCTCGATCCCAACGAACTGGAGGCCCATTACCTTGCGGGCGGCAACGTCACCAGCGTCGTGCATGCACTGGTATCGGCCCAGAAAGCCAACATCATGCTCGACTTCAAGATGGCCACGGCCATCGACCTCGCGGGCCGCGACGTGTTCGAAGCCGTGCAGATGTCGGTGAACCCCAAGGTCATCAACACCCCGCCCGTAGCGGCCGTCGCCAAGGACGGCATCCAGCTGATCGCCAAGGCCCGCGTTACGGTGCGCGCCAATATCAAACAGCTGGTCGGCGGCGCCGGTGAGGAAACCGTGTTGGCGCGTGTGGGCGAGGGTATCGTCTCGTCGATCGGTTCGGCGGCTTCGCATAAGATCGTGCTGGAGAATCCCGATTCGATTTCCCGCGTGGTGCTCGAAAAGGGACTCGACGCCGGCACGGCGTTCGAAATCCTTTCGATCGACATCGCCGATATCGACGTGGGCAAGAACATCGGCGCCCAGCTGCAGATGGATCAGGCGCAGGCCGACAAGAACATCGCGCAGGCCAAGGCCGAGGAGCGCCGCGCCATGGCCGTCGCCTTGGAACAGGAGAACAAGGCCAAGGCGCAGGACGCCCGCGCCAAGGTGATTCTCGCCGAAGCCGAGGTGCCGCTGGCCATGGCCGAAGCGTTCCGCAACGGCAATCTGGGGATCATGGATTACTACAAAATGAAAAACATCATGGCCGACACGACGATGCGCGAGACGATCGCACGGCCGGAGAAGAAATAACCCGTAACGGGCCGATTCGGGGGTACGTCTGTGCGTACCCCTTTTTTGTCGCCCTGAAATGCTGCGAACCATGAAGAAGATTTTTATTATGCTGTTTCTCGGAACCGGCGTCGCCGCCGCTGCGCAGACGCCGTTCGCCGACTGTTTTTTCGACAAAACGATGCGCTTCGACTACTATCACGCCGGAGACAGCCGCTCGGAGGAGTATTTCTTCGACGCGCTGAAGGAGGAGCCTTACTGGGCAGGGTCTAAGGTCTCGCTGGTCGATACGACCGGATACGGCAACCAGTTTTTTCGCATCGTGGACCGGGCGTCGGGCCGGGAGATCTATTCCCGCGGCTTCTGCACGCTTTTCAACGAGTGGCAGAGTACGCCCGAAGCCGACAGCGTGCGCCGCTCCTATCCCGAATCGGTGGTGTTCCCCTATCCCAAACGTCCGTGCCGGATCGAGATTTTCACCCGCAACGGCAAAGGGCGTTTCGAGAAGCGTTTCAGCCAGAATATCGACCCCGATTCCTATTTTATCGAGCGGTTCACGCCCCGCTGCGAGACGTTCGAGGTGATGTATTCCGGCAATTCGGCGCAGCGTGTGGACATCGTCCTGCTGCCTGAGGGCTACGGGGCCGGCGAGCGGGCCAAATTCGAGTCGGCCTGCCGCACGTTCGCCGACGAATTTTTCAGCTATTCGCCCTATAAGGAGAACGCCGCGCGCTTCAACGTCCGCGCCGTGTGGGCTCCCTCCGACGATTCGGGCGTGACCATCCCCGGTGAAAACGTCTGGCGCAATACGGCCTGCGGCGCGAGTTTCTATACCTTCGATTCGGAACGCTACCAGATGGTGACCGATTTCCAGCGTCTGCGCGACATGGCGGCGCATGTGCCTTACGATTATATCTATGTGCTTTCGAACACACAGAAATACGGTGGCGGCGGGATTTTCAACTTTTACGGCATCAGCGCCGCGCACCACCCCACGCGCACCGGAAAAATCCATGTCCACGAGTTCGGCCATCTGCTGCTGGGGCTGGGCGACGAATATGTCGGCACGACCTCCTATGACGACATGTACGCGAAAAGTATCGAACCGTGGGAACCCAACCTGACGACGCTCGTCGGGTTCGAGGATAAATTCTGGAGCCGGATGGTGGCGGAGGGAACTCCCGTGCCGACGCCCGACACGGAGGAGTACGACGGTGTCGTGGGCGTTTTCGAAGGCGGCGGGTATGCCGCCGAGGGCGTCTACCGCCCGTGGCGGAACTGCCTGATGAACAACCTGCACAAAACGGACGAGCTCTGTCCGGTCTGCAGCAAGGCTATTGTCGATTACATCGACTTTCTCTGCAAATGACAGAACTCCGGATTCCCGCAAGGCCGGAAAGCCTGCGGGAATCTGCGTTTCCGGGATTGTGCCGGATTGAAATACGAAGAGAGGACCGTCTCGGACGGTCCTCTCTTTCCGTATCGTGGAAGATGTTGTGGCGGGATTGCAGGCGGCCCTGCCGGATAACGCCGGAGCCGGGCGCCGGATTTCCCGTTTCGGATGCCGGGGGCGCTACGGCGCGGAAGCCTCCGTCCCGTCGCCGCCGGTTCAGTACACCTCTTCGGGGAGCGTTTCGCCGACCGGTTCGCCGTTGAGTTCGTCCCGCCACTTGATTGCGGCATGCGTGCCGTCGCAGTAAGGCTTGTTGGCCGACTGTCCGCAGCGGCATGCGACGACGCGGTTGCGGATTTCGTACGTCTGCCCGTTTTCGCGCCGCATGGGAATGCCGCCGCGTATCCACAAACCGCCGCTGGCGCCGATCGTAATGTCTTCGATCAGGCCGAGACTCGGTTCGAACCGGAATTCGTAGGGTTTCATCGTCTCTTTGTCCCATGCCATGAGACGGCCGCTGGGACACATCGAAGCTTCGCGGACGGCCAGCCTGCGCGCTTCGGGATCGTCCGACTGCTCGGTGAGCGACCATGCGTCGCCATGCGGGTGGCAGAAGCGTGCGAAGACGCAGTATTTTTCGTTGTCCGTCATCTGAAGCGTGCCGCCGTCGATCACTTCGGCATTGTCGAGCAGCGCATCCCGCTGCGCCGTGAGTCGCGGATCCCAGCTGGCTTTTTCATGGCTGCCGTCGCAGTAGGGCTTGCGGCGGGAGGCTCCGCAGCGGCATAGCGCCGTGGGTTCCGATTCGGTCGAGAAGTGCCTGCCCTCCTGAAAATACCAGCTGTCGTTGGACTCGTCGGGCATGATGAACTGTTCGGCCAGCGGCGGCCGCCCGTATACCAGATAGGGGCCTGTTTCGGTTACGGTGATGCTGAACCGCTCCTCTGCGGGGGAGCTTCCCGTTTCAATTTTCAAATTGGACATGTTGGACATACTATTTGAGTTTATATTTCGTTTGGGTGTAGGCGGCAATAATTATTCCCAAATCCCGACGGATGAAATATTTGGGATGCCTTTATAGGATTTATCCCGCTTTTTGGTATCTTTGCAGAGATTTTTTAAACTGACATAAAGTAAATTTGGGCAATATGAAAGGATTCGTAAAACTGATAGCCGTGGTCGTGACTGCGGCGGCGTTTGCCGTGTCGTGCAGTAAGGACAAGGATTCGGGCGCCGTATCGTTCGACAAACCTGCGGTCTTCATCGACGCGCCGAGCGGCATGGCTACAGTGGGCTTCACCCTGCGGAACATCAAGACGCTCTCCGTTACGAGCCAGCCCACGGGCTGGGACGAGCCGATGCTCGACCAAACCACGGGCATGCTTACGGTCATAGCTCCTTCGGCCACGGCACTCGAAAAGGGTACGGCCGTCGAATCGGGTACGGTCGTGCTGGCCGGGGTCACTCCGGGCGGGACGAGCGTTTCGGGCGTGCTTTTCGTCGGCGTCGTAAAGACCGTGGACCTGAGCGCGGCGGGCGTGGCCAACAGTTATATGGCATCCGTGAAAGAGACCAACTACCTGTTCGACGTCATGCACAAAGGCGACGGTTCGCCGCTGGCGACGGATCATCTGGGCGTTATCTGGAAATCTGCGTCGGGACTGGTGCAGTATCTGCAGATGGAGAACGGCAAGGCGTCGTTCTACATCGGAGCCGACACCGAAGACAGCAATAAGATCCTCAAGGGCAACGCCGTGATCGGCGCTTACGATGCCAACGACGAACTGATCTGGAGCTGGCACGTCTGGGCGACGGACTACGATCCCGAAGGCGAAAACGCTTCGGTCGAGCTGAACGGCTATACGATGATGACCCGCAATCTGGGCGCGCTGGCCAACGGCAATGCGACGACGTCCGAGATACTGGCCTCCTACGGTCTTTATTACCAGTGGGGCCGCAAGGATCCGTTCATCGGGCCGAGCACCTATAAGATCTCCAGCGGTCAGGGCGCCGCGATGTACAACGACAGCGGCAGCCGCACCTATGTGACGATGGTCGCGTCGAGTGCCGAGACCGGAACGATGGATTATGCCGTCAAACACCCGCTTACCTTTGTTACGGGCGTCGCCGAGTCGAATAACGACTGGCTCTGGAGCAAGTCCGATGCCGGCTGGTCGTCGGACGGCGATGCCGGCGCAAAGAGCGTGAACGACCCCTGCCCCTACGGCTGGCGCGTCGCTCCTTCGGCCGCTTTTGCCGGGCTTGAGATCGTCGGAACTCCCGCCGCGGGCGACGAGGAGAAATTCGGCTGGACGCTGACCGACGGAAAAGCCGAATCGTTCTTCATGGGCGGCGGACGCCGCCGCTACGACGACGGCAAGATTCAGAATATTTATATTCCGAAGGATGAAGCGAAGATGAAGTTGTATACCCGTGCGGATATCGCGCAGCCTTGGGAGGGACTTTACTGGACTACCGCCGTGAACGGCACGCAGTCGCACGCGCTTCATTTCTGGTACGAGAAGCTCACCGGGACGGGCGGCATCGCGCCTGCCGAAGCGTATGCCCGCGCCAACGGCATGCAGGTGCGCTGCGTGAAGGTGAAGAATCTGTAGACGACCGATATGCAAGACAAGACAACGGGCCGGCAGCATGCCGGCCTGTTGTTGTTTGGTATAACAGTTGCGGTGTCGGGCGGTAAACTGCCGGGCAATGAAAATCAAAACAGGAAAAGGTACGATCACGCTTACGGTATTGCTGGCGATCTGGTCCGTGTCGGCGATCGCCTCGCTGCCGGGACTTGCCATATCTCCGATTCTGGGGGATCTGAACCGGATATTTCCCAAAGCCACCGACCTCGAAATTCAGATGCTGACCTCGCTTCCGTCGCTGCTTATCATCCCCTTCGTGCTGCTTTCGGGACGCCTCTCCGTGGGCAGGGACAAACTCCGGATTCTCACCGTCGGACTTGCGGTCTTCTTCCTGAGCGGCGTCGCCTGCATTTTTGCCAAGAGCATGGCGTGGCTGATCGTCATCAGCTGTATTCTCGGCATCGGCGCAGGCATGGTGATTCCGCTTTCGACGGGACTCGTGGTCGATTATTTCACGGGCGATTACCGCGTGCGCCAGCTGGGCTACAGTTCGGCGATCAACAACCTGACCCTCGTGCTGGCCACCGTCGTCGCCGGCTATCTGGCCGATGTGAACTGGCATCTGCCCTTTCTGGTCTATACCCTGCCGGGCGTCTCGCTGGCCCTGTCGTTTTTCCTCAGGCGCGGACGCTCTACTCCCGAACCGGAGCAGAGCATCCAGATGCGCCATAAGATGATTGACCGCCGCAAGCTCGTCGGGCTGATGCTGTTCTATTTTTTCGCCACCTACGCCGTGCTGGTCGTGACGTTCTACGCCTCGTTTCTTGTCGACGACTACAAGATAGACAGCTCGTTCTCCGGCGTGCTGATCTCGCTTTTCTTTCTGGCGATCATGGTGCCGGGACTCTTCATCGACAAGATTATCCGGCGGCTGACGCGCAGCGTCAATCTCGTCTCGCTCGCATTGATCTGCGCCGGGCTGCTCTGCGTGGGTATTTTCCGCGACAAGACGATGCTCGTCGTCGGGGTTTTGTGCGCGGGCTTCGGCTACGGCGTGATCCAGCCCGTCATTTACGACAAGGCGGCGACGATCGCCCCGCCGCGCTCGGCGACGCTGGCGCTGTCGTTCGTGATGGCGATGAACTATCTGGCCGTGATGGTCTGTCCCTTTATCGTGGACCTTTTCCGGCATCTGTTCGGAACCCACAGCGATCGTTTCCCGTTTTTCTTCAATGCGGCGCTGGTGCTGGCGCTCGCGCTCGTCACGTTCCGCCGCCGGGACGATTTCATTCTCGGACTCGACGAATCCTATTACAAAAATTAGCGGAAACACTTGGTAATAATGTAAAAAGGTTTATTTTTGTACTGAAAAGTCACTTTTTACGATTATCAAGAGATGAGAAAGATTTTGTTCATGGCTCTGGCGGTCCTCATTGCGGCCGGCTGCGCGGAGTCCGAGAAAGGTACGCTTTGCGTGAAGATCGCTCCGGCCATCCGTACGCGCGTCACGGGTCTGCATTTCGATACCGGCGACCGCATCGGTCTGACGATCTCCAAGGGGAGTGCCCCGTACGCCGAGAACGTGCCGATGACCTACGACGGCACGGCTTTTACGGCGTCCGGGCTGTCGTGGTACAATGACCTGAATGAAAAGTCCGTATTGACGGCCTATTATCCCTATGCCGAAGGCGGAAGACCCGACGAATTCACCGTCTCCTCGGACCAGACGCAGGGCAACGGGCCGTCCGACCTGCTGGCGGCCGTGAAAACCGATGTTACGCCCGTTTCGGCGCCTGTCGGCATGATTTTCTACCATGTGATGTCGCAGCTGACGATCGTGGTCTCCAACAGTTCGAGTGCGGTGGTGACCGGAGTCAGCGTCGGCGGACTCGTTCCGACGGCCGAGATCGACTATTCGATGCCGAAGGCGGCGGCCAAAAGCGGCGTTGCCGCTGCGGAGGTCAAAGCCTGCGAGGTGAAGCCCGGCGCTACCTATCGCGCGATACTGGTGCCCCAGCAGGCCGCCCTGACCGTCACGGTCACCACGGACGACGGCAGGAGCCACACTAAAACCCTCTCTTCGGCACAGCTCGAAAGCGGCAGACGGTACGATATGTCGGTTCTCGTTACCAACGAGGAGATCCAAATTTCGCTCAGCGGCGATATCGGTGATTGGGAAGACGGCGGATCGCTCGACGGCAGCGGCGGCGGTGACGACGGCGACGATTCGCAGACGCTCTCCTACGGGGGCGTGACCTACCGGACGACGACTGTCGGGGAGACGGTCTGGATGGCCGAGAACCTGCGCTATGTGCCCGACGAAGCGTTGCTGACGAAGGGCATTTGGTATCCCGACGGCAACGAAGATGCGGAGTACGTCCGCGAACACGGCATGCTGTACAGCTTTACTGTGGCGCTGGGCGGCGCACAGGTCGTTTCCGGCGCTCCGGTTCGGGGAATCTGCCCGGAGGGCTGGCATGTACCTTATATCGACGAACTGCAAACGCTGGCCGCGGGTCCCGATTGCGGATTTACGCTCGCCGGCATGTGGAATTCCGTTTCAAAGAACTATGTCTCGTCGGCTAAAAGCGGTTATCTGATGAGTGCCACGACTGACGACGGAGGAAGCAGCTACAGTGCGCTGTTGTTCTATGCGTCCGGCGGCAATCCGTCGCCTTCATCGCTGCCGGCGGGTAACGGAGTTTCGCTTCGCTGCGTGAAAGACGCGAAATAGTGCGCTGAAGCGCTGCAACGAAACAAAGGTCCCCGTTTTCGGGGACCTTTTCTGTAGTGCGGTTGCACTGCGTTTTTTGCGTTTTGCCCGGTCTCGCCCGGCGTCAGTCGCGGTTCAGGAAGAAGATCGGAATATTGGCCACGAACACGTCGTCGCCGCAGAGCCGGTCGCGTTTGGCGATCAGTTCGCTCAGCAGGATGTCGCCGATGACGTAGTTGCTCTTTTCGCTGGTGTACTGTTCGTGAATCTTCGTGAAGTTCAGGATGCCGTGAATGTCGGTATCCGTGTACCGGACGTATATCTTCAGCGTGATGTCGGTCGTATAGTCGGGCTTCTGGATGTAGCTCAGCTTCTTGTATTCGTAGCGGTAGCCGTGCAGGCGGGCCATGATGTCGCTCAGGATCGACGAAGCCGTCGGAAGGCTTCCGGCCCCCTTGCCGAACATGAACTGCCGGTCGTAGCACTCGCCGCGGATCACCACGCCGTTGTACTCGTCGTCAACGCTGTAGATATACTTGGCGGGCGTCACGAACTCCGGCATGACGAACATCGTGAAGTGTTCGTCGCTCACCTTCACGACCTGCGCCACCAGCTTGATTTTGACGTTTTTCTCGCGGGCGTACTGGATGTCCGCATCGTGAATCGTCGAGATGCCGTACGTGAAGATGCGCTCCGGCGCGACATAGGTGCCCAGCGCGTGTACCGTGATGATTACCAGCTTGAACAGCGAATCGTAGCCTCCGATGTCGAACGACGGGTCGCTTTCGGCGAATCCCAGCGCCTGCGCCTGCGCGAGTGCGTTGGCGTACGAATCCTTGTGGTCGAAAACGCGCGAGAGGATGTAGTTCGACGAACCGTTCAGGATACCCTTCACTTCGAGCAGCAGGTCGTTGTCGTAATACTCTTCGAGGTTGCGGATGACCGGAATCGAACCGCACGACGAAGCGTCGTAAAGCAGCGCCACGTTGTGCTTTTTCTGGATTTCGATCATTTCGGGCAGGTGGTGCGCCAGCATCGTCTTGTTGCCCGAAACGACGGGAATCCCTTTCAGCAGGGCGCTTTTCACGATGTCGTACGACGCTTTGGCGTCGTCGATCACCTCGACGATCAGGTCGATTTCGGGATTGTCGAGGATCTCCGCCGGGGAGTCCGTGAAGTGCGAACGGTCGATCGAACGGGGTTTGTCGAGCGAGCGGACGCAGATTTTGACGATTTCGGCATTGGCGTTCTTCGATTTGCGGACCACTTCGTAAATACCTTGTCCGACGACGCCGAATCCGAACAGGCCGATTTTAATTTTACCCATATGCTGCATGTTTGTTGATTATTCGTTATTCATGAACGGACGGAGGATGTCGTTCAGCTGTTCGTGCTCGACCAGAAATCCGTCGTGTCCGAACGGCGAGTCTATTTCGTGGTAGACGCTTCCGGCGATCATGCCTTGCAGGTCACGCATCTCGGTCGGGGTGAAGATGATGTCGGTCGTAATGCCGACGACGATCGTGCGGGCCGCGATCCGACTCAGGGCGGCCGCTACCCCGCCGCGTCCGCGTCCTGCGTCGTGGGTGTCGAATGCGTTGAGAATGGCGTAATAGGAGTAGGCGTTGTAGCGTCTGCAGAGCTTCTCTCCCTGATACTGCTGGTAGCTCGATGCGCGGTGCACGGCCGGAAGCTCCTCGCGGTCCTGCTGCGTGAGGTTGTAGCCCAGCGATCCCCTGTAGGTCAGCAGGCCGATGGCGCGGGCCGCCGCAAGACCGGCCATTCCCGCGTCGTCGCGCGGCTCGCCGAACGTCCGGTCGGCTTCGATGGCCATGCGCTGTGTCTCGTCGATGGCGATGCTCCACGGCGACGCCTTGGCCGAGGTGGCGATCAGCACCAGTTTGCCGATGCGCTGCGGCTCCGTGACGGCCCATTCGACGGCCTGAAATCCGCCCATCGAACTTCCGACCAGCGCGCCGATGCGTCCGATGCCGAGGGCGTCGGCCAGCAGGATGTGCGCCCGCACGATGTCGCGGATCGTGAAGGGCGGGAAATCCCGGTAGTACGGTGTGCCGGTTTGCGGATTCGTATGAAGCGGTCCCGTCGTGCCGTAGTGCGAGCCGAGGATGTTGGCGCAGACGACGAAATGACGCGCCGGATCGAGGAATTTCCCCGTTTCGATCGTGTGCGGCCACCAGTCCGCGACGTCCGAATTGGCCGTCAGCGCATGGCATACCCACACCACGTTGTCGTGCGCGGCGTTCAGTTCACCGTAGGTGTGATAGGCGATCTTCAGCTCCGGCAGCGTGTGTCCCGTTTCCAGCCGGAACGGTCCGGGGGCTATGTAAATGCGGGGTTCCATTACAGATGTTTCAGCGCTTCGTTCAGGTCTTCCTTTATGTCGTCGATATGCTCGATGCCGAGCGAAAGCCGCAGCAGGTTGGGATATACGCCCGAAGCGGCCAGTTCCTGTTCGCCGAGCTGGGCGTGGGTGGTCGATGCGGGGTGTATGAGCAGCGTTTTCGCGTCGCCGACGTTGGCCAGATGGCTGATCAGACCGAGGTTGTCTACGATCTTCGACGCCTGCTCCGCACTGCCTTTCACGCGGAACGTCAGCACGCCGCCGAAACCGTTGCGGAGGTATTTCTTCGCCAGCGTGTGGTACTTGCTGCTTTTGAGTCCCGGATAGCTGACGTGTTCGATCTTGGGATGCTTTTCCAGCCACTCCGCGACCGCAAGTGCGTTGTCCACGCTGCGCTGTACGCGCAGCGAGAGCGTTTCGAGTCCCTGCGTCAGCAGGAACGCGTTGAACGGGCTGATGCAGGGGCCGATGTCGCGCAGCCCTTCGCAGCGGGTGCGGGTCGCAAAGGCGGTTTTGCCGCACTCTTTCCAGAAATTAAAGCCGTGATATCCCTCCGAGGGTTCGCTCAGCAGCGGATATCTGCCGTTGCCCCAGTCGAAGTTGCCGCCGTCCACGACTACCCCGCCCAGACTCGTGCCGTGCCCGCCGATCCACTTGGTCGCCGAGTGCGTCACGACGTTCACGCCCCATTCGATCGGCCGGCAGAGGAATCCGCCCGCGCCGAACGTATTGTCGGTCACTACCGCAATGCCGTGCTTGTGCGCCAGCGCGACGATGGGTTCGAAGTCGGGTACGTTGAATTCGGGATTGCCGATCGTTTCCAGATAAACCGCTTTCGTACGGTCGTCCATGAGCGATGCGATGCTTCGGATGTCGTCGCCCTGAGCGAAGCGCACTTCGACGCCGATGCGGGCGAACGTATGCTTGAACTGGCTGAACGTGCCGCCGTAGAGGAACGACGTGCTGACGATATTGTCGCCCGCTTCGACCAGATTGCTGAACGCCAGATACTGGGCGGCCATGCCCGATGCGGCGGGCACCGGCGGCGCGGCCCCCTCCGTTCCTTTGAG
>OGOU01002391.1_pt1 | contig 13290 bp, 14 predicted proteins | sample 1552721 | NCBI WGS metagenome assembly OGOU01 (sample SAMEA2580176, study PRJEB22360) | human gut metagenome | biome: human gut; feature: human-associated habitat; material: faeces | place: Denmark | collected 2008/2010 | reverse complement strand
ATCTATGGTCACTCCCGTTTTTGCAACACCGATTTTGACGATAAGTGGGCTTGCTTGAATCTATCCGGCGTCTGAATGGGATTTCATTCCCGCGCCCTGATGAATTCCGCGCCTGATGAACCTCCAGAAATTTCACGGCTTCAGTGAGCCTTTCCGTTTTACAGGTTCCTCAACAGGCCGGTGGGCCGTTCGTATCATCAATAATCAGTATCCGCAAAACCAGATGAGTGATTGTTTAAACAGGTGTATTTGCTGTTATGCTTCGTAAGTCTGCTGTCGTGTTGTCAGTGCCCAGGCTATTCTGGCCAGCTTGTTTGCCAGAGCGCAGGTCACTACAAAGTTACTTTTCCGGCACAGTAACTCCCGGACCCAGTCGGCCAACCTGCCTGACTGGTGTTCCAGTTTTTGTATAAATACTCTGGCGGGCACTGTTGCAAAGTTAGCGATGAGGCAGCCTTTTGTCTTATTCAAAGGCCTTACATTTCAAAAACTCTGCTTACCAGGCGCATTTCGCCCAGGGGATCACCATAATAAAATGCTGAGGCCTGGCCTTTGCGTAGTGCACGCATCACCTCAATACCTTTGATGGTGGCGTAAGCCGTCTTCATGGATTTAAATCCCAGCGTGGCGCCGATTATCCGTTTCAGTTTGCCATGATCGCATTCAATCACGTTGTTCCGGTACTTAATCTGTCGGTGTTCAACGTCAGACGGGCACCGGCCTTCGCGTTTGAGCAGAGCAAGCGCGCGACCATAGGCGGGCGCTTTATCCGTGTTGATGAATCGCGGGATCTGCCACTTCTTCACGTTGTTGAGGATTTTACCCAGAAACCGGTATGCAGCTTTGCTGTTACGACGGGAGGAGAGATAAAAATCGACAGTGCGGCCCCGGCTGTCGACGGCCCGGTACAGATACGCCCAGCGGCCATTGACCTTCACGTAGGTTTCATCCATGTGCCACGGGCAAAGATCGGAAGGGTTACGCCAGTACCAGCGCAGCCGTTTTTCCATTTCAGGCGCATAACGCTGAACCCAGCGGTAAATCGTGGAGTGATCGACATTCACTCCGCGTTCAGCCAGCATCTCCTGCAGCTCACGGTAACTGATGCCGTATTTGCAGTACCAGCGTACGGCCCACAGAATGATGTCACGCTGAAAATGCCGGCCTTTGAATGGGTTCATGTGCAGCTCCATCAGCAAAAAGGGATGATAAGTTTATCACCACCGACTATTTGCAACAGTGCCAGTCATCGGGCATTATCTGAACATAAAACACTATCAATAAGTTGGATTCATTACCGGCCTTTGAATAAGACAAAAGGCTGCCTCATCGCTAACTTTGCAACAGTGCCGCATTTTTTAACCCATTGTAAGGATGTGTAAAACGAGCGGAGAGCGTGTTTTCTGTTATTTTTGCTGCTTTTTTACCGACGCCAGTTATTATTTTTTACCGCTGCCTGACGTTGCAAACCTGAATTGATAATGGCATATCTGTTTTAATTGAATGAAAGTCTGTGATACGTTCAGGCGATTTTTTCGATTTCCATTTTGACAGGGATAACAATTCAATGCGCAAGGGTAAAATTATTGTTGCATCAATGATGGTGCTTTGTGTCCTTATTTTTGTTGCGGCGGCGGCATGGTTTATGCTGTTCCAGGGAGAAATGACGGAGCCGACAGAGGAGGAAAAACAGGCGGCAATTTTACACGCTGCGGGCCTGATGAAATCAGAGACCCAGGATAAAAAATCAGTCGAAACGCTCTATCATCGTTATATTATTCAACGCCATGTTAATTTAGATTCCGGCGAACTGGTGGCTGGCAGCAGCGCGGACACCGCGCGGCAGAAGTGTGAAAAACTTGCCCCTGAACGCGACCCAGCGCAGGTTCGTCAGCGCTGTACGGTGGCGGATGTGTTCTTTGTGAAAGATAAAAATAATGAAATTCAGCAGGTTATCATTCCAGTTACCGGTAAGGGCGCGAAATCCATGATGCATGCGTTTCTTGCTCTGGGGCTGGACGGTCGTACGGTGAGAAATCTGTATTATTATCAGCAACGGGAAACGCCGTTTCTGGGGGCTAGGGTGGAAGACGCCAACTGGCGCAAACAGTGGCCAGGGAAACGATTATTAGATAACAGCGGACATCCTGCATTGAAAATAGTACAGGATAAACCTGAACATGCCGATGAATATACCGTTGACGGTATTTCCGGTGCGACGTTGACATCAACCGGCGTTGAGAAAAGTATTAACTACTGGATGGGGCCGCAGGGATATGGTCAATTCTTACAGCGTCTTGCCAGCGATCGAAATAACCTTAATCTTTGAATATTGCTGTACGCAATAACGCGTTTTATTTCTGCCTGCCGATAATGAATAATATCACTGTCGGCAGGGGGATTTATTCCTCTGTTACCGCGCCTGCCTTGCCGTTAATTCCATGAGAAAAACAGGGAGATAACGTCCCTTTTATCAACGCATAATGTGTGTGTTCATCACGATTTGATGAAATAAGTTTACATAACTTGTCGTCTGCTGACATTTTTATGATCCAGGTCATGTACAACGCGACAAAAAGATATGATAATAATTATCATTTGTATTCTTTGGCGGTGTGCACGTGCGTAACTTCCGTAACTCTTTGTTGGTTACTCTCTTTGGCTTGTTTATAAGCATGAGTGTCTGGGCGTCGACGAATTATGCGCCTTTGATTGAAGATATCGAGCAACGTCTTGATAAAACAGCGGAACTTTATCAGCAACAGCATGCCGACGAGGCGCGCCGCACGGTACAAATGGCCTATTTTGAGGTGTTCGAGAACCTGGAAGGGCCGATCCGCATCAACATTTCCGCGCGCAAAAGTTACGAGATGGAGAGCGCATTCGGCGAGATCCGTCGAATGATTGGCGAGAAAAAACCGCTCGCTGACGTCCAGGCGCGCATTGACTGGCTGAAAGCCGCACTGCGCGAAGTGGAACCGGTGCTGGATGGCGGACATCGTCTGGTGGCCGAAGAGCAGCACAACGCGCTGTCCAGGGACGACATTGCCGTTCACTGGCAGGAGAGTTTCAGGACGATCGACGATCTGCTGGCGCAGGCGGTCACTGAATATCAGGCCGGGAATTACAGCGTTGCCAGTCAGCACGTTCAACAGGCGCACTATCAGGGCTTTAAAAACTCTGAGATGGAGATGTCCCTCAGACAAAACCGTTCTGCAAAAGATGCCGCCTCCATTAACCAACAATTCTCATCCCTGATTGCGCTGACCGCGCAACCTGACCATCTCAACGATGTCTCCTATCAGGTCACTACGCTGCTACAGGATATCGAGGATATCTTACCCGGCTTGCCAACCACCCGTGACGATCAGCAGGTTGCCGCAGCGCAAAGCGCAGACAACATTCCGGCGGCGGACGAGGGAAATAACCGCACCGACTGGGCTGAGGTGACGACGGGAATTAACCAGAGCATTCAGGACGCGATAGCGCGCTATCAGGGCGGCGATGCGAAGAATGCGATTCTGGATATCCAGGATACCTACTTCGACCGCTTCGAAGCCAGCGGCATGGAAAACAAAATCGGCTCTCGCGATTCGGCATTTAAAACCACGCTGGAGGCGTATTTTACCCGCCTGGTCAGTCTGATGAAGGCCGGTCAGCCGGTTGAGCGCCTGAATGCAGAGGCCAGCGCGCTGGCGCAGGATCTGCAAAAAGCCGTGACGATGCTGGGCGAAGGCGAAGAAACCCAGTGGAGTCTGCTGCTCTATAGTCTGATGATCATCGTGCGCGAGGGGCTGGAAGCGCTGCTGATTGTTGCGGCAATCGTGGCCTACATGGTGAAAAACAACCATCAGGATAAGCTGCCGCTTATTCGTCAGTCGGTAATTGTGGCGCTGATCGCCAGCGTCATCACCGCCGCTATCTTCCAGATGCTGTTTACTAACTCCGGCGCCAGCCGTGAACTGCTGGAAGGCATAACGATGCTGATTGCCGTCGTGATGCTGTTCTTTATGAGTTACTGGCTGCTGTCCAAAGTGGAAGCGCGCCACTGGAAAGCCTGGCTGGAAGGCAAACTGTCTCATTCCCTGTCGCGAGGCTCCCTGGTCGGACTATGGCTGACCAGCTTCCTGGCGGTGTACCGCGAAGGGGCGGAAACGGTGCTGTTCTATTACGCTCTGATTGGCGATGCAAACACGGTATCCGGCCATATGGCGATTGGCGCCGGTTTTGTGATTGGCTGCGTGGTGCTGCTGCTCGCCTGGCTGGTGATGCGTTACTCAGTGGTGCGCCTGCCGCTGAAACCCTTCTTTATGTTTACCGGCAGTTTCATGTATCTGATGGCCTTCGTCTTTGCGGGCAAAGGCGTTCTGGAACTGGTGGAAGGCAAACTGTTCCAGCCTACGTTGATTAACGGCTTCCCTGAAATCAGCTGGCTGGGGATTTATCCCTACGTGGAAACGTTGTTACCGCAGGTCGTATTGCTGCTCGCGGCGCTGGTGGCGCTGTGGGTGATGCGGCGCAAAAGCGCGGTTCCCGGGGAGACGATAAAAAATAACCCATAATCGTTGTATAGCCGTTGTTTTAGACGAGAGGATACGTTTGATGACCATGAAGAAAACCCTGATTGCCAGCGCAGTGATGGCCAGCATTTTCATTGCGCCAGCCGCGTTTGCTTTTAAAGAGTACCCGGCAGGCGAGCCTGTCACCATGAATGAAATGGAGCTGGCGGCCGTTTACCTGCAACCGATTGATATGGAACCGCGCGGCATGGGCTTACCGGCAGCAAAAGCCGATGTTCACCTTGAAGCGGATATCCACGCTGTAGAAGGCAATAAAAACGGCTTTGGCGCAGGGGAATGGATCCCGTACCTGACCATCAGCTACACCCTGGTCAACAACGACACGGGCGAAAAACAGGAAGGCACCTTCATGCCGATGGTTGCCAGCGATGGCCCGCACTATGGCGCGAACATCAAAATGATGGGCGTGGGCAACTATAAAGTGACCTACCACATTGAACCGCCGTCAAAAGCCGGGATGCATCGCCATACTGACAGCGAAACAGGCGTAGGCCGCTGGTGGAAACCGTTTGATGTGAGCTACGAGTTTAAATATGTCGGTCTGAACTAAAACCGACTAACCAACGCGCCAGGAGGATTCCCCCTTCTGGCGCGTTGGTCAGACCGATCATATGCCCGTCGCTTAATTCAACCCGCCGTACAGAGTCGAAGTTATGAGTTACTTTTTCGTCACGACGCTACAGGTCTTTTTCTGCATTGCGCTTCTTTCCGGTGTTCTCTGGAGTCGAAACGATCCTCCCTCTTTACGTCCGCTGACCTGGACGCTGCTGACCGGGCTGATTGCCGGCGTGCTGGCGGGACTGTTTATTCACGGCAGCCAACCGGTACAACTGCTGCTGGTTGGGGCGGAGGTCATGGTATCGCTGCTGTTTGTCCTCAGTTTCTGGTGGGCTTCAACGCGTATCCGCTATCTGTGGCAGGGGATTCTGATTTTCGGCGCTGCCCGCCATTGGGCGCTGGACCCTAATCTGGGCGGGCTGACCAGTACGCATGTGCTGAATACTGACCTGCTGTTAAACCTGACGGCCGTCGTTTTCGCTTTTGCGATCCTCTGTCTGGCGGGCGTACTCTGCGCGATGCTGCTGCGGCGTATTCGCGGCCTGTACTGGCCGTTAACGCTGATTCTGCTGGTGATGATCTGGCTGCCGCTGAGCGGCAACCTGCTGTTGTTGCTGATGAAATTACAGGTTGTTCCGCTGGGAAAATCACTGCTGAGCTTCGTGGCGAAAGTCACAAATAACACGGCGCTGTATAACTGGGCGGGAGCCGCGCTGCTGCTGGCCCTGGCGCTGTGCTGGCTTCCGGCGCTGTTGCGGGCTTTTCGACAGACGCGGGAAACCGAAGAACCGATTGCTCACCGTCTGGCGCTGGCGCAGCGTCGCAACGCTTTGCGGCTGTGGTTGGTCACAATCGGCTGCGCGGTGGTCGTTATCGCAGGCCAACTGTGGTGGGATAAAGTGGCCTCGCAGCCGCCGCAACTCTCTGAAGCCGTGCCCGTAACGCTGGGGAGCGATGGCATGGTGCGCCTGCCGGTTGAACAGCTTCGTGACGGTAAACTGCATCGTTTCGTCTGGGTGGCGGACGATGGCAAAGCGGTGCGCTTCTTCGTGATTAACCGCTATCCCGACAAGCTGCGTTTTGGCGTGGTGTTCGACGCCTGCCTGCTGTGCGGCGATCAGGGTTATGTCATGGAGGGCAATCAGGTTATCTGCGTCGCCTGCGGAGTGCATATTTTTATTCCGTCTATCGGCAAGGCCGGTGGCTGTAACCCGGTGCCGATTGAAAACTGGCACAATGATGAAAAAGAGCTGGTGATCCCCGGTAAAGAACTGGCGACAGGGGTGAACTACTTCTCGACGGTCATGACTATTAAAGTGACCGATCCGGTCGATGGTTCAACGTTGACCAATACCTCAGCCGATTACAAATACAGCTATGGCGGCAAGACCTGGTTCTTCTCGTCAGAGGCTAACTATGAACGCTTCCGTGAAACGCCGGAGCAGTTTGTTCCTGCCGACATGAGGGAGGAATAATCATGCTGTGGCGGATGTTACGACAATCCTGGGGGCGCAATTTACGCCGCAAAGTGCTGGCGATAATCACCGTTTTTCTGGCCTCCAGCCTGATCTCGGCGCTGCTGGCGGTGTCCATTGATATCGGCGACAAAATGTCCAGAGAGCTGAAGTCTTATGGTGCGAACATTTTGATTGAACCCGCCGGACAGGCTGCGCTGCCCGCGCTGTTTAGTGAGAGCAGTAATCCGCTTTCCGGTCAGGATTTTCTTGATGAAGCCGAGCTGCCGAACATCAAAGATATCTTCTGGCGAAACAACATTGTCGGGTTTGCGCCGATGCTCGGCGGCGAAGCCAGCGTGGAGGGAGAACCAGTGCGGATTCTGGGCACTTTCTTCAGTCAGCCAGTGGATATTCCTGATGAAGAGGGATATGAGACGGGGCAGAAAACGGTCAGCCCATACTGGCAGGTGACCGGCGACTGGCCGCAGGAACCCGCAGGCGCAGAGCCGCAGACCTTAGTCGGGCACGCGCTGGCGCGGCAAATGGGCTGGAAACCCGGTGATAAGCTGACATTACGTACCGAAGGCGAAGCAGTGCAGGTCACCGTCAGCGGTATCCTCTCCAGCGGCGGCGATGAAGATAACCAACTGGTGATGCCGCTAAGCACGGTACAGCACCTGCTGGGGCTCCCCGGAAAAGTGCAGGCGATTCGCGTCTCGGCGCTGACGGTGCCGGAAAACGAACTGTCCCGCCGCGCGCGGGAAAACCTGGACGCGCTCAATGCCGAAGAGTACGACCTCTGGTATTGCACGGCCTATGTGTCGTCGATCGCGCATCAGCTGGAAGAGGCGATTTCCGGTGCGGAAGTGCGCCCGGTATGGCAGGTCGCGGCGTCCGAAGGGGTGGTGATCGATAAAATTCAGTTGCTGATGGCGGTCGTTACCGTCGCGGCGCTGGTGGCTTCCGCAATGGGGATCGCCTCGCTGATGACCAGCACCATTATGGAACGCGCCAAAGAGATCGGTTTGATGAAAGCGCTGGGTGCGCGACAGTGGCAAATTATGCTGCTGTTCTACCTGGAAGCGGCGTCCAGCGGGCTGGCTGGCGGTGCGCTGGGATGTATTGCCGGGTGGGGGCTGGCGAAAGCGATTGGCGTCATGCTCTTCGACGCGCCGCTTAATTTTGCCTGGATTGTGGTGCCGTGCGTACTGGTGATTGCGGTACTGATTGCGTTGATCGGCACCTGGTTCCCGGCCCGGCGGATTGCCCGGCTGTATCCTGTGGAGGTGCTGTATGGCCGCTAAACGTACCATGCTCTGGCTGCTGGTGTGGCGGGCGCTGCGTCTGCGTTTTCAGCGGGTCAGCGTGGTGTTTGCCGCGCTGATGGTGGGGGCGACCATCGTGACGGCGCTTTTTGCCGTCTGGTTCGACATTAACACCAAAATGAGCGAAGAACTGCGCACCTTCGGCGCGAATTTTTACATCGGGCCGGGGCACGGTTCCAGTATGCCGCAGCAGGAGTTGCAGAGCATTCTCGATCAGGCGCCGCAGGGGCTGGTGCATGGCGCCAGTCCGTGGGTGGTGGGCCTTGTCCGTCGTTGTACGGCATGGCGCGTACCGAGCTGGAAAAAGTGGTGATGGTTGGCGTGTGGTTCGAGTCGCTGCAAAAACTGGTGCCGTACTGGCAGGTCACCGGTAGCTGGATTGGCGTTAGTTTTGACGACCGTAATGCGATGATCGGCGTCAAACTGGCGGAACGCCTCAACGTGCAGCCGGGCGACAGCATCACGCTGGTGGATCACAATCAGCGTAAGAATTTGCAGATTAAAGGCATTGTGGAGTCTGGCGATGCGACGGACAACATGCTGATCGTCAGCCTCGACGTGGCGCAGGCCTGGCTGCATCAGCCGGGCAAAATCAGCCACGGCTTGCTGAGCGTCAGTAACGATGTCGGCCAGGTGGAGAACTATGCCAGCCGGTTGCAGGCGCAGTATCCTGACCTGGAGATTCGTCCGGTGCGTAAGGTCTCTGCTTCCGAAGGGCAGGTGCTGGATAAAATTAAAGGTCTGATGGGACTGGTCTCGATCGTGATTCTGGCGCTCTCTTCGCTGTGCGTGAATACCACGCTGATGGCGATTGTCGGCGAGCGGGCGCGCGAGTTTGCGCTGCAAAAAGCGCTTGGTTCCAGCAACGGCGATATCGTGCGGCAAATTCTGCTGGAAACCAGCATCATCGCGCTGGCGGCGGTGGCGTGCGGCTGGGTGCTGGGATATTTGCTGGCGCAACTGTTGGGATTAACGGTGTTTAATGCCGCCATTTCACTGCGTCTGCCGGTGTTGCCCATTACTCTGGTGTTGTCTTTACTGGTCGCCATTCTGGCGGCGATTGTTCCGGTGCGACGCGCGGTAAGCGTCGAGCCTGCTAAAGTGCTGAAAGGAGAGTAGCGCCATGTCCGTTACGCATATCCCTCAGGTGGCGATCGAAACCCGCCACTTATACAAACGGTTCGGTGACGTTACCGCCCTGGATGACATTAATCTGCGCATTGCGCAGGGTGAATTTGTCGCCATTATGGGCGCTTCTGGTTCTGGTAAAACCACGCTGATGAATATTCTGACGTGCCTTGATACGGCGACGGAAGGGCAGGTGTTTCTTGATGGCACCGATGCCGCCGCGCTGGATGAAGAGGGGCGCCGTCGCTTTCGCGCCGAGAAAATCGGCCTGGTATTTCAGCAGTTCCATTTGATCCCGTTCTTAACTGCGCTGGAAAACATCATGCTCGCCCAGCATTACCACAGCGTGGTGGATGAAGCGGCGGCGAGGAAGGTGCTGGAACAGGTAGGGCTTGGGCATCGTGTGACGCACCTGCCGAGCCAGCTTTCCGGTGGTGAGCAGCAGCGTGTGTGTATCGCCCGGGCGCTGGTCAACGAACCGCCGGTTATTTTCGCGGATGAACCGACGGGCAACCTGGATGAAGAGAATGAGCAGCGGGTGCTGGATCTGCTCACCGATCTGCATCGTCAGGGGCGCACGATTGTGATGGTGACGCACAACCCTGCGCTTGGGCAGTTTGCCGACCGTATTCTGCGGCTGCAACACGGTAAATATCTGGGTGAGGAGGCCAATCAACATGCGCTGGCATAATGTGCTGTTACTCGCGGCGGCGATCCTGATAAGCGGGTGTAAAGAAGAAAAGCTGGCGGTCGGGGCACCAGCCCCGGCGCTGGCGGCGTTTGATCTGCAAGGCCAGGAGTCAGGCCTTGAACGCTGGCAAGGAAAGGCGGTGTACCTGAATTTTTGGTCTGCGGGATGCGGGGGGTGCCTAGCGGAAATGGACACGCTGGAAGCGCTGAGCAAAAAATGGGGCGATAAAGTGGTGGTTGTGGCGGTCAATACCGACCCTGAAACGGTCAGGATCAACGATCTGCTGGCAAAACATCAGATAACCTATCCGGTGGTGCGCGATCAGCTCAACATTACCCAGGAACGTTATCAGGTGATCGGCACGCCGACCTCCGTACTGATTGACTCCGAAGGACGCGTTCTGGAGCTACACCAGGGTATGCGTAAGCCGTCTGAGTTAGAGGCCACGTTTGCGCGCCTGGCGGCGCGATGAACGACGCATACGGAGAGATACCCAATGGCATTTATCTGGAACGACGAAAGCCTTGCGATTCTGCGGGAAAACGCGGGCATCCTCACGACAGAGCAGATAGCGCAACTGCTTCACACTAATATTACCGCCGTGCGGAATATGGCCTATCGGCTGAAACTGAGCCTTCGGGTGACGGCGTATAATCACCGACGCATAGCGCAGGTTCAGGCGCTTTATGCCTCTGAGACGTTGAGTCTCAAAGAGATCGCGGCGAAAACGGGGCTGACGGCCAGTACCGTGCAATATATCGTGTACGTGAAATCAAAAAATAAGCCCTACGCCACCACGGAATATGTCTCTTTTGAAACGGAGAACGCCGTTCATTACCGCGTGCAAAAAGAATTTGTCGATACGGAACGTTCCCTGCTGGACAACATCTCTGATAACACGCGATTTCGTGAACTGTATCTGACGGACGGCACTTTTTATTGCGCCCGCAATATTAAGTATGAGGTTTTTATCTCGGAGTAACCGGAACACGCTGACCTGCCGGTTATCTTCTGGAATCTCCCGTTTTGCGAAACCGTTCCCGGAAAAATGTCATATTTCTGTCACACTCTATGAGGATTGATAACAACAAGAGGTTGTAGGGATGAAAAAATTGATACTCGCCGCCGCTGTGGCAGGGGCTGTTTTATTGTCGTCCGCCGCGCAAGCGCAGACAACGCCGGAAGGTTATCAACTGCAACAAGTGTTGATGATGAGCCGACACAACTTGCGCGCGCCGTTGGCCAATAATGGCAGCGTGCTGGAGCAGTCCACGCCGAATCAGTGGCCGGAGTGGGATGTGCCCGGCGGGCAGCTCACCACGAAAGGCGGTGTGCTGGAAATTTATATGGGCCACTACATGCGAGAATGGCTGGCGGAGCTGGGGATGGTCACGTCAGGCGAATGCCCGACGCCGGACACGGTATATACCTATGCCAACAGTCTGCAACGCACCGTTGCGACGGCACAATTCTTTATCACCGGCGCTTTCCCTGGGTGCGACATTCCGGTACATCATCAGGAAAAAATGGGCACGATGGACCCAACGTTTAATCCGGTGATCACCGATGACTCTGCGGCGTTTAGCCAGAAAGCGGTGCAGGCGATGGAAAAAGAGCGCAGCCAGATGCAGCTTGACGACAGCTATCAGCTGCTGGCGCAGATGACGGACTACAAAGATTCACCGTCCTGCAAAGAAAAACAGCAGTGTTCGCTGACCGAAGCCAAAGACGCCTTTAGGGAAGGTGCGAATAAGCAGGTCATGTCTTCCCAAGCTGACTCGTTGATTAAAATTTCGCGGATCTGGGCCGATTTTTGTCCCGCAAACACATCGAATCAGCCTATTTAGGCTATTTTTTCCACCATTTCTGGTGTTATTTCCGGTTTTTACTGAGATCTCTCCCACTGACGTATCATTTGGTCCACCCGAAACAGGTTGGCCAGGGTGAATAACATCGCCAGTTGGTTATCGTTTTTCAGCAGCCCCTTGTATCTGGCTTTCACGAAGCCGAACTGCCGCTTGATGATGCGAAACGGGTGCTCCACCTTGGCACGGATGCTGGCTTTCATGTATTCGATGTTGATGGCCGTTTTGTTCTTGCGCGGATGCTGCTTCAAGGTTTTTACCTTGCCGGGACGCTCGGCGATCAGCCAGTCCACATCCACCTCGGCCAGCTCCTCGCGCTATGGCGCTCCTTGGTAGCCGGCATCGGCTGAGACAAATTGCTCCTCTCCATGAAGCAGATTACCCAGCTGATTGAGGTCATGCTCGTTGCCGCGGTGGTGACTAGGCTGTGGGTCAGGCCACTATTGGCATCGACACCAATGTGGGCCTTCATGCCAAAGTGCCACTGATTGCCTTTCTTGGTCTGATGCATCTCCGGATCGCGTTGCTGCTCTTTGTTCTTGGTAGAGCTGGGTGCCTCAATGATGGTGGCATCCACCAAAGTGCCTTGGGTCATCATGACGCCTGCTTCGGCCAGCCAGCGATTGATGGTCTTGAACAATTGACGGGCCAGTTGATGCTGCTTGAGCAGGTGGCGGAAATTCATGATGGTGGTGCGATCCGGCAGGGCGCTATCCAGGGATAATCGGGCAAACAGGCGCATGGAGGCGATTTCGTACAGGGCATCTTCCATGGCACCGTCGCTCAGGTTGTACCAATGCTGCATGCAGTGAATACGCAGCATGGTCTCCAGCGGATAGGGCCGTCGGCCATTGCCCGCCTTGGGATAAAACGGCTCGATGACAGCGGTCATATTCTGCCATGGCAGAATCTGCTCCATGCGGGAGAGGAAAATCTCTTTTCGGGTCTGACGGCGCTTAGTGCTGAATTCACTATCGGCGAAGGTGAGTTGATGGCTCATGATGTTCCTCTGGGATGCGCTCCGGATGAATATGATGATCTCATATCAGGAACTTGTTCGCACCTTCCCTAATTGAAGCACCGGATGGTACCGATTTCAGTATGTTCTCGGCAATAAGCCAGAAAACGGGGCTCAGTAACGTAACACCGATACTTGGTACTAGTGATAACGGTAACGGTACAAATCTGGCAATTATTGGCTTTAACTCAGAGCCTGATAAAAAAGCAGTCAGTACGGCGGCCAGTTTTGCTAATAGCAGCTACCGCCTTTTCTCTACAGAAATGAATAACCTCAATAAACGTATGGGGGACATTCGCGACAGTGGAGAAGCCGGGGTCTGGGGACGCTATATGCTCGGTCAGGGGAGTGGCACTGACGGTTATCAGAATACATACAACCACCTGCAACTCGGTGCAGACAAAGGCATAAGAATTGAATCAGCAATGCTATACACTGGCTTAATATTTACCCATACAAGTACCAATGCAGAGCTGAGCGGCAGCTATTATGGCGATACTAAAAGCTATGGTCTGGGTGGGTATACGTCCATCTTCTTTGATAACGGTTTTTATACTGATTTTATCGCTAAATACATCCATTCAACAAACGTTTATAGCTATTTAAGTCCAAGTGAACCGCCCCGGGTTTCCTGGAGAGTGTTTTATCTGTGAACTCAGGCTGCCAGA
>OGOU01002389.1_pt1 | contig 13294 bp, 7 predicted proteins | sample 1552721 | NCBI WGS metagenome assembly OGOU01 (sample SAMEA2580176, study PRJEB22360) | human gut metagenome | biome: human gut; feature: human-associated habitat; material: faeces | place: Denmark | collected 2008/2010 | reverse complement strand
TAGAAGTAAAGATTTGAACGGCAAAGCCGAACCTGGTTTCGGATTCTACGTCGTATTCCAAGCCGGTGATACACGAAATGCCAATTTGACCGATGATGATGGTAAAAACAATAACGGAGCCTTTGCCGGCAATATCCTCGACCGTAAGTATCAACGTGAGTCTGGACATGAAGCTGCTTACTATCCCCCTAGTGGCAGTCACTCCGGAACACGCCACGGCGGGGACCAATACACAGAAACAGGCGAGGGTCCGATCACATCCGGCTTTGCCTAAACCGATTAACAATAGCCAATACACATTCGATCCTTTGAATCCCGCCAAAAATCGCGACCCACGTTTCAACAACACTGTGATTTATGACGGTGCATTAGTTCCTGCCGACGATACTTACAGTGCTACCACAGTTGTTAACACATGGATTGGCGTAGGGCAGACAAGCGATGCCGTATACCAAGGCACTGCCACCGGTTTCTATGTACGCAAGGGATGTGATCGCTTATGTAAAGGTAGTACATGGAACCCAAGCCGTCACAACGATCCACTAATACGTTACGCCGACATTTTACTGATGTATGCTGAAGCAGCCAATGAATATCATGGTCCCGATTTCGAAGAAACACTAGGCGGGCAACAACTCGGTTGCTACCCCATATTAAAACTCATTCGCAAGCGTGCCGGCATCGATCCCGGTGCAGACGGCATGTATGGACTTGAAAAAGATATGACACAAAAACAGATGCGCCAAGCCATTCAGGAAGAACGCCGCCTTGAATTTGCTTTTGAAGGGCATCGCTTCTTTGATGTACGCCGCTGGATGATTGCTCCGCAAACCGAAAGCAAAACCATGCATGGCATTGAAATCACTCGTGCCACTGACGGAACAAAGACTTGGAAAGAATTTGATGTACGCACGCATGTATGGCGTCCGGCTATGTACTTCTTCCCAATTCCTTACAATGAAACGGTAAAATCGAAAGATTTGTTACAGAATCCCTATTACAACTAATAAAATACCCAAAATATGAAACATAGCATACATTTGGCGGCAATAGCCTTGCTGACTACTCTGCTTGTGACATCGTGTGATACGTTCTCTGCTCCTGCTGATCCTGACAAAAACACGGAGCAGGTCAAAGACATATCAGGCACGTGGCAACTCACCACAGTGAGCCGCAACAGTAATGATATTACCGAGACCATGGACTTCAGCCAGTTCCAAATTGACCTGAAGAAAGATGGTAAGTACACAATTGAAAACTATCTGCCTTTTGTGGTACGCCACAATGGCACGTGGAAAGTTGACGATATCTATTATCCTTTTCGCCTCTATTTCACAGAAGATGGAACCACGGAGCAGGCCAGTACCGATATCCTATTCCCCATTACCAATGGCGAACGTAACATCGTGATTACTCATAGCCCCGGGTGTGGTTCGAATACCTACACCTATGTATTCAAGAAAATATCAGAAAACTAAAAATCATAACGCTTTATGAAAAAGAAATTAATCAGCTTGCTTCAACGCAAACGGCACATCGTAGCGTTATCAACTATACTTATGACTTTCATCGTTATGAGTTGCCTCTTTATCGATTCAGTCGATATAACCCAAATGATAGATGGAAAAGCCGTAAACTATGCAAAGGCCGGAACGACTGCTACTTTCAAAATGCATGGACACATTAAAGTTCAAGGAGACCCGCGTAATGACAAACGACTGGTTTTCGGCTTTTTGGCTCCTAAGAGTTGGAATCTGGCACAAAATGCCAGAGTTTCATATATAGAAGATACATTTGATCCGAATATAGGTGAGCAAAACATGACACTTATACCATCGACCGAACAGCCTAGCAATAAACCAGGATTGTCATGGTCGGCCGCTCTCATGCAAGAATACGGTGTAGGTACCAATATTCTGGAAGATATGGAATGGGCAGCCTATTGGACAAAACCCTATAACGGCGTTGCAGGGGAGATTCATTTTACAATCTATGTCCGTGTACCGGTAGGAAACAAAAATCTGCGTTTTAAGCCATCATTCTTTATTAACAGTACTGACGATAACTTCAGTACAAGTGCAGATGCAAAGAAATGTGAGGAAGCTGGATGTTTTGAGGTAGTAGAAGGTGAAGGACTTGTTACTGACTTCTGTAGCGAACACTTCAACAAAACTACTCCATTGACAGCATTGCAAAACGATTTTGTTACCTTTAGCTTTATAGGAGGCATGGACGAGGATAATGCACTTGTCAAGGCCGATAAGATCTATTTTGAAGGAACGGCGGTAGGTAGCGACGGACACCGTTATACCGTAAATGAGAAAAGTGACAAGACCCTGATGAAACGAGAGAATCAGTATACAAAAACATACAATATCACATTTTGGCCGGAAGGGTTCTTCAATGTACCTGAAGGAACAGAGCTTGTAAATATTGAATATGCCTTCACCAATGCCGATGGATCTATCTCCATTACACAGTCTGATGATGACTTCGTAATGTTAAATATACCTCTCCCTCCGCAGAAGGAACCATTCATATATACGTTCTATTGCGAGTGATAACCTTATATTCTACTGATAATGAAACAGAATATGTATAAAATAATAACGACGGGACTACTATGTGTAGCTGCCGTCGCACTAAAGGCACAAGATGCACCGGCAGACAGTGTGGCGCACACTAAAAGTAATACCCTAGGAGCATCTTCGACGGTTTATACCAACGACTTGGTAAAATATCAGTCGGCTACCATCCTTACCGGATTGCAAGGACGATTGAAAGGTCTTAATGTATCGCCTTTCCGTGGCATGCAACTGTTACGGACTGAGGCCAATACCAAATCCGATATAGTAGGAGCTATTCCTAATGTAGGTGGAGGTATCTACGGAGATAATTCAGAATTTCTCATTTCAGCACGCGGACAGTCGCCTATAGCCATTGTCGACGGTGTGGAACGTGACCTGTATTCCATAGATCCCGAAGCCATTGAATCGGTTACCATTCAAAAAGATGCCCTTTCCAATATGTTTTTAGGAATGCGCAGTTCACGTGGTGCATTGATTATCACTACCAAAAATCCTGATGCAAAAGGTGGTTTCCACCTCTCACTCACCGGAAAGTTTGGTATATCCAGTGCATTGAAATCCGGTCCAAATCCACTTTCGGCTTATCAATATGCTTATTTGCTCAACGAAGCATTGCTCAATGATGGCAAATCACCACTCTATACGTATGATGATTTCGAAGCATATCGTAATGGAACTTCCCCTTATCTGCATCCCGACGTAAATTGGAAAGATGCTATTATGAACAATTCTACTACGTCGCAAGCCTATAATCTGAATGTAACAGGTGGCGGACGGGTGGCTCAATACTTTGTCAGTTTGGGATATTACAGCGAAAACGGATTGTTCAAGACGAGCGATGCTAATAGCTACAACACCAATTTCAAGTACAACCGATATCTCATCACATCGAAGGTAAACATCAACGTGACAGATGAATTTAAGGTAAGCATGTCTTTAATGGGACGTATAGAGGAAGGAAACCAACCTGGAGGTATTTCGGGGACAGGATACAGCGACCTTTTGAGCAACGTATGGCAAACTCCCAACAATGCTTATCCCGTCTTAAATCCCAACGGTACGTATGGTGGTAACGCTTCGTATACCCAAAACCTCTATGCACAGACCACTGGTTCGGGATATATCTCAAGCAATACCCGCGATGTCGTAGGAACTATTAATTTGAAATATGACTTCGATAAATTGGTGAGAGGACTTTCCGTTGGTGCAACAGGAAACATCTCATCGCAAGTGCGTAATGCTATCGTTCGTACTAAACAGGCACAAGTATTTCAATACAGCATAACCCAACAAGGCAACGAGGCTTATGACAAGTATGGAGATGTGAGTTCACAAACCAACAGTTACCGTTCAGTATCGACGTACCAATATATGTATGGCAAAATGTATGTAGACTGGGAACGCCAATTCGGTATGCATGGTGTGAAAGCTTCACTTTGGGGCGATACACGTACCATACTTAACAACTACGACCTGCCTATGATTCCGTCGAACATCGGACAGAAAGTTGAATACAATTACGATAACAAATACTTCGCACAAGCAGCCGTAACGGAAAGTTATTACAACCGCTATGACAATGGACGTCGCTGGGGAACATTCTGGGCAGTAGGTCTGGGTTGGGATATCAGCAAAGAGAAGTTTATGGAAGCATCAAAGATAGACCAACTCAAGTTACGTGCCACATACGGTCATACAGGAAACGGAATCGACAATGCCGGTTACTTCAGCTACTTAAAGAGATACAATGAAGATGGCGGATTCTGGTATAGCAATGGTACATCCATGAGCAACGGAGGTTCAGTGTCGGAAATATCCCCATTGGCAAATACCCTCCTGACATGGGAAAAAGGAAGGAAAGTCAATGTAGGTTTAGATTTAACCTTATTAAAGAACCGTTTGACTCTCTCGGCCGACTATTACAATGACTACTACTACGATATTTTGCAATCACGTGGTAAAAGTATCCAATTATTAGGTATTGCTTATCCGGCAGAAAATATCGGAAAAACACGTTACTACGGATTGGAAACACAACTTAGCTGGCAAGATCACATCGGTAAGGTGAACTATTATGTATCAGCCAACTGGAGTATGGAACAGAACAAACGGTTGTTCATGGACGAGCAATACGTACCTTACGACTATCTGAAAATGACAGGTCAACCCACCGGTACCATCTACGGATTGGTAGCTACCGGATTCCTCACAGCTAAAGATATAGCCGATGGTTATCCCGTAATGAACGGCTTCAACAATATTCAAGCGGGTGACGTGAAATACAAAGACATGAACGGTGACGGCGAAATCAACGAATTCGACCGTACTGTGATTGGTGGCGACAAACCGACTTGCTATTTTGGTATTGATTTAGGCTTTGAATGGAAAGGGTTGGAAGTTACAGCACTTATCCAAGGTGCTTACAACCGCGACTTATATAATAGCGACCGCACGTTGCTCGAAGGATTCCAAGTGATCGGACAAAGCTACGGACAAGCTTACACCAATTTGCTGAATCGTTGGACACCCGAAACTGCTGAAACAGCTACGTATCCGAGACTGACTGCCGGAGGCAATATGTACAACTACGGAAACAACTGGAACTCTTCACTCTTTGTACAGAACGGAAACTACATTCGTCTCAAGAACGCCACCGTATCGTACAAACTACCCGAAAACTTCTGCCGTAATTACTTAGGCGGACTGCGCGTGAAGATATTTGTACAGGGACAAAATTTACTCACATGGTCACGTACCCGTTTGCAAGACCCTGAAGTTACCTTCACCAGCTATCCGTTACAGCGCACCATTACGACTGGAATCAATCTTAACTTCTAATAAAAATGATGGATATGAAACAAAATAAATATGGCACATGGGCAGTAGGAGCATTTATGCTGTTATTGAGTGCTGCCGCATGTACAGACAGTTATGAGAGTACGCCTGTAGATATGTTTACAGAAGATTACCTCTTCTCGAAGACCGACTCCAACGGAACTGTAGTACGTAAATACCTCAACCGCATCTACTATTACATGCGTAATGGACACAACGGCGTAAATGGTGACTACCTGGATGCCGCTTCCGACGATGCGCTCTCTGTTATTTCGTCCGAGTCCGATGTATACAAACTGGCCATCGGACGTTACAGTGCCTCCAATTTTATTAACTCGGATATGATTTGGAGCGACCCTTATTTGGTGATTCGCCGCGTGAACATTCTGTTGAGTGGCATTGACGTAGTACCTTTCAACACTACTTACACTGATGCACTCGGTAATACACGCAGGCTCAATGATTCTATGAAAGCCGAAGCCCGGTTCCTGCGTGCTTACTTCTATTTTGAATTGGTGAAGCGCTACGGTGGAGTGCCCATTATCGGTGATAAAGTGTACGAATTGAACGAAAACATCGAATTGCCACGTAGCACGTTCGAGCAATGTATCAAGTATATTGTAAGTGAGCTTGACGATATCAAAGATGACCTTCGTTCGCTGCCACTACCTGACGCCGCCGCCAGCGCACACGTAGTAAACACACAGGCTGCCCAGGCACTGAAGATTCGTGTATTGCTCTATGCAGCAAGTCCGTTATTCAACGAAAAGCCCATTGAATCTGGTAATGAGTTGATAGGATATGCCTCTTATGATCGCGAACGTTGGAAAATAGCAGCCGATCCCGCCCGCAACTTTATTAACACGTACGGAACAGGTGACGGAGCTATCATGGGACTTGACGATAATTTCAAGAATGTATTTACCAATTGGTATTCAAACGAACATAAAGAGGTTATCTTCTTCCGTGAGAACGCGATGGATAAGACAGTGGAAACAGCTAACGGCCCATTGGGACTTAGCGGTGCCAAACAAGGAAACGGCCGCACCAATCCCACGCAGAATTTAGTTGATGCATTCCTTATGAAAGACGGTCACTTCATCAAGGAAGGTAAATATGAATACAATGAACAGCTTCCTTACGCACAACGTGATCCACGTTTGGAATATACCATTATACACAATGGTTCGTCATGGGTGAACTCTACGATGGAAACATGGCAAGGTGGAGCCAATAATCCTCTTGGTTCGTCGTACTCGCTCACGAGTTATTACATGCGCAAGTTTATGGGTGATTTCGAAGCAGCCAACGAATATCAAGACACACAACACAACTGGGTGATGTTCCGTTACGCCGAAATACTTCTGAACTTTGCCGAAGCCGAAAACGAATATTTGCCTACTCCCTCGCAAGCTGTATATGATGCTATTATCGCCCTGCGTCGACGTGCAGGTATCGAACCTGGTGAAAAGAATTTATATGGACTAACAACCGATGGGCTGACACACAATTTGACGCAAGCCGAAATGCGCAAAGTGATTCAGAATGAACGCCGCATTGAATTGGCTTTTGAAGAACATCGCTATTGGGACATTCGTCGTTGGCGACTTGCCGAACAGGTCTATGCACAGCCTATTCAAGGAATGTACATCACTAAATCACAGACTTCCACGACCTATGTTCCGCAAGCTGTACTCAATGTACAATGGGACAATAAACGTTATTTCTATCCGATTCCTTACTCGGAAGTAATAAAAAATAAGAATATGGTTCAAAACCCTAATTGGTAATATCTTATGAAAAGAGTAATTATAACATTCTTGTGCCTCCTCTGCATTGTACAGGCATACTCCCAATCGTTTACGATAAGCGGTACCATTATTGATGGGGAAAGCAACGAACCGCTTATCGGAGCGGGTATTCTGGTAAAGGGAGCCGGAAGGGGTACCATCACCAATATAGATGGAAAATATTCGCTGGAAGTGAAACGCGGCGAAACATTGGTATTTTCGTTTGTGGGCTATCAAAATCAGGAAGTCGCAATAACGAATCAGCGCACACTGAATATCGCATTGAGGGTTTCCGAAGCCAACAACCTGAACGAAGTAGTTATCACAGGTCGCGGTAGCGCGAAACGTATCACCCTGACCGGTGCCGTAAGCGGTATTCAAGCCAACGAATTGCGTAGAGTTCCTACAAGTAGCTTACAGAATACATTATCGGGTAAACTGCCCGGCTTCTTCAGTCAGCAACGTTCCGGTCAGCCGGGAAAAGATGCTTCCGACTTCTTTATCCGTGGTGTCAGTTCCTTGAATGAGGACGGTAACAAGCCACTTATTATGGTTGATGATGTGGAATACAGTTACGAACAGCTGTCGCAAATCAATGTCAATGAGATTGAAAGCATATCTATTTTGAAAGATGCATCAACGACTGCTATTTATGGTATCAAGGGTGCTAACGGTGTGTTGGTAGTCAAGACACGTCGCGGTGAAGAAGGAAAACCTGTGATCCATGTGCGTGCAGAAGCCGGCGGTCAGATACCTGTCCGTAAACCCAACTTCTTAGACTCATACAACACCGCCCTGTTAGTCAACGAGGCACGTACTAACGATGGTTTGACTAAAATGTTTACACAACATGATTTGGAACTGTTTAAAGACGGTTCCGACCCATACGGACATCCTAATGTAAACTGGTACGACGAAGTGTTCAAAAAATCGGCTATGCAGTCGAACATCAATGTCGACGTATCGGGTGGTACCAAACGTTTGAAATACTTCGTATCCGGGGGTTATTTCTCACAAGGTGGTTTGGTTCGTAACTTTGCTAAAGCGGATGACGATGTGAATACCGGCTATTTCTACCGCCGTTTTGACTACCGTACCAACTTGGACTTTACTGTTACTGATAATCTGACTATGCGTCTGGACTTCAGTTCGCGCTTCATGAACATCAACGAACCGAGTAGTCTGAATGCTACAGGCGAGATTTACAATTTCACCGCCATGCACCCCTATTCGGCACCGGTACTCAATCCGGACGGATCGTATGCTTACCTTTCAGATGTAGATGGCTACGGACCTACACTGAATGCACGTTTGGCTAACGAAGGTTACACGCGTACACGCCGTAACGATAACAACATTCTCTACGGTGTGAACTGGAAGATGGATTGGCTTACCAAAGGATTGTCGGCCAATGCACGTATCGCTTACTCTACCATTGATGAAGTCTTCCGCAAGGTAAACCGGGGAAAAGATGCGTACCCTACCTACCACTACGATCCTACTACGGATCAGTATAACATCAACCCCAACCGTAAATATGCTTATTCACAGTATGCTCTGACGGCCGGAACCAACCAGGCTGTGAAAAATCTGGATGTTCAGGCCTCCATCAACTATGCACGCGTATTCAATGGAATACACGACGTTAGTGCCACGTTACTGTATAGCCGCCAAAGCCGTACCGTAGAAAAAAATCCAGACGATACAGGAGAAAAGATTCCCGAAAACTTTCAGGGTCTTACCGCTACCGTAGGCTACAAGTATAAAGATAAATACCTGGTCGACTTCAATGTTGCATACAACGGTACCGACCGTTTTGCCGAAGGACACCGCTACGGAATATTCCCTGCTATTGGTGTGGGTTGGCGTATCTCCGAAGAATCGTTCTTCAAGGATAACATTTCTTTCATCCAACTATTGAAAATCAGAGCTTCGTATGGTATTGTAGGTTCGGACGTAGCTATGGGTAACCGCTACCTTTACAACCAGATATATACAGCAACTGATAATGCCTATAATTTTGGACAAAGTGATGTCACTTCCACTGCTATTACGGAAGGTGACCTTGGTAATAGCAGTGTGACATGGGAAGAAGCTAAGAAGTTTGATATAGGTCTCGATTTCAATGCATTCGACCGCTTCTCATTTACTTTCGACTGGTTCTACGATAGACGATATAATCAGCTTGTGAAACGCAATGACATACCGCAAATCCTAGGTGTGGGTACTTCACCTATCAACGTAGCACGTACTAGCAATATGGGTTTTGACGGACAAATTGGTTATCAAGACCGTTTCGGTGAGTTCAACTTCAATACCAACTTCGTATTCTCGTATGCTAAGAATAAGGTAGAATTTAATGCCGAAGCACAACAAAGATACGATTGGTTGTCGGCAACAGGTCGTCCTATCGGTCAACCATTCGGTTACACTTGGATAGGTTATTATACACCTGAAGAAGTGGACTTGATTCATGCAGGAGCCGCAAATGCACCGGCTGTGCCTAATACCGATGTGCCTATCCAAGCCGGCGACTTGAAATACAAAGATTTGAATGGAGACGGTGTTATCAACGACTTCGACAAGGGAGCTATTGGTAAGCCAAACTTACCCAACACCACGTTGGGATGGACAATCGGTGGTTCGTGGAAAGGATTGTCAGTGAGCGTACTCTTCCAAGGTTCGTTCAACTACAGTTTCTCGGTAAACGGCACAGGTATCGAACCTTTCAAGAGTCAATTCCAACCTCTACACCAGAAACGCTGGACATTAGAACGCTACCTGGACGGTGAAGCCATCGAATTTCCGCGCTTAACAAGCAATCCGTCAACTGTAAACAGCGCAGCAGCGTATATGTCCGACTTTTGGTTAATTGATGCTTGGTACATCCGCTTGAAAACCATCGACGTCTCCTATCAAGTGCCCACAAAAGTGTTGCCTTCATGGCTTACAAACCTCCGTGTCTACCTCAATGCTTACAATATGTTTACATGGACAAGTTTTGATAAGTCAACAAGACCCGGAAATCAAGTCCAACTCCGCCGGTGATGCATACATGAACCAGCGCGTGTTTAACTTAGGAGTACAACTTACATTTTAATAAACCGATAAATACTCATAATAGTATTGATGTAGAAAGGGGATGCGTCCATGTGATGCATCCCCTTTTTACTTTCTGATAAGAGTATGATATATAGCCAGAAAAGCGACATATAATATCCTATTCAAACGGGTAAACCTTCCAATGCAATCTGGCTAGATCGTTCCTGATAAACTTACGTCATAATCTAGTTTCAGTCGTTTTAGTATTGTTCACAAACTCCTTGATAGAAGAAGATAGCAACCAAAAGCGAATTACAATATCCCCTACAGAGAGAGATTTAAGATAAGGAGGAGGAGTACTTTCAATACTTTCAGTCTCTTTGCGTTTGCCGGTGGATCTATATATCCAGTGTGGTGTAGATATATAATCACCATACTGGATATATATACCTGACACGTAGTCTAAAGAATACAGAGCGGAAGCCTGGCAACGCTGAAATACAGGCTTAGAATCATTGATATGCAGGATGAGAATCATTAACACGTCAGGTGAGTAAAACAGAGGCTCTATTGAACGAATATAGAGGCTCTAAAAAAGAGACTGAACTCATCTCTCTTTTTTGCTTTCGGTTCGCTTTCAGTCAAAAACCTTTTTTACTGATGTTTTTGACTGGAAGCTATTTTTAGTAATCACATTTGGATTATAAGGATGAAGTTTAGTTCTAAACAGTACAAAAAGAAGATAGTTAAATAAACGAACTCCTCATTTATTGTATTCTCCCTTACAATTTCACTGTAATGCCTTTAGCTATATCACCAGAAGATTTATAAGTATGGCCAGCATGCAATACTTCTACCTTTATCATTCCAAAATCAATTTGGTCTTCCCCTTTATCTTCTGTCACTTTTACAATAAGATGATGCCCGTCTACTAACTCTGCTTTAAAAGTTAGCTGTTTATAATCTCCTTTCTGAAATCCCCATCCATCTCCTTTGTCCCAATACAGAGAGCCTTCCGCTTTGCCATCCTCATCCGGGCAAACAACTAAAGTCAATGGGTCGAATGAATTTTCATTCACATTCTGAATTATTTTGCCTACTGGAATAATAGAACCACCTCTTACTTTTAATTTAGCCTGATATTTACCTTTTGTATCTCCTTTAACCAAAGATAAATTTTCCCAAATTCCTTTGGGTAGAGAAGGATTCTTTGCAAATGCAGGAATTATCAACAGGTCTGTCCCCAACATGAAAGCTTGCTCTTCAGCACGCAAACTTTCATCTTTCGGATCGGCAAAGAAAACCGGAGCCATCACAGGCTGTCCATCTTTATGAGCCACATGAAAAGCAGTGTAGAGATAAGGCAGCAAACGGTAACGACGTTCTAATGCCATGCGTGATTCCTTTTCTATATCTTTAGTAAATGCCCACGGTTCCTTGTTATTTGTATCACAGGAAGCATGTCCTCTGGAAAAAGGGAAAAATGCACCGAAGCCTAACCAGTTTCCCCACAAATCGGGAGTCGTATTCCCAGCAAATCCACCTATATCCGGACCATTGAAAGGCTGACCGGACAACCCCAATGTAATAGACATCGGTATAGAAAGCTTCATGTGTTCATAAGTAGCTTCGTTATCGCCCGTCCACATGGCTGCATAACGCTGTCCGCCAATAATATTGGAGCGGGAAAGAAGAAATGGACGTTTGCCTGGATTAGCAGCCATCATGCCATTATAAGAAGCTTCGACCATCAGACGACCATAAGCGTTATGATACATTAAATGGCTACCAATAGGTAAGTTGCCTCCTCCTAAATGAATATTGTTCTCCGGCATCGTTCCCCCAGGACCATCAAATACAGACGGTTCATTCATATCATTCCAAATGCCATCTATTCCATTAGCCATAAAGTCTTTATAAAGTCCGGACCACCAAGTGCGCGTCTCCGGACGGGTAAAGTCAGGAAATGCGCAAGCACCCGGCCATACTTTCCCGTGAAACTCATTACGATAGATATCACAAACAAAAGCATTTTGCTCTTTTCCGGTTTTATACACAAAATAGTTATCATCCACTTTTACGCCTGGATCTATCATATACACGGAATGGAATCCATTATCATGCAGATACTTATTCATGCGCTTCGGATCGGGAAAATCCCTGTCATTGATTGTGAATACACGGAATTCATCCATATAGTTGATATCAAACCATATTACATCGCACGGTATCTTCTTTTCACGAAAAGTATTGGCAACTTCTTTCACTCTAGCTTCCGGCACGTAAGAAAAACGAGACTGATGATAACCGATTGCCCATCTGGGAGGCATACTTATAGTACCGGTCAATTCAGCAAGTCCTTTTAATACAGCTTGCGGAGATTCACGATCTATGATATAAGTACGAAAAGGTGCTCCTTCAGTATTAAATTCAATTTTATCTGAATTAGTAATCAATTCAGCCTTCCAAAAACTATCAAACAATACGCCAAACGCTGTCCCGTCCGGACGAACACCCAATACCCACGGATGCGTTTGATACAGACGTGAGCCACCATCAACCCGATACATACCATTATCCGTATTCCACATTTTAATCTTTTGCCCATTACGCAGCAACGGACCGGTCACTTCACCACCTCCATACAGACTTGTTCCGGCTGGAACATCCAATGAGGCATTTGCCTTGCCATCAGTCATCGTAAATTGAGGAACTAATTTCCAGTTTTCCGGTACTTCACCTTTCTTTTCCGGTTCATGGGAGAGAATTAATGAAGGCGTACGGGAAACATCATACCCTACGGGGATAAATTCTACAATTCCATTTCCTACCAGTGTTACTTTTTCTGTTTTTATATTACCTGCCCAAGCTACCTGAGCCGTAAAGAAGAAAACAGCCATTTGCAATAACGATATTCTTTTTCTCATTTAAATTTTATTTTAGTTATTAGTTCCGCCAACGGATTTTAGTCTGGCAATTTCATAATCAAAAGCTTGGAAAACAGTCCTCATGATATCATATTTTCATTTTGGTCAAACA
>OGOU01002376.1_pt1 | contig 13330 bp, 14 predicted proteins | sample 1552721 | NCBI WGS metagenome assembly OGOU01 (sample SAMEA2580176, study PRJEB22360) | human gut metagenome | biome: human gut; feature: human-associated habitat; material: faeces | place: Denmark | collected 2008/2010 | reverse complement strand
GTCTCGTACTAATCCGGAAAATGTCCACCTTCTTTGTTGGGCGCATGTCAGAGCCAAGTTCAAATATGCCGAGGAGATAAACAAAGATCCCGATGCTGCATGGTTTGTAGAACAGATCGGGCTTTTGTATATGGTTGAAGCAGAGAATATCAAGTTCCACCGGACTGTTAACGAGATAAAACTGCGCCGGTCAAGAGCTGATGTGACAGGAATACTTTCCGCTCTTCATGCCAGAGCTGAAAAGATGATAAAGAACGGGAACCATCTGCATTATGGCGACTTGATGAACAAAGCGCTAAATTATATGCTCAATGGCTGGGATGAATTGCAGAACTACCGTATGGACGGTCAACATACTATAGACAATATGATCGCTGAGCGTGTCATCAGACCATTTACTGTAAACAGAAAGAATTCTTTGTTTTACAGCAGTGAGCAGGGAGTGGATGTAGCCGCTACCTATCTTACCATAATAGAAACTGCAAAGATACATGGACTTGAAGTCTGGGACTATCTGGTATATGTATTCCGTGAGATAATGAATGAGAATAAAGACTGTTCAACATATGCCCCTGAGGCGTTTCTAGCATAAAAAACAATTGTAAATGTTAAAATCAAAATTATCAGCGATAGTAAGTCGCTGACAATTAATAGGGGAAAATTAATTGAGTGCTTACAGATATCTCCTCTTCTATGTCTTCAACTCCCATGGTGTCAATCATGGGAGTACATATCGCCGATATGCTTATCGGTATAACGCCAAAAAAGAAAGAGGAACTTCCATGGAAGTGTTTGCAAGAAATGAGAACCACAAAGGTGCGATGATGAATGTGTAGATGATAGAATAGACTGTAGAATCGATATAGAATAAAGATTTTGTACCGGTCTTCTTTCTCCCTTCGGGGAGGTAAGGAGGCCGGTTCTGTTTTTATGTATGCCTTGATAATCCATATATAAATGTTGGATTCGGCCTTCTGCGGCGCAGGGATAAATATTCCCCCTGTGATCGTGGAAATGAAAAATCTTATGAAAGATTTGAAGGGACTATTAGGCGAATTTCGGGGTTGGCCTACCGTTGAGTTGTTTAGTGTGCGTCTGGCCGGATTGTCGGCGGAAGATAGGGAAAGGCATTTGCTGGGGTTTTGTAAGCTGGCTTTTGGGCATTATGAAGAGTTGCCGATGGGATATCGGAGATTGGTGGATGGTTATTTGGATGGGGAGCGAGGGGAGAACTTGATGGTGTGGTATTTGACAAGGCATACGCCGTGGAAGAATGCCCGTTATGAGTTGCATCGACCGGACTTGTTTTTGCGGATGGCGAAGCTGGTGGAGTTTACGGATCGGGATGGGCGTTTGCCTTATTCTCATTTGGCGGCTTGTTTATGTATGGCGTTTTTCGTCCGGAGTTTATCGGATCCTAATTCGGAGGTCTTGCCGAAATCCTTGGCTAGCCGTTTGAGCGCATTGAATATATTACCAAGTGATATTCTGGAACTGGCGGGGAAGAGGGAAATAACGGATGAGATGTGATTCTTTATTGATAAATGTTAAATGTACGTGGATTGAAGTCGATGAAATTTGGTGTGTTTTTCGTTGATTTGGGAATGTGTGTGTTGGCTGCTACGCCGTTAACTGTTTTGCATCATCTAAGTTAGGCTTTGTGGCTATTATACCTTTGTCATGTGTTCGAAGCATGGTTACATTCATTTATTCATTAAAAACGTATAGTTATGGCATTGAAATTTAAATTGGTAATGAGAAAGAATCTAGGTGAGGATCACGAATCTATTCCTGAAAAGGTATACGCTCAAATGGTGTATGGAGATCTGGTTACTTTCGATGAATTTGCGGAGGAGGTGGCGGATAGCTCTGGTGTAGGTAGCGCTAGCGTGAAGGCGGTTCTGGATCGTATGAATGTGGTGTTGGTCCGTCATTTACAGCATGGCAGGCGTGTCAGTGTAGGTGAGCTGGGGCTTTTCCGCTTTTGTTTCGGATCGTCGGGGGTGCCGGATGAGAAGACGTTTTCGACGAACTTGATTCGGGAGCCGAAAGTACGGTTCTACCCGGGCAAGGCGCTACGGGTAGCCAAGAGCCGGACAAGTTTTGAGAAAACTGCGCTTCCGAATGAAGAAGATGCGGGTGGAAACGGGAGTGATAGTGAAAGTCCGGATGAAATCTAAGAGCTATGAGGCGTTTGACGGTTCAATTAATTGTTGCGATCCTGCTCTCAATGAGCGGGATCACACTTCTCTTCAGTGGATTCTGGATTGATCCGCAAGGATTGATCGATAACAGTGTACTGGTGGCTTTCGGTGAGATCAGTACGTTTGCCGGAGCCTTGTTTGGAGTGGATTATTCATATAAAATAAGAAAAGAATGAAAACGAAATTTTGTCAATATGCAATAGAGGAACCTTTGACGTCGGAACAAATGAAGTGGAGAAGAAATCATCCGGATTGGATCAGTGATCATTTTTACATGGGGGAGTTTATCTACAGTGCGGTTGCTGTGGAGAAGGGCCTGGACAATACGCCGCCACCGGAAGCGCAGCGTGCAATCAGAAATCTGGTTAGAAAATTATTGGAGCCGCTTCGGGAGTATGCGGATTGTCCTATGGGGATGCATATCTCCAGTGGGTATCGTTGTGAAGAATTGAATCATCTGGTGGGTGGTGTCGCCGATTCCCAGCATCTGAAAGGGGAGGCGGCGGATATTTATACGTTCGGCAGTTGTCGTTTGCTGGAGGCTTTACAGCAAAGCCGGTTGAATTTTGATCAGGCGATTTATTACCGTCGCCGTGGTTTTATTCATTTGTCATTGAAATTGACGGGGAAGAACCGTCGCCAGGTGATTATCAAATGAGAGGTGGTATTTGTTTTTTATTACTTATAGCAGGATTGTCCGGCTGTGCATCGCGTAATCCCGGAAGCAGGAGAGAACTTCGTTCGTTCAGGGATTCGATATCGTATACACAGTTGGACACTTCTTGCCTGCATTATAATCGTGGGATGCAGTTGCGGGGGTGGGCTCGTTTGAAGGAAGTCTCCCTTTCCGTACCCGACAGTGCCGGTAAACAGTATGTAGAACGTATTGTATATGCTACTGAAGAATGGGGAATGGCAGATTCGACAGAGTTGGTGTCTGTGTCTGCCAATACGGTTAATGAGCAGGGGGGGACTTCATCCGTCTCTGTCGAGCAGGAAGTGACCAAAAGAAAAACGAGCCGGATTGTCTGGTGGATATTAATTCCTGGTTTGATCATTTTAATCTGTCTGCTACGAAAATTGCGACGGATAAAATAGATGAGTTCTTAGGAGGGTGAATAGGAAAGTTTTTTATAAATATTCCTCTTTTGATGAGTCGTTTTGAAAATAAAGCCTTACCTTGCGTCCGTTGATCGATATCTAAACACTAGTAGTCTATGAAGAACTTAAATTCTATTTTAATTATCCTCCTGTTCATTGTTGCAGGATGCGGAGAGAATAAACAACCGACAGGTGACTTTATTACGGTTGATGTTACAGCAAAATACCCTCAAAAAAAGCTGATACTTCAAGATTTTATGGATGTGGAATACATTCCGTTGGAAACTACAGATGAATTTCTTTGTCAGGGTAGCCTCTGGGCTGTAGGCAAGGATGTCATAGTGGCATCAAATTTTAATACTGATGGTAATATTTTTATCTTCGATCGGAAAGGAAAAGCGTTGAGAAAGATAAACCGGAAAGGACAAGGTGGTGAGGAATATACTACCTTTTCAAGAATAGTATTGGATGAAGAGAATGGTGAAATATTTGCCAATGATGCGTATGCTAAAAAAATACTCGTATATGATCTGGAGGGAAACTTTAAGCGAAGTCTTTCGATTAATAAAGATTTTTCACTTTTTGAAATGTACAGTTTTGATCAGGAAAATTTAATTTGCCGTGATGCTTTTAATGACTATGGCATGCAGGCATCCCATACTGGACAATCATTTATGCTTATATCAAAACAGGATGGCAGCATTACCGAAGAGATTCAAATACCCTTTAAAGAAAAGAAGACAATTATGATTAGAATCGAAGATAAAGAAGTAAGTGGGAAATTTTATCTTTACTCTCCTCAAACTACCCATCCGCTAATGCCTTATTTTAATGATTATATACTGACCGAATATTCGGCCGATACTTTGTACCGATATTTACCGGATCATACCCTGAAGCCGTTTATAGTAAGGGCTCCCTCTATCCAATCTTTGAATCCGGAAATATTTCTTTTGCCGAGTATGTTAACTGACCGTTACTATTTTATTGCAGCTGTTGAAAAAAGAATGGATTTCTCAACGACCGATATAGTATACGATAAACAGAAAAAGGCTTTATTCAGATTTAAAGTGTATAATAGTGATTACACAAGTGAAAAACAAACCTTCCTGAGTCCAAGAAGACCTTTGAACAGAGAGATCTCATCCTGGCAAACATTAGAAGCCTGGGAACTTGTTAAGGACTATGAGAAGGGAGTGTTAAAAGGCAGACTAAAAGAAATTGCAGCCAACCTGGATCCGGAAGATAATCCGGTAATCATGTTGATCAAGCATAAAAAATAAGATCTCTAATTATAATCTGTGTTGTATGATACTTTTTTTGTACCATTTAGTTTATCAGTTGTGGAAATCTTAACGGATTTAAATAACTTTAAGCCTTTGGATCACGGATTGTTCGTATAAGTGTGTATCTTGCAAAAATGATAAATTGTTAACCAGAAAAGAAATGATTATGAGACACTGTATCTGGATATTTGCTTTGTTGTTGCTTTCGATGGGGAGCCTGTCAGCGGAAGATTTCGGTTATGAGTTGCAGGATGGGAAGCTGACTATTCTGATGTATGGCGGTTATGCCGATTGGAAGAAGAATGCCAGTGAAAATGATAAAAGGGCAGTGACTGAAATTTATATAGAAGAGGGTGTTCCCGTTATTCCGAATTTGATATTTAAAGATTTGCCGCGTGTCGGGTCGGTAACGATTCCTGCTTCGGTGACGATGATAGGTGGGGCTGCCTTTGCGGGATGTAGCAATTTGTCATCTGTGGTGTTTGCTAAAGATTCGGAGTTGAGAACGATCGGTAAGTATGCTTTTTATGAAACAGCCCTTGAGTCTGTTGTAATACCGGCATCTGTTACCGCGATCAGAAAGGCAGCTTTCAGATATTGCTATAATCTGTCGTCGGTTATATTTGCCGGAAACCAGAAGCTAAAGGAAATCGGTGAATGGGCTTTTTGTGAGACGTCTCTGGAATCGGTTGTAATCCCCGCTTCCGTAACTACTATAGGAAAGGCTGCCTTTACGGAGTGTAAGAGACTTTCGTTTGTAACTTTTACGGGAGACATGAATTTGAGGACGATTGGTGCTGGGGCTTTTTCCGGGACGAGGCTTCATTCTGTTATGATTCCATCTTCTGTTGCAACGATTGGGGAGGGGGCTTTCAGGTATTGCAGGAGATTGACGTTGGTGACGTTTGGTGGCGATAATTTAAAAGCGATCGGTGAGTGGGCTTTTTCAGAAACAGCACTGGCTTCATTCTCAATACCTTCTTCGGTTACTATGATTGGAGCGGGTGCTTTTGCTAAAACACCTCTTGAGTCGGTAATGGTTCCGTCTTCCGTAACGGCAATCGGAGGGGCTGCCTTTACTGATTGTAGAAAATTATCGTCAGTGACGTTTGCCGAAAAATCGGAATTAGAGAAGATCGGAGCAGGTGGTTTTTACGGAACGGCTTTGTCCTCCGTAGAACTTCCATTTTCCGTGAAAACGATTGGTGCAGGTTCTTTTTCCCATTCCGCTCTTAAATCTGTTGTAATTCCGGCATCTGTCACGGATATTGAACGTGCTGCTTTTTCCCAAACATATCTTACCTCAGTTATAATCCCATCTTCTGTGAAAGCGATTGGGAAAGAGGTGTTTCAATGTTGTTCCGAATTGACTGATGTTACTTTTCTCTCATCAAAGGCACCTGCCCGTTTTGGAGAGAATGTATTTGAGAATTGTTTTTCATTGGAAGCTATTTATGTCCCGGAAGGAAGTTCCGGTTATTCGGGAGAAAATTGGGTTAAATATGAAGATCTGATAAAGCGTAAAATCATGTTCGTTTCTTCCGGTTCGTTAACGGCTTTATATAATCTGTTTTCTTTTGGCGAAATGGGTGGCTGGGGTGTCTTTAATCCTCTGATCTTCGGTTTGTTTGCTATAATCAGTGTGTTGAAAAAAATATTTTTAGGTTAATAAAATAGGAGAAGTGGTCATGAAAGCGGTTGGTTGGGTAGTTGGTGGTAATGGAATTGTAAGAAATGATAATAGTCTTGTGGAAAACTAATTAATTGCGTTTCTTTGTACCCGTAAATTATTAGGATATGGCAGACGAACAACAGATGGTGCTCCGGACGGAGGACCTGGTGAAAAAATATAGAACGCGAACGGTGGTGAACCATGTTTCTATTAATGTGAAACAAGGGGAGATTGTTGGATTGCTCGGTCCGAATGGGGCGGGAAAGACGACGACATTCTATATGACTGTGGGGTTGGTGACTCCTAATGAGGGAAAGATATTCCTGAATGATATGGAAATTACGAAATTCCCGGTTTACAAACGTGCCCGTAACGGGATCGGTTATCTGGCGCAGGAGGCTTCTATCTTCCGTAAAATGACGGTTGAGGATAATATCCGTTCTGTTTTGGAAATGACGGAAACTACTCCCGAATATCAGAAAGAAAAACTGGAAAGCCTGATCGCTGAGTTTGGATTGAACAAGGTTAGAAAGAACCTGGGAGACCAGTTGTCTGGTGGTGAACGCCGTCGTGCCGAGATTGCCCGCTGTCTGGCGATCGACCCTAAGTTTATTATGTTGGATGAACCGTTTGCCGGTGTCGACCCGATTGCCGTGCAGGATATTCAGACGATTGTAGCCAAGTTAAAGCATAAGAATATCGGTATCCTGATTACCGACCATAATGTGTACGAAACATTGAGCATTTGCGACCGTGCTTATTTGCTGTTCGAAGGAAAAGTGCTTTTCCAGGGAACAGCAGAGCAATTGGCAGAAAACGAGATCGTACGCGAAAAATATTTGGGGAAAGACTTCGTGCTGCGGAAAAAAGATTTATAAATTCAACTTATTTTATTGCAAAAGTCTCCTGATGTGCCGGGTGCATAAGAAGAACAGGACTAATGTCACAACGGCTAATGCCGAGTAAGGCAACAGGTTTGCGTTGGATATATCTCCGGTGATAAATTCATTCTCCCGCAGATGGATATCCGACATGCTGATAACGGCAAAAGCGTTATTGACGAAATGGGCGAAGACCGGAATCCAGATGTTTCTGCTCCAATATAACAAATAACCGAAATATGCTCCCAATAACATACGGGGAAGGAACCCGTAGAACTGCAAATGGAATGCGCTGAATAGAATAGCGGCAGACCAGATGACTATATGATGGTTGGATGTCCATTGGCCTATAATCCGTTGCAGGGCACCACGGAACAGAAATTCTTCTGTAATACCGGCCATTATAGCGATGACAAACAGATTCGACAGGAATGTAAGCATACCGTCGCCGGCTAAAAGCGTATTGGTAATTTGTTCGGCAAGGGCTTCCTGCGCTTTCATCCAGCTTTCGACCGGGGCCATGAACTCCGGCAGTATCATTTGTTTGTTCAGCAAAGCTGTCAGTGTGATCGCCGGGGACATCAGGAACATGCTGACCAGTGCTAGCAGCAGGATTTTGGTATCCACTTTACGCTTTATACAAAGGTAGGCGGCCGGGTCCGCACTGCACAGCCAGGCTACCGCCAGTGCCGGGAACAGGAAAGTCCCGATGGCTGACAACAACTGCATCATTCGCATCATATCGGGGTATTGCGTTATATTGACGGATACACCGTGTGACAAAACAAAGATTCCCGTTCCGATCAGGGATGACAGGACTGCTCCGAACAAAAGACTGACCAGCAGGAGCCATAACTGGAACATGGCCGGTTTACCGGCATATATACCTTTTAATACCATATCTATAATATTAATGTACGGACATAAAAAAACTTCTGCCCAAATATAGGTAGAAGTTTTTATTTCTTCAGGAAAGAATGAATTACATTTTTGGTCTGGCTTCTTTTACAACCATCTGACGACCTTCGAATTCAGCCTCGTTCAATTCTCCAATAGCTTTTTTAGCTGCTGCATCATCAGGCATTTCAACAAAAGCAAAGCCTTTTGATTTACCTGTTTCACGGTCTTTGATGATCTTTACAGAATCTACCACTCCGTATTCTTCCATTACTTGTTTCAGATCTTCTTCCCGAACACGATAGTTCAGGTTACCAATGTAAATGTTCATAAAAATAAAAAAATAAATTAGTGAAAAAACTTGAACAGTTGCGGGTCTGGAAAATAAAGCTTGTAGTCATGCAATAAGTTACATGAGCGATTCACTAAATAGTGCAAACCAACTCTTATTCGATTACAAAGGAAAATATAAATTTCGGATATGCAAGCGATTCGTCTTTAATTTTTTGAAATACTTCATTTTATCTGTGAATTATGCTTTTACTGAAAACTTTTTGTTACAAAATTGTAAAAGAAGTTTGATTATCGGAAGAATACAGTTACTTTTGCGCTGCCAAAATGTACACGATATTATTTGATAACAGTGTAAAGTATCGCACGTTTTAGCGGTATGGCAAGATTAAAAAGTAAATTTTAATAATAATAATTCGTTAGGAATGAACGTTTCACAACAAAACATTGACAAAGTATCTGCTGTAATCAAAATTGAGATTACAAAAGCTGATTATCAAGAAAAAGTTGACAAAGCTTTACGCGCTTATCGTCAGAAAGCAAATATTCCGGGATTTCGTAGAGGTATGGTTCCGATGGGGATGATACAGAAAATGTTTGGAAAATCGGTATTGGCTGAAGAATTCAATAAACTCGTTTCTGAATCGTTATTTAACTATATTCGTGAGAATAAACTCAATGTTTTGGGTGAACCTATGCCGGTTGCAGATCAGCCGGAAATTAATTTTGACGGGCAAGAAGATTTTACAGTTTCGTTTGATGTGGCTTTAGCTCCTGAAATTTCTGTGAATCTGTCTAAAGAGGATTGTGTAAACTATTATAATGTAACGGTTGACGATACGATGGTCGAAAAACAGTGTGAGGCATTAGCAAACCGTTTCGGTACACAAGAACCTGTGGAGGTTGCTGGGGAAAAGGATATGATTCGCGGGAAATTTATAGAGTTGGATGAAGCCGGAAATGTCAAAGACGGAGGAATCGTTGTAGAATCGGGAATTATTTCGCCTAATTACTTCAAAAATGAAGATGAGAAATCAAAGTTTGCCGGTGTAAAAGTAGGTCAAAAAGTCATCTTCAACCCAGCAAAATCATGTGATAATAATGAGGTGGAATTAGCTTCGATGCTTCATATCAAAAAAGAAGAAGCTGCAAATATGAAATCTGATTTTGAAGTAGAAGTTACTAGTATTCTCGGATTTAAACCGGCTGAAATGGGGCAGGAGCTTTTTGATAATGCATTTGGTAAAGATGTCGTAAAGACAGAAGAGAAATATAAAGCGAAGGTGCGTGAGATGATCGAAAATCAAATGAAGCCGGAGAGTGATTATAAATTCGGTCTTGATGCACGTAAAGTTTTAGAGAATAAGGTTGGAGATATACAGTTGCCGGATGCTTTGTTAAAGCGTTGGTTGGTGACTACCGGAGAGAAACGTACTGCCGAATCGGTAGAAGAAGAATATCCTAAAATGGTTCCGGATTTGAAGTGGCAGTTGATTAAAGAACAAATTGTTAAAGATTTCAATATAAAAGTTGAGGATGCCGACATTTTAGATATGGCACGTAAAGTTACTCGCGCGCAATTTGCTCAGTACGGAATGATGAATGTACCTGAAGATTTGCTCGACAAATATGCGACCGATATGCTGAAAGATAAAAAGATGGTTAGTAACATTGCAGAGCGTGCAACAGAAGAGAAAATCATTGCGACTATTAAAGGTGCTGTAACCTTGAATGAAATCGCTGTTTCTGCTGATGAATTCTATAAAATGTTCGAAACAAAATAAGTTGAACAAAATAAGATGAGAACCCGCCCGCCATCAGACGTGGCGGGTTTCTTTTATGTTGGTATGACTGTGTTTTAAACAATATTAAAGATTATGGCCTTTTTTAATGTTATTCCGGATAAAATAAATTTGCGGAATACATGATTTTATTTATACCTTTGTTTGAAAACTAATAAATTAATCAAGAAGGAAAACGTATGACAAATGATTTTAAAAATTATGCCACAAAACATTTGGGGATGAACGGGCTCGCGTTAGATAAATATATAGATATAACCAGTAGTTATATTTCTCCGACAATTATAGAAGAACGCCAGCTGAATGTTGCTCAAATGGACGTATTTTCTCGTTTGATGATGGACAGGATCATCTTTTTAGGCACTCAAGTCGATGATTATACTGCTAATGTGATTCAAGCTCAATTGCTTTATCTTGATTCTGCAGATCCGGGTAAAGATATTTCTATATATTTAAATACACCGGGAGGGAGTGTGTATGCGGGTTTGGGAATATATGATACGATGCAATATATTGCAAGCGATGTTTCTACTATTTGCACAGGTATGGCTGCATCTATGGGGGCGGTGTTACCTGTGGCCGGAACAAGAGGAAAACGTTTTGCATTGCAACACTCGAGAGTGATGATTCACCAACCTATGGGCGGTGCACAGGGACAGGCTTCGGATATAGAAATTACTGCTCGGGAGATACAGAAGCTTAAGAAAGAACTTTATACGATTATTGCTGATCATTCGGGAAATACTTATGAAAGAGTAGAAAAAGATTCTGACCGAGATTATTGGATGACTGCAGCAGAAGCGAAAGAATATGGAATGATCGATGATGTGCTTACTAAAGCGAAATAATGTGAAGAAAAAGAACAAGAAAATAGGAAATGACAAAACAAATAAACAAATGTAGTTTTTGTGGCCGCTCCGAAAGAGAAGTTGAGATGTTGCTTACGGGAGCTACAGGTTTTATCTGCAATGATTGTGTCGAGCGAGCGCATGAGATGATAGAAGAAATTCTCAAAAAGAATAAGACTGTTAATTCAGGATTAGGCTTTACTAAAGAAGATCTGCCCCGCCCTCAGGAGATCAAGAAGTTTTTAGATCAATATGTTATCGGACAGGATGCGGCAAAACGCTATTTGTCTGTTGCGGTATTCAATCATTATAAACGATTGTTGCAGAATGCCGATTCGAAAAAAGATGATGTTGAGATTGAGAAATCGAATATCATTATGGTAGGGCATACCGGTACGGGAAAAACTCTTTTGGCAAAAACGATAGCTCGCATGTTGAATGTTCCGTTTACGATTGTCGATGCCACAGTTTTAACAGAAGCCGGTTATGTAGGAGAGGATATCGAAAGTATATTGACTCGTTTATTACAAGTCGCCGATTATAACGTTGAAGCAGCAGAACGAGGGATTGTATTTATTGACGAAATCGATAAAATTGCCCGTAAAGGAGATAACCCTTCTATTACGAGAGATGTTAGTGGGGAAGGTGTGCAGCAGGGGTTGCTTAAACTTCTCGAAGGATCGGTCGTTAATGTTCCGCCTCAAGGTGGACGGAAACATCCCGACCAAAAAATGATTGCCGTAAATACTAAAAATATCTTGTATATTTGCGGTGGAGCGTTTGATGGTATAGAGAAAAAAATCGCACTTCGGCTCAATACGCAAGTAGTGGGATACGGAGCTGATAAGAAACGTCAGGAGATAGATCGCAATAATATGTTGCAGTATATATCTCCTCAGGATCTAAAGGCGTTCGGTCTTATTCCGGAAATTATAGGTCGGTTACCGTTACTTACTTATTTAGACCCGTTGGATAAAAATGCTTTACGTAGAATACTTACCGAACCGAAGAATTCTATTATTAAACAATATGTCCGTTTATTTGAAATGGATGATGTGACATTGACATTTGATGACGATGTCCTTGATTATATTGTGGAAAAAGCGATCGAATTTAAATTGGGTGCTAGAGGATTGCGCTCTATTGCGGAAACGATTATGATGGATGCAATGTTTGATATGCCTTCGTCCGATGAAAAAACGTTGCATATTACCCGAAAGTATGCAGAGGAAAAGCTGAAAAAGGCGAATATGCATGCTTTGCATTAAAAAAGATTCAAATAAATTGGTTATTTTGCAGACTTGTTTATAAATTTGTTTACGCGCTTTCTCTTAATGGGAAAATTATGATTGTCTTCTTACTGTTAATCATTACATTATATGACAACAAGAACAAATTTGGTAGAAGAGTTAAAGAAAAATTTCGGATTTGACACCTTTAAGGGAAACCAAGAGGCTATAATTCGGAATTTGCTTGATGGTAAAGATACATTTGTGCTGATGCCTACGGGTGGAGGAAAGTCTTTATGTTATCAGTTACCATCGTTATTGCTCGATGGCACGGCTATTGTCATATCGCCCCTTATCGCTTTGATGAAAAATCAGGTGGACGCAATGCGTAATTTTAGTGAGGAAGACGGTGTGGCACACTTTATAAACTCGTCTTTGAATAAAGCTGCGATAGATCAGGTAAAAGATGATATCATGGCGGGTCGTACCAAGTTATTGTACGTAGCCCCCGAATCTCTTACCAAAGAAGAAAATATAGAATTTCTTAAACAAGTAAAAATATCATTTTATGCTGTGGATGAAGCGCATTGTATTTCGGAATGGGGGCATGACTTCAGACCTGAATACCGGCGTATCCGTCCTATAATTAATGAAATAGGTTCTCATCCGTTGATTGCCCTTACGGCGACAGCAACACCTAAGGTACAACACGATATCCAGAAAAATCTTGGGATGATTGACGCAGAAGTTTTTAAGTCTTCTTTTAATCGTCCTAATCTTTATTATGAAGTGCGTCCCAAAACGCAAAATATTGATCGAGATATTATCAAGTATATCAAATCCCAATCAGGTAAATCGGGGATTATTTATTGCCTGAGTCGTAAAAAAGTTGAAGAACTTGCCGAAACATTGAAAGTGAACGGTATAAATGCTCTTCCGTATCACGCCGGCATGGATTCAGCTACCCGTACTCAGAATCAGGATGCTTTTTTGCTTGAGAAAGTCGATGTTATAGTCGCCACTATTGCATTCGGCATGGGAATTGATAAACCCGATGTTCGTTTCGTCATCCATTATGATATTCCGAAAAGCCTTGAAGGATATTATCAGGAAACCGGA
>OGOU01002369.1_pt1 | contig 13351 bp, 9 predicted proteins | sample 1552721 | NCBI WGS metagenome assembly OGOU01 (sample SAMEA2580176, study PRJEB22360) | human gut metagenome | biome: human gut; feature: human-associated habitat; material: faeces | place: Denmark | collected 2008/2010 | reverse complement strand
TTTTAATAATATTAGGTTAACTGAAGCTTTGCCCAGTGGTCTAACTAGCCCTTCAGGCTTTAACTATAGCTGATCACCCTGTGCTCGTAGTAAGGCGCCTAATGATGGCTGTTCCTTAATATCAATGTGGTTGGCTTTGGCATAAGCGTCAACTTCTGCTTGACCATATAATTCAGGATCTAGTGGCATGTAAGCTGTGCCAATTGGATCATCATTCTTGATGACCGCGTTCACAACGATTGGCCGCTTGTTGCCCTTCGCTTGGAGCGCCTTGATTTGGTCAAAGACGGTTTCGACCTCTTGATTATTTTGAACAGTAAAACCAATCCCACCAAGGCCATCTGCAACTTTGGCCCAGTCGGCATCCGTTAGATCAACACCATACAAGTGTTGCTTCGTATCAACTTGCTCACGATAGATGAAACCAAACCGTTGATTACTGAAAATCACGTTAATAACGGGCAAGCCGTAACGTGCTTCCGTGATAATATCTGGCGCTACCATCGCAAAGCCACCATCGCCTGAGAAACTCCACGCTTGGCTGTCTGGAACACTTAAGGCACCAGCCATCCCAGCAGGTAGTCCAAATCCCATGGTTGCGAAGAGGCCAGATAAGGCAAAGCGTTGCTCCTGATCCATTGGGAGCCCCCGGACAGCCCATTCGGAGACGTTACCGGTGTCGACCCCGTAGGTATCACGAGGGCCGACCATACTAGCAACTTTGTGCATGACCGCTTCCGGCGCTAGTCCATCATGGTCGTCAGCAGCCAATTGTTGGAGCCACTTATCCCAATTACGTTTATTTTGCCGGTTAGTCGTTAACCACGCTGTTTCAGGTAACGTTTCGCCAGTTGCAATCATCGCTTGCAAATAAGCTTGGGCGTCACTGATGACGGCGTAATCGATTGGGACCATCTTGCCGATATCAAAACTGTTATTGTTGACCTGAATAATCTTAATCCCCTTAGGCCAAAAACTAGCAAATGGAAATTCAGATCCCAGGAACAAAATCAAATCAGCGTGTTGGAGTGCTTCGAACCCCGATTTGGAACCCAACCGGCCAAACGTGCCAATTGCATTCGGGTGGCTCGTTGGAATAACCCCCGTCGCCGGGACCGTATTCATGACTGGAATATTGAATTGTTCACTAAACTTGACCAGGTCTGCCTTAGCACCAAGAAGACCCCGACCAGCGTAAACTAATGGATGCTTAGCTGCTTTTAGCATCTTTAACGTTGCCGTAATGGCCTGAGGATCGACCCGTTGTTCAAACGTATCTGAAACGGTGTTAGGCGTCGATACCGGCTGATAATCGATTTCTTCCGCTGAGAGATTTTCAGGAATGATAACGACTGCCGGTCCCTTTTGCCGGTATGCTTCACGAATCGCTTGGTTAATGACATATGGTAATTGTCCGGCCGTCGTGACAGTGCGGTTATATACCGCCACGTCACTAAACATTGGGGTCTCATCCATTTCTTGGAAGTAATTCGTGTTCATCGTCGCTTGTGGTACCTGTCCGACAAGTGCTAATACAGGAACGTGATCCATCTTGGCATCATACAAACCGTTGAATAAGTGCGTTGCACCAGGACCCGCAGAACCAAATGAAACGCCGATTTTGCCCGTAAACTTGGCATCTGCCGAGGCTGCTAAGGCCCCCACTTCTTCATGCCGTACTTGAATATAATCAATATCGGCCTTTTCAAGGTACAAACCTTCAACGGTATGATTGATTGAACCGCCGGGAATCCCGTAGATGTGGTCCACACCCCACGCCTCTAAAACCTTAACTAAAGCTTGTCCTGCAATCATCTTTGTCATCACTATTCATCCCTTCGACTTAGAACCAATTTGTCTGCTTGGTTCAATTCATTTAACAAACGTATTATAAATCGCTTTCAATTATAAATGCAATTAATATGCTTACTTTTCGTAAGTGAAATTACAAGTACACAAAACGGGGCACCATTCAGCGCCAATTTTGTGTTTATCCGATTATTTCATGTGAAACTATCTATGGACTAGAAAAATAGGATCAAGCACACACCCGATACTCAGTTTTATCAAATATCGCTAACGGTCTAGCACGAATAACTTACCGACTTAACGACAATCAAAAACCACCCCATCAAACAGATCAGGGTGGTCTACATTAAGCTTTACTATATTGTGATTGTTGATGCTGGGCTGAGACAGAACTGACCACTTGCAAAGCACGCTGCTGCCACTGAACGTCCACATCTAATACCGTGGTTTCCGGTGGCAACTGGTATGGCGAAATAATTTTTAATGTCGTGGTGACTCGCAGAATGACTGCCTGTCGATAATTAGCGCTAACTAACCAACAACGATAATCACCGGCCGCTGGTAACTGCTGTTGCCGATTTGCAAGTTGGATCGTTCTAGTCAACGGATCGAATGTCGCCTGTGTCGCGTAAGTGTACCCCAATAAATCATTAGCTTGTTCAATCTGCCCCCGAGCAATCAGCCCCCGGATCCGAGTAGAACTGACTTTAAGCTGCTGATTAGCCAAGCGATCCACCGTGACCGTTTCAAAGTACGGGGCGCCCAATTCCGCGAGTTCGCGCATCCCATTTGCGCCACCCTGCCCGAACGTATAGTCAAACCCCGCCACAACAACTTGCGCATTCAACCCGACAAGGTAATCCTTAATAAACGCAGTCGGTGTCAAGCCAGCAAATTGGTGGTTAAAATCCGTAATATATAGTCGGTCCACCTGTAGCGCCGCCATATGTTGGCTTTTTTGCGCGACGGTATTCAGATACCGAAAAGTGGTCTGGGACTTAAACAGTTGTGACGCGTGTCGATTGAACGTCATCACAGCGAGTGGTAAATCACGCTGCTTCGCAATTCGTTTCGCTGTTTGAATCACGCGTTGGTGGCCCTGATGCACACCATCAAAGAAACCTAAAGCTAATACCAGTGGCGGTTGTGGTGCCAGCATCTTTAATCGATGGGCATCTAAATTGATTACTTGCATCTGTGCGACCTCCCGAACGTTCACGTAGTGTTCTCTACAGCTTGGTATGTTGTCACCGCCACAATGGCAAGCGACACTTAATACTATGTACCAAAAGAGCCGCGATAATCGCGTCCTCTTTCGTTAATTATCTATCCAAATTAGTTTGTTTGAGCTTGTTTTAAGAAGTAGCTGAACGGCTTCAACGCTTGAGCATCATACTTCTTGACAAATTCAGCAATCTTGTCTTTATCTTGCCATGCGTCATCGAGATACATATGTTCCGTTGTAAATGGCATTGCATGCGTTAACTTCACATCAATGACAACTGGCTTATCCGTCTTCTTAGCGTCTTCAAGGGCTTGCTTGAATTCAGCCTTGGTCCGAACGGTATAACCAACGGCACCATAGCCTTCGCCAACCTTGGCCCAATCAGTATCTGGCAAATCGACACCAGAGAGTGGTTGATGGCTATCATCAGTCTGTTCAGCTTCAATAAAGCCTAAGGTCTCATTACTGAAGACAATGTTGATAATGTGCAAGTTATACTTAACTTGTGCCAAGATTTCTTCTGACAGCATTGCGAAAGCTCCGTCACCGCTCAAACTGTAGACGTCCCGATCTGGGTAGTTGACTTTAGCAGCCAGTGCAGCAGGAACCCCAAAGCCCATTGTTGCATAAATCCCAGAAGTTGCCCATTTCTGGTCATCGTGCATTCGGATCAAGCGTTCAAAGTTAATATTAACATTGCCGACATCGATAGCCCAAACAGCTTTGTCACTAGCTTCTTGGTTCAAGACATCAAAGATTGGTTCGGGGCGAACTGGTGATTCAGTGCTATCGTTGAAGCTGGCTTGCCATTTGTCCCAGTTCTTTTTATCAGCAACCGCAGCGTCATAAAAGGCTGAATCATCGCGCGCTTCACCAGCTGCATTGATCGCCGCTAAAGCTTTTTTCGCATCCGCCTGAATAGCAACGTTCGTATGGTGGCGCTTACCAAATTTTTCACTATCAATATCGATTTGAATGACCTTAGCCTTCTTATTAAATAAGAAGATACTAAATGGGACATTGTTACCGACCCAGAGGATTAGATCCGTACTAAAGCCAATCTCGGCACCCGGCTTAGGTGCGACTCGTCCCGTGGAACCTAAGTAAGCGGGATAATCGTCTTCAATGATCCCCTTCGCTAATACTGAAGAGACAAGTGGCATCTTAAACTTTTCAGAAGCAGCTTTTAATTCTTCAGCCGCGTCCTTAGCGCCAACGCCAAAGTAAATCATTGGTGACTTAGCAGCTTTGATTAATTTAACCGCATCAGCAACTGATTCAGCGGTTGGTGCAGGATAGTTAACAGTGTGCACGCTAGCGTTCGTTTCAAAGTTGTCTTCAATTTCAGCCCAACCAAAGTCCTTAGGGATCGTTAAGACAGCTACACCATTGTGGGCATACGCTTGACGAATGGCTTCATCAGTCATCATCGGTAAACTCTCAGCAGTCATCGCAGTCCGATTCCAAACAGCCACATCGTCAAAAATCGGTTCTTCATTCATTGCTTGGAAGAAGTCCATGTTCATCCGCTTAGTAGGAACTTGTGCAACGATTGCTAACATTGGAATACCATCTTCCTTAGCATCGTACAATCCGTTCAGTAAGTGGACAGCACCAGGGCCAGCGGAACCAAAGCAGACGCCGATCTTTCCAGTTAGCTTATAATCAGCGGAAGCGGCAATCGCACCAGCTTCTTCGTGACGTACTTGGATGTACTTCAACGTTTCCCGTTGATTATAGATGGCGTTCATCGTTGAATCGAACGACCCACCGGGCAAACCATAAATATGTTTTACGCCCCACTTCTGAATTACTTTTAATACGGCATCTGAACCACTAATTTTAGCCATTAGTAATGTCCTCCTCTGATATATTTTAATTATCAACTTTACGACTTTATTGTAATCACGATTTTTTAAAATGTAAACGCTTTTATCGATAGATTTTATCTATCATTAGAAATTTTGCGAAACTTTCTATGGTTTACAAGCGTTAACGACGGGCTTTGGAGCGTTTTTAATTTTTTAAAAAAAAACGTATTTTTTTGTATTTTTATATTTTGTATTATTTTCGACACCGGTATACCACCTTAACCACCGTACTAATTGTGTATTTGTCTTATTAAATCGAATTGGTACGGGTACATCCCCACTCGTTACGCTTGCCCCGCTTAGCAAATCTCGGCCGATTGACTGCTCATGAGCTAGTTTCAAGATAGTTTTTGATGACGGCGCTTACATTTCAATGTTTATCCTAACTTTCTGATTGCTTCACCTCCCCCTTCTATCACTTGAATGACTCTAGTATAGTCACCTCCAAAGCAAACCAACTTGACGCTCATCAAGTTTTAGCCTATTTCGCGTCAAAAAAAAGACTACCAACGTCATGTGCGTCAGTAGTCCGTTTAGAATTAAGTCATTTAAATTATCTGTAACTAGCCAATAACGTCGAGCTGACCACCTTTAACTGTCAGACATTTAATATCCACAAGAAGATAATGAAGATGAAGAACAGCACGTACATTAATGGATGAACTTCCTTGGCATGCTTAGTTGCGACCATCGTAATGACGTATGCAATGAAGCCTAAAGCAATCCCATCAGAAATACTATAAGTCAACGGCATCCCGATAACAGTTAGAAATGCGGGTACGGCAATTTCAAACCGTTCCCAACTGATCTGTTTTAAAGATTCTGCCATCAACACACCCACAATAATCAATGCAGGTGCAGTAACTTGATCCGTCACGACGTTTAATAACGGTGAGAAAAATAATCCAAGAATGAATAGCGCACCTGTAACAACTGCACTCATCCCAGAGCGACCACCGACCGCAATTCCGGCCGAAGATTCAACATAAGCTGAAGTTGGTGAGGTTCCCAACACTGACCCAACTAACATCGAAGTTGAATCGGCCATCAACGCTTTACCAACCCGCGGCATTTTATTATTTTTCATGAATCCAGCCTGTTCTGCCAATCCAACTAGCGTTCCGGCCGTATCGAAGAATGTCACTAATAAGAACGTCAAAACAACAATAATCAATTGTAACGAATTAATATCACCAATATGACCAAGCGCCACACCAAACGTTGGTTTCAACGAAGGTGCTGCCGAAACAATTGTGGATGGCATCTTAATCAAGCCAGTTGCTAGCCCTAAAATGGAGGTTAAAACCATCCCGATAAAAATCCCACCGGGAACTTTGCGACTCATCAAAATCAACGTGACGATCAATCCAAAAATAGTTAACCAGGTCGTTCCAACTGTCAATGATCCCAGACCAACAACCGTTGATTTGTTGGCAACAATTAAGCCACCACCATGAAGACCAATAAAAGCAATGAAGAACCCGATCCCCGCCGAAATTGCTAACTTCATATCCCGCGGAATCGCATCAATAATCATTTCCCGGAGCTTAAAAATCGTAATCAAGATAAAAATCACGGCTGCAACGAACACCCCAGCCAGAGCAGTTTGCCATTTAATGCCCATTCCGATAACTACGGAATAAGTAAAGAACGCGTTAACGCCTAATCCTGGTGCAATTGCTATCGGGTACTTAGCAACTAACCCCATCAATAAACAGCCTAACGCTGACGCTAAGGCCGTCGCGGTGAAGACGGCGCCCTTATCCATCCCCGAAGCCCCGAGGACGCTCGGATTAACAAATAGGATGTATGCCATCGAAACAAACGTGGTCAAGCCAGCCAGCACTTCGGTTCGCATTGACGTTTTCAATTCTGAAAAATTAAAATATGCCGCAATTTTATTCATGATTCCCTCCAAATATTCGCCTAAATTACAATTGCACAATTGTAAACGTTCGTGTTTTAGCGTTCTTTTAACGTATTTAATCGTATCATTTTGTTTATTTAAAAGCAATAACCGAACGCTAAATAATTTTGAATCTATTTAATTGCGATTTTCAATTTTAATGAGCCTGCGGTAGAATGAAATTGATAAAGCGTGTTCATTGCCTTAAAACCGCTCTTGGTCCTCACGACCCTCAGGCAAACAACGCGTCACGATTCTCCATACAAAGGTGTGATTTAAATGGCTGGTTCCAAAATTACGGCAATCTTCTTTTTAATCCTCTACGCCGTCCTACTCTACTTGGTCTTCACAATGCAGAACATGTTAGCCATGTACTTAATGGCTATTGGGATGTTTCTTGAAGCTTGCGAAGGGGTTTACCATAACTTCTTCAAGCATTGAGCGCTACACGTATCACAGTGAAGCAAGTACGCCCATTTGAGTGCTTACTTTCTATGAAACGACCCTACTTTAGTACAAGTGTTTTTATTCAATGGGTATTCGTAACAAAACAGACTTCTTAAGAATTGTGACAATTCCTAAGAAGTCTGTTTTTGACTAGCGACCAAAATAGTTGCTCATCAATACTAATTTAGTGGTTAGTCCCATGTACATCCTAGTGTAGAACGGGGTGTGACTGTGGCTCACCGAGGTCCGTGACCTGCTGGCTAAAGGTCCCCATCATCTTGAGCACTTGATCAATCTGTGGTGCGCCCAACTGGTTGACCCAGTGATCAAAGTGCTGGGTAATGGCTTGGTCGACAAGCCGTTCGACTTGTTGTCCCCGTTCTGTTAAATGTAAGTAGAGCCGCCGCCGATCACGCGGATCTGGCACCTGAAAAACATAGTGTTGCATTAACAATGATTTGACTTGCCGTGAAATCGCGCTTCGCGTTACTTGTCGCTGAATTGCAATATCATTGAGTGTCACTTCATCAGTCGTGGCAATGCGCCGCAATATTAAAAATTGTTCAAATGACAGTTTATTTTGACTTAAAGGCCAAGCCACTAAGTCCATCATAATTTTGGTTGTATTTTGATATGCTTCAAAATAATCATTGAGAAGTTTGCTTAATTCGTCACTGTTCATCGCGATCACCATCACTTCATTAACTTTTGACCAAATATAACACGCCTTTAACTGTTTTGCATGAAATTACCCGTAAATTCCAACGTTAAGCATCCTCCCTAACAATTTTGTGCAACAAAGTGTATGATGAAAGTAGTTGAAACGCTTACGTAAAAAGGAGACGAGACCATGCCCCTGACACCCTTACATCAAGTTGAATTGCGCTTGATGCGTACCGTCATCGCAATCTGTGAGGCTGAAAATATCGATTACTTTTTGATCGGTGGTTCTTTACTCGGTGCTATTCGTCATCACGGATTTATTCCGTGGGACGATGACATCGACATTGGAATGCGCCGTCATGACTACCAGCGCTTTATCGCCGTCGCCAACCACCATCTTGATCCAAACAAATTTTTCCTACAAACCGGTGCCTCAGATCCGGACTATGCACTCAGTTATATGAAGCTATTAGACGTAAATACTTACATTGAAGAACGCAACAACGTCAATAATGCGTTTAAAGGCGTGTTCGTTGACATCTTTCCGTTTGATAAGATTCCAGATGACGAAGCCTTACGTCGTTCACAGATGTTACATTACAAATTAGCAGACGCTGCGATCCTGCTCAAATTGAATTACCGCTTTGTCAAAACACCACTGCGTAACTTGATTACGAAACACACACCTCAGCAATTAGCTGAAGTCAATCGCTATAAGCTGGAACGTGAGGAATACATGCGCCTGTACGAGCAGTCAGACTCCCGAACTTACAAAAATCTGGCGTCTCAATACGATTACGAAAAGGAAATTATGACCTATCAGGAATTGACCGAGCTAACGACCGTTCCATTCGAAGATATCCAAGTGAAGATTCCCAGTGCGTATGACACCATTTTGACCCGGATGTATGGTGATTACATGCAGCTGCCACCAGCTGATAAACGAGTTGAAAAACATCTGAACAAACTAATTATCGATAATCACGAAATCTTATAATATCAACTAGCGTGGTTCAGGCATACTCGTTACGGCTGAGCCACGCCTTTTTGGTATCTTGGATCAAACGTGCCAAGTTAGGTTAGCGTTCGCTACCGCTGAAACCGGGGTAATCATCACATCAACCACCTAACTAGTAAGATTCATACAAAGTTAATGATGGCCTTAATTACGCTTAACTTTCGTATAAAAACTAAAAGTAATCGCTAACTGTTTCACTACTAAAATACTAATTTAACTAACCCCAACCTGTGTTAAACTTAAATTAAATACATGACTTTAACCTTATTGGGGGTCAGGAAATCATAAAAATGGGGGATCGCCATGGCAGCAAAATTATTTGGAATTATGATGATTAACGTTCAGAGTATTGAATTGTCGATTGTCAATTTACGCACATTACGCCAAGTAGAACGAGTTCGTTCCGACGTTTCACTTGGTGAGGATATTTATGATCAGCATACGATCGATTATGATTCAGTGGAACAAGCCGCACAGGCACTGAGTGGTTTTGTTCAGATCATGAACGATTACGGCGTTAAGGACTACCATTTATGGGGGTCGTGGTCCTTGTCATCCGCTAACAATGCCGACTATATTCAAGACCAATTACTTGTCCGGACTGGGCTCAAGATCGACTGGTTATCTAGTAGTCAGGAAACCTACCTGCGTTCAGTCGCAGTTGCGGTACACTTTCCACGATTCAAGCAAATGATCACGAAGCCGACCTACTTATTAGGAATCAACTCTGGTAGTGTCGGTATTTCGCACTACGATCAGAGTAACTTTGTCTTCTCCCGTAGTCTCCGTTTAGGACCAGTTCGAATCGCGGAAGTTCTTGAAGACTTGCAATCGAGCGTGCCTAACTATGTCGAAGTTTTGGATGATTATATTTCGAGTCAAATCGTTGACTTTGGCCGCTTCTTGCCCGGGCGAAGAGATCAACCTAGTAACGTCGTCATGCTCGGCGTCGCGCCGTTTGCCACCCTCTTTCGCCAACAACAATCAAAAGCTGGCGTGGAGGAACTCAGTAAAGCAGATTTTCAAGCTTTATATGAGGACGTGTTGAACGCCTCTGACCAGTATTTAATGGATAAATACGAAGTTGATGAAGAAGACGTGCGCCTAATCGTGCCCGAATTACTACTTATTAACGAGTTACTACAACTCACTAATGCTGAGAAAATCTGGCTTGGCAACGTGACCGTGCTGGATGGGTTAATTATTCAAGAAGCCATTAAGTTGGGCTATAAGAAATATAACTTTAATGATCAAATCGTAACAGCAGCTAAGAACATTGCGGACCGGTACAACGTTGAACCCAAACATCGCGATTTGGTTACCAAATTCTCATTGCACCTATTCGACCAGCTCAAACCGCTACACCACTTAGGTAAACGGGAGCGGCTACTCTTACAAGTAGCGGCTATCGTGCACGACGTTGGGAGTTATATCGATCCACACCAACATTACTTACATTCGGACTATATCTTGCAGGCCACTGAACTCATGGGATTAACCGATACCGAAAAACGAATGGTCGCCCTGATTTCACGCTACCATAGCGCGCAAACACCATCAAAAGACATTCGCCATTTTGGACACTTACAAGTCGAACAACGCTTATTAGTCTCCAAACTATCCGCCATCTTGAGAATTGCGGACGCTTTGGATGACGGTCGCAAACAAAAAATTGATAAAATTTCCGTTTCAATTCGCAATCCACGGGTCATCATTACTTGCTTTGCTCATGATGACCTCTTCTTAGAAAATTGGGTATTCGCACAAAAAGCGGAATTCTTTAAAGAAGTCTTTGGTTTAACACCAGTGATTAAACTACGGGGGGTACGTTAAATGAATTATTATAAAGAAAGTTATTATACAAACCGTGAACTCAGCTGGCTTGATTTTAACTATCGTGTCCTTGATGAAGCACGTGATAAGGATAACCCCTTGCTAGAACGTGTCCGTTTTCTCGGGATCACACAGAGTAATCTTGACGAATTCTTCACGGTCCGGGTCGCATCATTACGTAAATTGATGTCAGTCAATTACACTAAACCGGATCCCGCGGGACTGACCGCTGCTGATCAAGTCAGTGCAATCAGTGATAAAGCCCACGAGATGGTCAAGCGTCAATACAATACATTAAACCGCTCGCTTTTGCCATTGCTGGAACAGCACGCGATTCATCTCTTGTCGATGGCTGATCTAAACGAGGAACAACACGCCTTTGTTAAGAACTACTTTGATGATGAGCTGTACCCGGCTTTAACACCGATGGCAGACGACTCTTCACGCCCATTCCCGTTCATTGGGAATAATACACTCAACATCGCCTTACGGATTTATAAAAATGGGGATAAGAAGGACCGCAAGTTTGCCACCGTTCAAGTGCCGGACGTCTTTCCTCGCGTGGTCGTTTTGCCAGGCGCACCGAACCAGTTTATTCTGATTGAGGAAATTATCAAAGCCTTTGTCGGCTCACTATTTATCAACTACACGGTCAAGGAAACGAGCTGTTACCGCGTCATGCGGGATTTGGACTTAGATGTCGCCGAAGAGGATACTTCGGACTTATTAAAGGAAGTTCAAAAACAATTAAAGATGCGTGAACGCGGTAAGGTCATGCGCTTAGAAGTCGAAAAGAGTATGAGCAAACATCAACGTACGCGACTCGCTAAAGCCCTTGGGATTAACGAAAGTGCGTTATACGTCATCAACGGTCCCCTCAACTTGACCTTCTTATCCAAGCTGGTGAAAGCTGTGCAGGGCCACGAAGACTTGAATTATCCAAAATACCACGCCTACTATCCCGCGAAGTACCGCGAACGATCCATCTTTGATCTTATCAAGGATCACGACATTTTAATGCAATATCCGTACGATGATTTCAAACCCGTTGTGGACTTTATCCATGAAGCTGCGGAAGATGAGGACGTGTTAGCCATTAAAATGACGCTGTATCGCGTATCAGCTGATTCACCGATTATCAAGTATCTCGGGCAGGCTGCCCAAAACGGCAAACAAGTAACCGTTCTCGTTGAAGTTAAGGCCCGTTTTGATGAAGAAAATAACGTTCACTGGGCGAAAAAGCTTGAAGAAATGGGTTGTCACGTGATCTACGGTCTGATCGGGCTTAAGACACACTGTAAGCTTGCCCTCGTTGTTCGGCGAGAAAATGAAGGTATCAAGCGCTACATGCACATGGGAACTGGGAATTATAACGATGTCACCGCCCATTTCTACACGGACATGGGGCTCTTCACCGCTGATACAGACATGGGAATCGATGCTTCCAACATCTTTAACATGTTATCTGGCTATTCTGAACCACCGTATTTCCACAAATTGCACATCTCACCAGATGGCATCCGCGACTTTATCAACGAAAAGCTAGACGATGAGATTGCCATTGCCAAAGCTGGTCAGCCCGCAGTTGTCAAAATGAAGATGAACTCATTATCCGATCCGCAGATTATTAGCAAACTCTACGAAGCTTCTCACGCCGGTGTTAAGATCCAACTGATCATTCGGGGAATTTGTTGTTTACGAACAGGCATCAAAGGCATCTCGGATAACATCGAGGTCCACTCGATCATTGGTCGCCTTCTGGAGCACAGTCGTATATACTACTTTAGCAACGACGGTGAACCACAAATTTACTTATCCAGTGCGGATATGATGACCCGTAACCTAAATCGCCGGGTCGAATTATTGTTCCCACTGCTCCAACCTGAAATCAGTCACCGTGCGATGACAATTTTTGAAACGATGTGGGCTGACACGGTCAAAACGCGCATTTTGCAACCAGATAACACGTACACCCGTGTGGATGGGCGCGGCTTAGAGGTTTTGGACTCCCAGGCCGAATTCATTCGCGAAGCCGAGCAAGCAGTCAAGGCTGATCACGGCGATACTACGCCCACTAGCAACGCACACCAGTTCATTCCGATGATGAGTCCCAAGAATGAGCCGGATGCTTCAGATCTTGATAGAGAGGATGATTAGCGATGGAAAACTTTGCGGTCATTGACTTAGGTTCCAATTCATGTCGAATGACAATTACACAGATTCAGGAAGACGGTAGTTATGCGGTCACTCACCGACTCAAGGAAATGGTGCGTTTATCCGAGAATGAAAACGCCACGGATACGCCGACCCTTCAAGCCGCGGCCATAGACCGCACGATTCGCAGCGCTAAAGTCGTTTGCTGCCGTCTACAAAGACTTACCTAACTTAACTATCAAGGCCGTGGCGACCGCCGCAACGCGAAAGGCCAGCAACCAAAAGAAATTTCTCAAACGCGTTAAAAATGATGTTGGCCTAGATATCGAAGTGATTCCTGGAACAACCGAGGCCTATTACGATTACTTAGGGGTAGTCAATACGCTTCCAACGACTAACTGCGTCATGGTCGATACTGGTGGCGG
>OGOU01002357.1_pt1 | contig 13386 bp, 10 predicted proteins | sample 1552721 | NCBI WGS metagenome assembly OGOU01 (sample SAMEA2580176, study PRJEB22360) | human gut metagenome | biome: human gut; feature: human-associated habitat; material: faeces | place: Denmark | collected 2008/2010 | reverse complement strand
TAGTAATTAAAAAATCAAACAAGGAGGTGTCAGAATGTCGTTACCTATTGCAATAATATGTATTGTTGCTGCATTGCTCATCGGCGGAGGCGCAGGTATTTTCGGCGGTATTGCTTACCGAAAGAATGTTGCCGAAAAAGAAATCGGAAGCGCTGAGGATGAGGCAAAAAAGATTGTTTCCGACGCTATTAAAACAGCCGAAGCCAAAAAGAAGGAGGCTGTTCTTGAGGGCAAGGACGAAGTTCTTCGCTTCAGAACAGACAGCGAAAAAGAAATTGCCGACCGCCGCAAGGAAGTGCAGCGCCAGGAAAGACGCATTCAACAAAAGGAAGAAACCCTCGACAAAAAGCTTGATACCCTTGAAGTCAAGGACGAAAAACTTTCAAGAAAGCTCAGGGATGCAGATTCTAAGCTTGAAGAAATTGAAACTATCAAAAAGAGTCAGTTTGAAATGCTTGAAAAAATTTCGGGCTACACAGCAGAGCAGGCAAAAAGTTACCTGCTTTCACAGCTTGAGGACGAGCTTGCTCACGAAAAATCCGTTAAGATTATGGAATACACCGAGCAGCTAAAGGACGAGGCGGACGAAAAAGCAAAGAATATTATTTCTCTTGCTATCCAGCGACTTGCAGCCGAGCAGGTTGCAGAGGCTACCATTTCGGTTGTGCCTCTCCCTAATGATGAGATGAAAGGAAGAATTATCGGCAGAGAGGGCAGAAACATCAGAGCCATTGAAACTCTTACAGGCGTTGATCTTATTATTGACGATACGCCTGAGGCAATCACTCTTTCAAGCTTTGAGCCTGTAAGACGAGAGGTTGCAAGAATTGCCCTTGAAAAACTTATTTCCGACGGCAGAATTCATCCTGCAAGAATTGAGGAAATGGTTGAAAAGGCAAAGCGTGAGGTTGACGCTGCGATTAAGCACGACGGCGAAAGAGTTGTGCTTGAAGCCGGCGTACACAATATTCACCCCGAGCTTGTTAAGCTCTTGGGCAGACTGCGCTACCGTACCAGCTACGGTCAGAATGTTCTTAATCATTCGCTTGAGGTTTCATACCTTGCAGGTATGATGGCAAGCGAGCTTGGTATGGATCCTACAATTGCAAAACGTGCCGGTCTTTTACACGACATCGGTAAATCCATTGACCACGAGGTTGAGGGTACTCACGTACAGATTGGTGTTGATCTTGCCAGAAAGTACAAGGAGCATGATGCAGTTATCCACGCTATCCAGGCTCACCACGGCGATGTTGAGGCTAAGACGGTTGTGGCTTGTCTTGTACAGGCTGCCGACGCACTTTCCGCTGCAAGACCGGGTGCAAGACGAGAAAATGTTGAAAACTACATCAAGCGTCTTGAAAAGCTTGAGGAGGTTGCTTCTTCATTTGAAGGCGTTGAAAACTCCTATGCAATTCAGGCAGGCCGTGAGGTTAGAATTATGGTTAAGCCTGAGGTTGTAAATGACGAGCGTATGGTTTCGCTTGCAAGAGAAATCTGCAAGAAGATTGAAGAAGAACTGGAATATCCGGGACAGATTAAGGTTAATATCATAAGAGAAAGCCGTGCTGTTAATTACGCTAAATAATTAATTAAATTATTATCTTTAAGAGATACCTTTTGATATTGCAAATCCAAAGTATTTTTGGACGTGCATATTCAGGGTATCTCTTTTTATATCTTTTAACTTTGCTAAATTTATACTTTATTAAAACTGAATTAAGCCCCCAATTTTGGCAATACTTTTTATAAAGAATTGCTTGGGGGTTATTTTTTGCAGTACAGTAAAGTTGAAATTTGCGGAGTAAACACTTCTAAACTCAAGGTGCTTAGTGAAAAAGAGAAAAAAGAACTGCTTAACATTATTAAAACCGGCAGTGAAGCTGAACGCAAAAAGGCTCGTGACGCAATGATTAACGGTAATCTCCGACTTGTTCTGTCGGTAATTCAGCGTTTCACAAACCGAGGAGAAAATCCCGATGATTTATTTCAGGTTGGAGTAATAGGGCTTATCAAGGCGATTGATAATTTTGACCCATCTCTTGACGTAAGGTTCAGTACCTACGGAGTGCCTATGATAATAGGCGAGGTAAGGAGATACCTCAGGGACAATAACTCAATCAGGGTTTCACGTTCAATGCGTGACACCGCCTACAAAGCAATGCAGATTAAGGAACAGCTCACCAACAAGGAAAACAAGGAGCCAACCGTTGATGAAATTGCAAAAATTATGGGTGTGCCAAAGCACGATGTCGTGCTTGCGCTTGAGGCGATAATTGAGCCGGTTTCGCTGTACGAGCCTGTGTTTTCAGACGGCAACGATACTATTTATGTTATGGACCAGATAGGCGATAAAAGTGATGATTCCACCTGGCTTGAAGAAATTGCGGTTAAAGAGGCAATTTCCAATCTGTCCGACCGTGAAAAAAGGATATTGACAATGCGCTTCTTCCGAGGCAAAACTCAAATGGAGGTAGCAAGTGAAATCGGCATCTCTCAAGCTCAGGTAAGCCGTATTGAAAAAGGTGCTCTGGATCGCATTAAGAAAAATATTTTTTAAGGCAGCTCACGAAAAGTCCGACAAAGCAGCGGTCTTTTCGTGAGCCTTGTATCGTCCCGTTATATATGATTAGAAATAAGGTGCATATTGCTCCGATAATATTATGATAAATTGTCTTTGATTATTGCTGAAAATTTTTGTGCAATAATACTTTCTTGCATTCAACAACAAAGAACAAATTTTTTCATCTGCTGCATAACTCAAAATATCAAAATTTCAGGCAATGTTTTTTTCCTTTCCATAATTTTGTATATAATAATTTGCGAAAATGATTATTTTATGTAAGAATGTGTATCTTCCGGGGGCTTTTGAAATTAATTTATAAAATTTACACGAAAATATTGAGTAAAAATTTTTAAATTTGCTTGAAAATAACATATTTATTTGGTATTATATATTATAGGAATATAGTAGCAGTTTTAACAAAATCTCTGCTGCTGACAGGAAGTTTTAAATTAACAAAGAGTTTATAGATAACTACGCATTTTTTGCGAAACGGTCAGGTTGCATTACAGGGGAATACAGCAGCCTGATGTAAGGAGTTGAATATATGAATTATGTATTTAATGATGAGCGCTCTCCGCTGCGGCTGTTTTCGGACGGTGACGCCATTTATGCTTACGACTTTCTCGGTGCTCATTTTACAAATGTTGACGGCAAAACCGGCGTTGTGTTCAGAGTATGGGCGCCTAATGCAATAAGCGTTACTGTTGTGGGCGATTTTAATAACTGGAATCAGACATCAAATTATATGTATAAAATCGGCGGCGGTGTGTGGGAGCTTTTCGTCCCGAATCTGGGCGAATATGCCATTTATAAGTTCTGTATAGAAACTGTTGACCGCACCAAGATTTTAAAGTCAGACCCGTTTGCTTTTCACGCTCAGACAAGACCTGACAATGCGTCTATGGTATTCAACATAAATCAGTATGTATGGCACGATCAGTATTGGATGGAGAACCGTCAGAATACCGCTGCGCCGGACAAGCCGATGAATATTTACGAAATTCACGCAGGCTCTTGGAAAAGATACCCTGACGGCAATTACTTTAACTATCAAAAAATTGCAGACGAGCTTATTCCTTATTTAAAGGAAATGAACTATACCCACGTTCAGCTTATGCCTCTAATGGAATATCCTTATGATCCGAGTTGGGGCTATCAGACTACAGGCTACTATGCAGCAACGTCACGATACGGCACTCCCTGCGACCTTATGGCGCTTATAGACAGGTGTCATATGGAGGGCATAGGGGTTATAATGGAAATTGTACCCTCAAACTTTCCAAAGGACGACTACGGTCTTTGCCGCTTTGACGGCACCTGCCTTTTTGAGGACAATAACCCCAAAAAGGGACAGCGCAATTCCTGGGGTACCTGTCTTTTTAATTTTCAGCGTTATGAGGTTATCAGCTTTTTGATTTCAGCCGTTATGTTCTGGTTTGACAAATACCATATTGACGGAATGAGAATCGGCGCTGTATCCTCTATGCTTTACCTTGACTACGGCAAAAAGGACGGTGAATGGACGCCTAACCGATTTGGCGGAAAAGAAAACCTTGAGGCTATTGATTTTATAAAGCGTCTTAACAAGGTTGTACATATGTACCACCCTTCTGCACTCACATTTGCCGAGGAAAACACATCTTGGCCTAAGCTCACCCTCCCCATTGAGGAAGGCGGTCTTGGATTTGACTACAAATGGAATATGGGCTGGATGAACGATACTCTCCACTATATGTCGCTTGACCCGCTGTGGAGGCCGTTTAACCACGATAACCTTACATTCAGCTTTTTCTATGCCTTTTCCGAAAGATTTATCCTGCCTATCTCTCACGATGAGGTATCTCACGGCAAGGATTCGCTTATCGGCAAAATGCCCGGCGACTATGACAATAAATTTGCAGGAGTAAGGGCGTTTATCACATATATGTACGCTCACCCCGGCAAAAAGCTTATATTTATGGGCTGTGAGATTGGTCAATTTGATGAGTGGGATTCTGACTCAGGTGTTCAGTGGGATCTCCTCAAATTTGAAAAGCACACTGCTCTGCACACCTTCTTTAAGCAGATAAATAAATTTTATATAGATAACAAACCCCTTTATGAGCTTGACAACACCTCAAAAGGGTTTGAATGGATTCATCGCAACGATTACACCCAAAGCGTCATCGCCTTTATGCGAACCGACTCAGACGGCAACGAGATTATTGCAGTCTGCAATTTTCAGCCGGTTGTTCACGAAAACTATATGATAGGCGTTCCGCATTTTGGCGAATACGAGGAGGTATTTAATTCCGACGCAGAAAGCTTCGGCGGAAGCGGAGTTTCCAACGCAGGCGTTATTTGTACCACACCTATGAAAATTCACGGGTACAAGCAGGGTCTTTCGCTCACTCTCCCACCTCTCGGCGTCATTTACCTTAAATGCACAAAAGAACTTGAGAATCCGGTGGCAGAAGCCGAAAAGCCACGCAAAACAGTTGTCCTTAATTCCGACGCTGCAAAAGTGCAAAATCAAATCAGTAAATAAACGCAGGCAGTTTCTCTCTCTGCCATGCTTTTAAATAATCTCTGGAGGTAAAAATAAATGTTCCCTAAAAAGGAAGTAGTTGCAATGCTGCTTGCAGGCGGACAAGGCTCTCGTCTTGGCGTTCTTACAAGAAAAATTGCAAAACCTGCCGTTCCATTCGGCGGAAAATATCGAATTATTGACTTTCCCTTATCAAACTGTGTAAATTCCGGTATAGAGGCTGTAGGTATTCTCACACAGTATCAGCCACTTGTCCTTAATGAATACATAGGCAACGGACAGCCATGGGATCTTGACGGTATGCACTCAGGCGTCAACTGCCTCAGCCCTTATCAGGCAGTTGACGGCGCAGACTGGTATTCCGGCACTGCAAATGCGATTTTCCAGAATCTCAACTATATTGACCGATATGATCCTGAGTATGTTGTCGTTTTGTCAGGCGACCATATCTACAAAATGGACTACAACAAAATGCTTGAGTACCATAAAGAAAAGAATGCAGCCTGCACAATCGCTGTTATTGACGTTCCCCTTGAGGAGGCTTCAAGATTCGGAATACTCAACACATACGACACCGGCGAAATTTACGAGTTTGATGAAAAGCCGGAAAAGCCAAAGAGTACACAGGCATCAATGGGTATTTACATTTTCAGCTACAAAGAACTGAAAAAATACCTTATTGAGGATGATTCAAAGGAAAATTCAAGCCACGACTTCGGTAAAGACGTTCTTCCTGCAATGCTTAACGCAGGTGAGCGTATGTTTGCATATCCGTTTGAGGGCTACTGGAAGGATGTCGGAACTATTGACAGCCTTTGGGAAGCTAATATGGACTTGCTTGACCCTAATGTTACCCTTGATTTAAAGGACATTTACTCAAGAAATCCGCTTATGCCGCCCCACTTTGTATCGAGCGATGCGGTTATTCAGAACTCGCTTGTTGCTGACGGCTGCAATGTTTACGGCAATCTTGAATTTTCAATTCTTTTTGCCGGCGTAACCGTCGGAAAAAATGCAACTATAAATTCCTCAATTATTATGCCTGGCGCAGTAATTGAGGAGGGCGCAAAGGTACAGTTTGCAATTATCGGTGAAAACACAGTAGTACGCAAAAACGCTGTAGTCGGCGCAAAGCCTGAGGATGTTGAAAACAGGGATAACTGGGGCATTGCTGTAGTCGGCGAAAGCACAATCGTAAACGAAGGTGCTGTGGTAAAGCCAAAGGAAATGATTGACAGATGCACGGAGGTAAAAGCAAATGAGATGTAATAATGTTTTGGGACTTATTTTTGCAGGCACTTTTGATGAAAAAATGCCTGACCTCACCTCCTCCCGCACAATGGCAAGCGTTCCGATCGGAGGCAAGTACAGAATAATTGACTTTGTACTTTCAAATATGTCAAATTCAGGCATAAATAATGTAGGCGTAGTTGCTACCAAAAACTACCTTTCTCTTGCAGATCACCTCGGCTCAGGCTCAGCCTATGACCTTTCAAAGAGAAGAAGTCAGCTTACGCTACTCACACCGTACAACGGCAGCTCTTTTTCAAGCTATCCGGAAACTATCTATAATATGCACGGATATATTGAAAACAGCAGGGAGGAATACATACTTCTCTCTCCCGGCAATATTGTTTCTAACTTTGACTGCACCGAGCTTTTTGATTTTCACACCAAAAAAGGCGCAGACATATCAATAATTTACCACAAAATGGTTTCACCTAAGGGTTATGACCGTCCAATGACAATCAGTCTTGATGAGGATTGCAGAGTAAGCAGACTTTTCATAAATCCTCAGAAGGTCGAAACCGTTGAAAATGTAACCTTCGGCGCTATTCTTATCAAAAAGGATTTGCTCATGCAGGAGATTAATCAGGCTCTTGCTGTAAATCAAAAGGATATTAAAAATATTATTCAGTCTGCCGTTGGCAAATACAATGTATATGCGTTTGAGGACAAGGGATATACCGCAGCGATTACATCAAACAGAGATTACTTCAACTTTAATATGGATCTTTTAAACAAAGATGTCAGAGATGCTCTGTTTAATCCCCGCCGCCCTATTTATACAAAGGTTAGAGATGACGCTCCGTCACGCTACGGTCTTACAAGCAGCGTAAAAAATTCGCTTATTGCACAGGGATGCGTAATTAACGGCGAGGTTGAAAACTGCGTTATTTCAAAGGGCGTGTATATAGGCGAAGGAGCTAAGGTAAGCAACTCAATTATTATGCAGGACACAAAAATCGGTTGCAATACCAACCTAAATTATGTTATTATAGATAAGGATGTTACCATTCAGGATAGTCGTTCGCTGATGGGATATGATTCATATCCTGTATATATAGCAAAAAAATCTGTGGTTTAATGGAGGTAAACTAAATGAGAATTTTATATTGCGCATCGGAAGCAAATCCGTTTTGCGGTAGCGGCGGACTTGCAGATGTTGCAGGAAGTCTTCCGCACACACTATGCAGAAAGGGACAGGATTGCAGAATTGTAGTTCCGCTTTACGGCACAATTCCGCAAGACCTAAAAAACTCCCTGAATTTTATCACAAACTTTACCGTACCTGTTGCTTGGCGTCACCAGTATTGCGGACTTTTCTGGGCAAGATGGCACGACTGCACATACTATTTCATTGACAATGAGTACTACTTCAAGCGTGGCACCCTCTACGGCCATTATGACGATGCAGAGAGATTTGCATTTTTCTCGAGAGCTATTCTTGAAATGCTCCCGTATATTGATTTTCACCCGGATATGATTCACTGCAACGACTGGCAGACAGCGCTTGTACCTGTTTACTACTATCTGTTCTATTCACACAGACCTTGGTATCACAATATCAAAAGCCTGTTTACAATTCACAACATTCAGTATCAGGGCGAGTACGGCTGGGAAGTAAACACAGAATGTGTCGGTATTCCTGCAAACGAAACCAAAATCCTTGAAATGAACGGCAAGCTCAATATGATGAAGGGTGCTATCGAAACCGCAACAAGAGTTTCTACAGTATCTCCGAGCTATGCCGCTGAAATAAAAGACCCGTGGTTCAGCTGGGGACTTCACGATGAGCTTAACCTCCGTCATTACAAGCTTTGCGGAATTAAAAACGGTATTGATACCGAAAGCTATAATCCTGAAACAGACTATCAGCTCTATCGCAACTATTCAAAGGACGATATGAGCGGCAAGGGTGAGTGTAAGAGAGCACTTCAGGAGCGTTTGTGTCTTGAACAGCGTTGGGATGTGCCAATGGTTGGTATGGTAACAAGACTTGTAGGTCATAAGGGACTTGACCTTGTAAGAATGGGACTTGAGGAGCTTATGAATACCGAGAAAATGCAGTTTGTAATTCTCGGCTCGGGTGATAAGGAATATGAGGACTACTTTAACTATATGCAGGCAAAATATCCGGGCAGACTCTGCTTCTGTCACGGTTTTGTACCTGAACTTGCAAGAAAAATTTATTCAGGTGCTGATATATTCCTTATGCCGTCTGCTCAGGAGCCTTGCGGTCTTGCTCAGATGATTGCGCTTCGTTACGGTACTATTCCTGTTGTCCGTGAGGTTGGCGGTCTTAAGGACTCTGTATTTGACAGCGCAGACAACTACGGAAACGGCTTCACATTCAAAAACTACGATACAGCCGATATGGTAGGCGCTGTAAGACGTGCTCTGTGGGGCATTAACAATGACGCCGGCTGGCATCAGCTTATGTGGCGTGCTATGATGAGCGATAACAGCTGGGAAAGATCAGCTCAGGACTACATCAATCTTTATAACGACACAATGAATTGGGCATAACATAATAAATATACTTTCTTCCCTCTCCGTTTTGGAGAGGGAATTTTTATTTTGCAAAAACGTCAATACGGATAAGGAAAAGCTCAATGGAATATTTTTGCAGACTGAAACATACTAATATTTGTAACCAAATATGCTTACTGAAGCTTATTCAATTTCGACAGCTTGTTGAATCAGTATGCGCAATAAAATTAACGGAGGCTGTAAAATGTCAGAATATTTACCCGAAGGAAAACTCATTTTAACACAGGATAATATCAATACTCTGCGCAGCTTTTCTTTATTGAGTGAGGCGAAAAAGGAAGGAAAAATTCTTGAGGCGAGAGCCTGCGTTTGTGACGCAGAACACAATCTTATTGTTGACCTCGGCATTATGAAGGGCATTATTCCCAGAGAGGAGGGCGCAATCGGAATCCGTGAGGGCACGGTGAGAGATATTGCGGTAATATCAAGGGTAAACCGCCCCGTGTGCTTTGTTGTCACCGACTTTGCCGTCAACGAAAACGGCGAGCGGTTTGCCGTGCTTTCCAGAGAAAAAGCTCAGCAAAAATGCCTTAAAAATTACATTTCCCGCCTTGTGTGTGGAGATGTAATTGACGCTCGCATCACTCATCTGGAAAACTTCGGTGCATTTGCCGACATCGGCTGCGGAATTGCCGCCTTAATGCCGATAGATACCATTTCCGTTTCAAGAATTGAGCACCCTCGTGAGCGTTTTACCGTGGGAATGGATATAAGGGCTGTTATTAAGTCGCTCGAAAACGGCAGAATAAGCCTCAGCCACAAAGAGCTGCTCGGCACTTGGGAGGAAAATGCAAACAGCTTTTGCGCAGGCGAAACCGTAGCCGGTATTGTGCGCAGTGTAGAAAACTACGGTGCTTTTGTGGAGCTTGCCCCTAATCTTGCAGGACTTGCGGAGAGCAAGGAAGGCGTAAGCGCAGGACAGCAGGCAAGCGTTTACATAAAAAGCATTATTCCCGAAAAGATGAAAATAAAAATTATAATTATAGATACCTTTGATTACAAATACAATCCTCAGAAACCCAAATACTACTACAACGGCAACCATATTGACCGTTTTTTATATTCACCCGAGGGTTGCAGCAAGCGTGTGGAAACCGTGTTTTGCTGATAAATTTATAAAAGCTATTTCAGGCTGTCCGTTTGCGGCAGCCTTACTTTTTTATAAAAATACTCGGAAATAATCGGGCACAGGAGCGTATGTCTATATAAAGCCAAAACATTTGTTTGACTTTACGCAGATAAAATGTTAAAATATTAGCATAAAAACATAAAGGAAGTCTGCATAATGCCAACTGCAATAGAAATAATCATACTTGTTTTGCTTATATCAGCCGTCATAATGCTCGGCTTTGTCATAAAAAATCAACTAAAAAAGCCTAACGGCATTGACAACACGGAAAAGCTTGCCGGCACAATTCGTACAGAGCAGTCTGCGCTCAGACAGGAGCTTACCGCTGTTACTCAAAGCTCTGTTAAAAATCTCGGAGAAATGCTTGCCTCCAATCAGAATGTTTATGCAATAGCCCAGAGCAAAAGCCTTGCACAGCTTGAGGAAAGGCTTAAAACCTTTTCGCTTGAAAACGAACAGAAGCTTGACAACATAAGAACCTCAGTTGAGAGCCGCCTTAATTATATTCAGGAGGACAACAATCGCAGACTGGAAGAAATGAGAAAAACCGTTGACGAACGCCTTCAGCAGTCTATTGAGGAAAAAATGAACCGCTCTTTTTCGCTTGTCAACGAAAGACTTGAGCAGGTTTATAAAGGACTGGGAGAAATGCAAAGTCTGGCTGTCGGAGTGGGGGATCTGAAAAAGGTGCTTACAAACGTTAAGACGAGAGGTATTCTGGGTGAAATTCAGCTATCATCAATTCTCAGCGAGATTCTTTCTCCCGAACAGTATGACGAGAATGTAGCCACAAAAAAAGGCTCAAGAAATGTCGTTGAATTTGCAGTTAAACTGCCGTCAGACGATGGAAAATTCATATATCTGCCCATTGATTCAAAATTCCCGGGCGATACCTATTCCGCCCTCCGTGACGCCATTGACGAGGGCGACAAGGCAAAAATCGAACTTGCCGCAAAAACTCTCGTAGCAACAATCAAGAGTGAGGCAAAGGACATTCACGATAAATACATAGATCCCCCCTACACCACCGAATTTGCGATTATGTTCCTGCCATTTGAGGGACTTTACAGCGAGGTGGTCAACCGTGGACTTATTGAAATTCTTCAGCGTGACTACAAGGTAAATATTGCAGGCCCGAGCACAATGGCGGCTCTGCTCAATTCCCTGCAAATGGGATTTAAAACCCTTGCCGTTCAAAAGCGGAGCGCAGAGGTCTGGGAAATTCTCGGTGCAGTAAAGCAGGAATTTGATAAATTCGGCGATATACTCGCCTTAACTCAGCAAAGGCTTGACCAGGCTAACCATGAGCTTGACAAGCTTGTGGGAGTGCGCACAAGGCAGATTCAGCGCAAATTAAAGGATGTACAGATGCCAACCGGAGAAATTTCCGACAAAATTTTCTGATTACTTGAAAATTTTTAATAAATATAGTAAAATATATTTATCAAAGCTAAAATAGGAACAACAATGAATATTGAAGAAATTTATATACAAATATTTAATAATGACGATGACAGCATTATAGAGCTGGCAAAAAAAGAGGTTATGGTTATACCGATTTTGGTAAATACTATGCTCGATAATGCTGACAGTCGGGCAGAAAAAATACTCATACAGCTCAGCGAGCAATCCCCGATTCTGGTATATCAATATTTTACCTATATCTCTCAAATGGCTGACCGCTATAATAATTCTGCTGCGTGGAATATGTGGAAAATTATTGCAAACGTGCTGATTGTTGACCTCTTTGATCTTTGGGAGTATGTTAAGCCAAAATACTTTAACTCCTTTAAAAGCGAAATCATTACCGAGGTACTCATTTCAATTTCAACGGCAAAAACTATTATAAAATATAAGCCGAATGATAAAGATATAATAATTGAAGCTATAAAGGACTGTGTAAACAACAACTACAAAATATGCGGCGAGGCAGCACCTCATATAAAGGCGGTTGCAGAGAACGCAGTAAAAGAATTTTTTGAGGATTTTTAATATGAAAAGAATTAACATTACGGAAATCAAAAATTTTCGCATAGGACAGACAGAGAATTTTGAAAAAGGCTCAGGCTGTACCGTGGCGGTGTTTGAAAACGGCGCAGCAGCAGGACTTGACGTGCGTGGCGGAGGCCCTGCCTCCCGTGAAAGCGAGCTGTTAAAGCCTACAGCGGCAGCCGAGTGTATTCACGCTGTGGTTCTGAGCGGCGGAAGCGCCTACGGACTTGGAGCGGCAAACGGAGTAATGCAGTTTTTAAAAGAAAAAGGCATAGGCTTAGACGTTGGTGTTACAAAAGTTCCGCTCGTGTGCCAGTCCTGCCTTTTTGACCTGACGGTCGCTGACTCCGATTTTTACCCCGACAAAGCTATGGGATATACCGCCTGCAAAAACGCATGGGACAACAATTACAAGGACGGTTGCTTTGGAGCAGGCACGGGAGCTACTGTCGGCAAGCTGCTCGGAATGGATTACTGTATGAAATCCGGCATAGGCAGCTACGCAGTTCAGATTGGCGATTTACAGGTGGGTGCGATAGTTGCAGTAAATGCGCTCGGAGATATTTTTGACTATAAAACAGCCAAAAAGGTTGCAGGACTGCTGAGTGAGGACAAAAAGACATTTCGCTCAACTGAAGAAATAATGCTTAAAAGCTACGAGGTAACTAAAAACAAATTCGTAAGCAACACAACGCTTGGTATGATAATTACCAATGCAAAATTCAACAAAACTCAGCTCTGCAAAATTGCGTCAATGGCTCACAACGGCTATGCCCGTTCAATCAACCCTGTTAACACCTCTGCTGACGGCGACAGCATTTATGCTCTGTCTGTCGGAAGTATCGAAGCTGACGGCGATATGGTGGGCACGCTCGCCCCAATGGTTATGTCTGAAGCAATACTCAACGCAGTAAAATCTGCCGAATCAGCCTACGGCTATCCGTCTTACAGAGATATTTTCCCGAATAGCCTATAAATAATCATAAATCAAACAAAAGCTGCACTTGAAACCAACTTTCAAATGCAGCTTTATATTTTTTATGATACCGAGCTTTTGCCCTTTTATTATATTAAAACTTAATGATTGTGTCTGCAATAAACTGCTGTAGGTATGTAACGTCTGCTACATCAACCTTGCCGTCTTTATCGGTATCTGCTACTGTATCATAGTAATCTGTACCTGTATTTGCCAATTCAATCTGTATTGCCGTTACATCGGTTACATCAAGCTTTCCGTCCCTGTTCATATCGCCAACGGTTTCAGTTTCTTTCTTTTCCTCGGCTACTATGTACAGGCTGAAATGCTCTGTGTGGAATACAAGATTGCCGTCTGTAAAT
>OGOU01002349.1_pt1 | contig 13416 bp, 7 predicted proteins | sample 1552721 | NCBI WGS metagenome assembly OGOU01 (sample SAMEA2580176, study PRJEB22360) | human gut metagenome | biome: human gut; feature: human-associated habitat; material: faeces | place: Denmark | collected 2008/2010 | reverse complement strand
GCTGCAGGAAGGAAATATGCTGGCGTTTCAGTCTGTATATGAATCGTATAGCGCTCATATCTATAATTTTATCTATTCCTTATTGTATAACAGGTTAGAGGCGGAGGACTTGACGCAGGAAGTCTTCGTTAGGATCTGGGAAAAGAGAGATTCACTGGATATAGATAAGAATTTTGATTCCTATATTTTCACGATTGCCCGTAATTTAGTGTATGACGAGTGGGATTCCCTTTTCCATGCGGAGCTATATATGAAATCCTTAGAAGCAGATTGGGATGAACGGGACACTTCAAAAGTCGAAGAAGATATTACGGTAAATTCGATAGGACAATATATTGATTCTCTTATCGATAAATTACCGGTATCCCGTCGGGAAATCTTTTTGCTTAGTCGTAAAGAACACTTATCGACGAAGGAAATCGCACAACGTCTGTCTATCTCCGAAAGAACCGTTGAAGCCCAGATTTACCGCTCTCTTCAGTTTTTAAGGAAGTATTTGGCGGAAGAAGGGATCTTGCTTTGGCTCTTATCTTTTGTTGTTAATGAATATTAAATGCGAAAAAAAACGCTTTGCTTGTAAGTAGTCGCTTCGGGCAAAGAGTATATAATCATGTAAAGCGTATGGAAAAGAGTGAATATATCATATTGTTAGAACGTTTCTTGAAAGGAGAGACTACTCATGACGAGGAACGGATTCTGGTGGATTGGTTCAAGAGCGATGTTTCCCGGGATGAATTAAGGAACTATATCCAGCGGAAATGGGAAATTGCGTCTAATAGTTCTATTCCTACGGATTTGAAGGAGCGAATGTTCCGGAAAATACAAAGTCGTATTGAGAGCGTAGCGGTCGAGAAGAAGGAAGTTGGGCGTTTTTCTCTTCGGAATATCATGCGTTATGCGGCTATTGGTTTGTTGGTGATCTGCGCCGGTTTGGGAGGACATCTGCTGACAAGGTATTCACGGTCGGTTGGTGCGGAAAAAGACTATCTGGTCTTTGCTGCTAAAGGACAGAAAGCGAGCGTTGTCTTACCGGATGGTTCCAAGGTTTGGCTGAACTCAGACTCAGAAATCAAGTACACAAACCTATATGGAGATGGGGAGCGCATCATATCCTTGGATGGAGAGGCTTATTTTGAGGTAGCGAAAGATAGTCTCAATCGTTTTGTCGTACAAGCGGGCGATTTAGCGGTAGAGGCGTTAGGCACTTCTTTTAATGTAAAGGCTTACGAAGAAGATAATCAAGCCGTGGTCACCTTGTTTCAAGGAAAAGTAAAAACGAGTGTCGGACGAGACGAGGCGTTCTTATTACCGGATCAAGCGGTTACTTACTTGAAAAACAAGGGGCAACTGAAAAAATCCACACTGAATGACGCATATAGGGCCTGTCTATGGCGGAATAATGAGTTGGCTTTTAATGATGAGGCTTTAAGCGAGATCGCCGTATTGTTAAACCGGATGTATAATATCCAAGTAGTATTTAAGAGTGAGAAGGTTAAAGCATTACGATTCACGGGAGTGATAACCAATAATAGCTTGGATAATATTATCGAACTAATCAGTTTGACATCGCCTATTATATATACATCAAAAGGAGATACTATTATTATTGATGAAAAAAAGTAATGCCTATGACGAAGGACTTGAGATAACAAATGTCGGGCTTATATAGCTAAATCAATCGTTAACTTTTGATATGTTTTTGTGAATAGTCCACTCTGCGAAAAAGAGTGGAAGCGTATCATATTGTGTAAATTATACTATTAAAAACACGTGGAAAATGCGTAAAATTAAACAAACGGTACGAACAATCTTATTGTGTGGCTTCCTATTTGCTTATACGGACGCCACTTGTGCGCAGATAACTTTATCTGTGAAACAACAACCTGTTCGTGAAGTTATTAAAGAGATCGAAAGGATCAGTGATTATCGTTTCTTTTATAATGAAAACTCGATTCCGATGGAGAAACGGGTTACGGTAAACGTAAAAGATAGCGATATCGAGAATGTACTTAATTTGATCGCCGATCAGATGGGTATATCGTATGTTATTAAAAACAACCAAATCGCCCTATCCGCTGAAAAGCGAGTGAATGTAGCCCAGCAAACAAGGAAAGTGCAGGGGACGGTGGTAGATGATCTAGGGGTGCCAGTTATCGGAGCGAACGTATCCGTTAAGGGTACCACCAACGGTACAATTACGGATATGGATGGTAATTTCTTGTTGGAAGTGCCTAACAATGCCATTCTGGAAATTACTTATATTGGCTATCGCCCTCAAGAGATCGCTATAAAAGGGCAGACTCGGGTCGATATTAAATTAGCGGAAGATACTCAAAAATTGGATGAGGTGATTGTTGTTGGATATGGTTCTACTAGTGTCCGGAAAAATACGGCCGCCTTGGCTACAGTAGATAACACGAAGGTGCTCGAAGTCCCTTTTTCGGACATGGGATCGAGTTTGCAAGGACGTGTACCAGGTGTAATTGTACAGCAGGGATCGGCTGAGCCGGGGCAGAATGGAGCCAGTGTTTCTATACGTGGTAATGGAGATCCATTATATGTGATTGACGGATTTGTTTCTTCGAGCGGCCGTTTTATGGCACTGAATAAATCGGATATCGAATCGATGACCGTATTGAAAGATGCAGCCTCTACTGCTGTTTATGGTATGAATGCCGGTAATGGTGTAGTTGTAGTCACTACTAAACAGGGGAAAGCCGGAAAGTTGAATGTAAATTATCAGGCTAATTTCGCATTCAATACACCGTCTTATCCGGCGGAGCGTTTGAATGCATATGAATATGCAACGGCCATTAATAAATTAAATCAATCTTTGGGTAATGGTCTCAATTCGTTCAGAACGCAGGAAGAGATGGCAGAGATTGAAGCGAATCTGGGTTCATACACAAACTGGGAAAATGCGTTATTACGTAATTATACACCTCAGAATGAACATACGGTATCTATTAGTGGAGGTAATGATAGGCTGAAATATTTTGGTAGTCTGAATTATCTGGGACAAAAAGGTATTTATAAATCGGATAAGTTAAATTATGACCGTTATAATTACCGGACCAATGTAAGCAGTAATTTCGATGAAATAGGTTTAACAGTCGGTTTGAATGTCAATGGAACGGTAAAAGACGAACTATATCCCAGCGCCAGTGCATATACTCTCTATTCCCGCCTGAAGGACAGGACACCTTTTGAGAAACCATATAATGAAGACGGCACAGTTTCCAATCAATTTGATAACCCAGCGTTACAACTGGATGGTCCGGGTGAAATCAAATATCGTACCGTTTATAATCAATTAGCTGTCAATCTGGAGTGGGCAGTACCTTGGGTAAAAGGCTTGAAGTTCGGTTTTGACGGAAATTATAATATCGAGAGTCAGGACAGGGCAGACTGGTACGAAAATGCCACTTATTATGATGCAGATGGGAATGCCACCTTTGAAGATCCTTCCAATATCAGTATGACTCGTTCTTCTTATCAGCACAATCGATATGATTTCAATGTGCGTGCCGATTATAAGAACACCTTTAATGAAAAACATAATGTACTGGTAACTTTAGTGCACAACCGCCAGTATTATCATGGGACATCTCTTTCTGCCAGTTCGAATACCTTCTATCTGTCGACGATACATCAGATACAAAACGGAGATGCTGCCAGTATTACGGCAAGCAACAAAGAAAGTAAACAGACCTCGATGGGATATGTAGGCCGTCTTCGTTATGACTATGACAACCGGTATATGGCAGAGTTCTCCGGACGTTACGATGGCTCGGACTGTTTTCCGAAAGGGAACCGGTTCGGTTTCTTCCCTTCCGGTTCTTTGGGATGGGCTATTTCGGAAGAAGAGTTCTTTTCGCCGGTAAAGGATTTAGGTATATTCGATTACTTCAAAGTGCGCGGCTCATACGGTGAAATCGGTTTGAACGGAGCAAAACATGACGACTATGCTTATTTGACAACTTTCAATTATAATTCTAATGCATATGTAATCGGTGGAAGCATGGTCAATTCGATTACGCCGGGGGCTACTCCCAGTATAAATATGACCTGGTACACCCGTGATAAAACAGACGTTGGTATTGATTTTTCTACGTTGGGAAACAAACTGGAAGGTTCGTTCGACTGGTTTTATGAACGGACAAAGGGATATCTGGTGGCACCGAAATATGAATATACGGATCCGATCGGTTATGACCTGCCTTTGATTGTTTCCAAGGCAGAAGACCGTTCTGAAGGATTGGATGGTTTTGTAAAATATACGGATAAGGTCGGGCAAGTTAATTTCTCTGCCGGTTTCAACTTTACCTGGTATCGCTCGATTAAGGCAATAACCAATGAAGATAAAGTGACTTTGTCAAATCCTTATACTCGTGAACAAGGATATAAGCAAGGTTATCTGGGAACAGGCTTCGTCGGGACACAGTTTTATATGACTCCGGAAGATGTATTGAATAATCCGAAACGTATTAATTCGAAAGACCTGCGCCCCGGTGATTTATGGTATGCCGATGTGAATGGTGATGGTCAGATTACAGGGCAGGATCAGCGTAAATACGGAAACAATGCAAGTCCGCGTTTTGTATTTGGTATCGACTTGTCGGCAAACTGGAAAGGTTTAAATGTTTTGGCAAATATCCAGGGAACCGGTCGTAGACAGACTTATATGAGTGCTGTAGCTATGGGAAAAGAAGGCGAACGAAGGCTGGACTTTACTTATCAGCTCGATACCTGGTCACCGACTAACACCGATGCTACATTCCCTCGTCCGGGTAATACGTCGTTGAATGAAAATAATAACTATGTCGATTCTGATTTTTGGGCTCGCAATTCAAATTATGTGCGTTTGAAATCGTTGACAGTGATTTGAAATATGCAGCTTTGAGAAGCTTGTCGTGGTTACAGAATCTGACGGTCTTTGCTTCTGGTGTGAACTTATTCGCTATCGGTCCTTCTGTAAAATATGCTGACCCTGAAGCTTCGAACTTCGACGGATATGCTTATCCGATGATGCGTACTTATTCCCTTGGATTCCAATTAGGATTTTAATAACAGATAAAAGAGTAAATTATGAAAAGAATATATATAGGCCTTGTTGTTTTAGGCCTTGCATTGACAAATACTTCATGTTCGGATTTTCTTGATACGAGACCGTATGATAAGATCATTGGGGATGATACATGGACGAGTGAAACGTTGGCAGAATCATTTGTGTATTCCATCTACTCGAGTGTACTACAAAAAAGTTTGTGGCTAGGAGCATACGGACATCGTTATTCCTGCCATGCTGAAAGTTCAACAAAGAATGCTATGACAGGTACGCTGAACAGTTCTTACTGGTCGAGGGACCGTGCAGAAGGGGTGACCGCAGATGATAATTATGAATGGTTGGATTACAGTGTTCTTTGGCGTATTCACACAGCAATGGAAGAGATTACCGCAAGTGAAATATTCTCAGAAGAATTTAAAACCCGTACTGTCGGGGAATTGAAATTTTTACGTGCAGCTCATTATTTCTTGTTTGCCCGTCAATATGGAGGACTACAGATTATTGACCGTGTGTTGTCTGTAGAGGATGATTTGCAAATACCACGTTCTTCAGTTAAGGAGACATATGATTTTATCATAAAGGATTTGGAAGAAGCGGCCCAGGCATTACCGGCAACCGGAAAAGTAGCCAGAGGACGTGTCAGCAGTATGGCTGCCCATGCTTTGTTGATGCGTGTAGCAAATCAAGCGGCGGCTTATGCCGATGGTGGTTCTGCCCAAAGCCAATATTATGATAAAGTGATTGCAGCAGGTACGGCCTTAGGATTAGATGCCGATGGCAGCCAACTGAGTCCTTATTATGATATGTTCCGTTCGTACGAAACGGCAGTTACAGCACAGGAACAAATTCTGGTTGTGGAACGTCTTAAATTAAATTCATCCCTACATGATACTCCTATGCAATATCAGGGTTTATGGCATGCCGGTAATATATCGGAATATGCTAAAAAGAATTTTCCGATCCATGCAACGATGAATTATTGGGGAATGGATGGTGGTTCATGGCCTACGCAGGATTTAGTAGACGATTATCTGGTAGAAGAAACAGACGGATCGATCAAGTATTGGGAAGATGCATCATATGTACAGACAGGGACAAACGTCGATGAAAAGATGTATTTTAGTAAGGATAAGAAAAGAGATTTACGCTTCTATACAACGATTTTATATGATAGCTGTCTGTATTTCAATGGTCAGGAACGTATTTTCTTCCGTCGTGACGGAAACTGTTCCAACTCTAACAGTCCGATCAATGCAGGAGCGGAAGATGAATACGGACGTAGGGCAGGAGATTTGGATAACTATAATTCTTCAACCGGTTATGCCATGTTGAAATATCATTATGACCCTGTTGTTTCTTTACCTGACCCAGGTTCACAAAAACTGGATTATTGTTATTCCGTATTACGTTATGGCGAGGCTTATTTAAATATGGCAGAGGCTTATCTGATGAAAGGCGATTTTGCGAATGCCCGTAAATATATGATCCCAACGATGGTAAAACATGGAGGGTTCAGTCCGGAAAAAGCTGCGGCATATCTCAATACGAAAAGCGGAAACGGCTGGAACGATCCTTTATTCGAAGCCTATAAACGTGAACGTAATGTTGAAATGGTGTATGAATGCAATGACCGCTATTGGTCTCTTTTGCGATGGGGAATGCGTCAGAGTGGCGGTGTCGGTAACGGGGCCTATGCAACGAGTGGTTTCGTTATCCCTGAATTGGTTGGACCATTACGTGGTATACGTATCTCTCGTGACGGACAGAAGTATGAATTTTTTGAAGTAAATAATGCGATAGGAGAAGCCCGGTTCTCCCCGAAACGCTATTTAGTACCGTTGAACCGTAGCTTCTGCCTGAAATCCGGTGTTGTACAGAATGCGGGATGGGAATGATCTTATTAATAGTAAATAAAAAGACAAATACAATGAAAAGATATTTTAATATATTGGTCGGATGCTTATTGATATTCTCTATGAATAGTTGTTTATATCACAATCTGGAGGATTTAGAGAACTCATCGGATAAAAAAATGACGAATGTCGATTATTCATATCGTTTTTTATATAACGATACGATTCAGAAAGGAACTGCCAATCAGGAAATTCTTGAAGGACGCGTTTGTGAAGTGATTTTTAGTAAATCGATAGAGAATGTGGAAGAAAACGGAATAACTGGTTTTAAAACGACTCTGACTCATACCCTGAATAGTATTCAGAAAGCGGGACCATCCGGTTCCGTTACGAAGGAAATGCTGTATAAGATGTTCGAAGAACAGATTGCACAGGATGGTTTATCGAAGCTCTGGGTATATGTCTCCATTTCGGATGCCGCTATCATTTCACCGTTGGAGGGAGCGCCTACGTTAGGAGCCCCCGGTGATTTTACAAAAGATCGTTATTACCGGGTGACTGCAGCAGATGGTTCCACACAGGATTATATATTGAAAACTGTAAAAGCTTTCTGATTATCTGTTTTTCATAAAGAGTAAAAAAAGGGCTGTCTAACAAGTTTAGTCAGCCCTTTTTGTGTCAAAAATATAGGGATCTTTTATTCTTACATAGTCTTAGTAGAACTACAGCCTTTTTTATAATAATCGTGACAATTATTAGTAAATATTATCTGTGAGCTTATATTAAAACCAGTTGATTATGATTCAAAATTTAAGAATACATCATACTATTTTACTTCCGCGTAATCAGATGAATATCAATTCTAAATTTGTCTTTACAAAATTCTTGATTATTTAATAAAAACTTATCCTGTTTTCCATAAAGTATATGGAGAATACGGATTTTATTTCCTAAAAAAAGTATACAAAACGGAATCGCTGTTGAATCGGATAAAATAAATTATGCTCTGTATATATCAGATATACAGAGCATAATTGTTTGTGGTGAACAAATACATGTGCTCTTCTTAACCATAGTTCTACTAAGACTATGGTTGACTGGTTTTATACAATTTTTGAAACAATATTATAAACCTGAAAGGCAAGTGCCATTTATAAATTTAACTATTATGCAAAACAAACTAAAGAGATGGATCGTTCCCGACGGTATGGAATCAGTAGTAGGGAAGAGACGGAATGTATTTAAATTGATCAGAAAATCAAATGACATTTTTTATTTATCGTAAAATTATACATTATGAAAACAAAGACACTGTTAGGTCTTTTTGTTCCTCTGTCATTGGTTTGCACACCATCGTTGCTTGCAGCAGATGAGGCGCTAGGCATTGAAAGAGAGAATACTGAAATTAACCTTCATTCTGGTGTAAAAAGTGAAACAAGGCCATTCGTTGGAGGTGTTTTGCAGAGTTCAAAATTTAAAGGTAAGATCTCAGATACCGGAGGTGACCCTTTGCCTGGTGCTACGGTTCAGATTAAGGGGAGTACAAAAGGAGTGATTGCCGATGTAGATGGAAATTTTGAATTTGATGGTCTCAAAGTGAACGATATACTGATCGTTTCCTTTATTGGTATGGAACCCCAGGAAATTACGTATAAAGGGGAAAAGTTTCTAAACATCGTCTTGGAACCGAAAGCAGATGTTTTAGATGAAGTGACGGTTGTCGCTTTTGCAAAACAGAAAAAAGAGAGTGTGGTTTCTGCTATTACAACAGTAAAACCGGCAGAACTCAAAATTCCGAGTAGCAACCTGACCACAGCCTTTGCAGGTCGTGTAGCCGGTTTGATTTCTTACCAGACAAGCGGTGAACCAGGGCAGGATAATGCAAATTTCTTTATTCGCGGTATTACTACGTTTGGAGCTGAAGCAAAGAAAGATCCCTTGATTCTGATTGATGGAATTGAATTAGGAACTGATGATTTGGCACGTCTAAACACTGACGATATTGCCAGTTTTACAATCATGAAAGATGCAACGGCTACTGCCTTATATGGTGCACGTGGTGCTAATGGCGTAATCTCTGTCACGACTAAAGAAGGACGTGAAGGGAAGGTTTCGGTGAATGTCCGTATCGAAAATTCATTCTCAACTCCAACCAGTAAGGTCGATCAGGCAGATCCGGTTACTTACATGCGGATGCAGAATGAGGCGATAAAGACGCGTGATCCATTGGGATTGTCATTATATTCTCAGGAAAAGATCACTATGACTGAACGTGGCTTGTATCCGGATATCTTTCCTGCGACAGACTGGTATAGTGCTATGTTTAAAGATTTGACTATGAACCAACGTGCTAATATCAGTGTGAGCGGAGGAGGAACCGTTGCCCGTTATTATGTGGCAGCCAATATGACACGGGATAATGGAAATGTGAAAGTTGATAAACGTAATAACTTTAACTCGAATATCAATTTGATGAAATATACGATTCGGTCAAATGTGAATGTGAACCTGACTAAAACGACAGAACTGGTTTTGCGAATGAGTGCTGCTTTCGATGATTATTCGGGACCGATCGGAGGTGGTAGCGGTATGTATACTCATGTGATGCAAGCGAATCCCGTATTGTTCAAGCCATATTATGAACCGGATGAAGAGTATGCCCACGCTAATCATATTTTGTTTGGTAACTATGGGGATGCTAATTATGTCAATCCTTATGCACAGGCCTTACGAGGATATAACGAATACAGTAAGAATACAATGCTGACACAATTTGTACTGAATCAGGATTTGAAAATGATAACCGAGGGGTTGACAGCCAGTGTGCTTGTCAATATGGATCGTTATTCCGAATATACGGTGAATCGTGCATATAAACCCTTTTATTATAATATCGGTTCTTACAATTTGCAGGACCAATCTTACAAATTGAACCGTTTAAACCCCACAAGCGGTACGGAATGGATTAACTATGAACCTGGTAAACGTCTTATCAATAGTAGTGTCTATATGGAAGCAAAGGCAGAATATACCCACCTGTTTAATGATAAACATAATGTGAATGCTTTGTTGGTTTATACGATGCGCAATCAAAAATCCGGTATTGCAGATAACCTTCAGCTGTCATTACCGTATAGAAACATCGGTTTAGCCGGTCGTTTGGCTTATAATTTCAATTCTCGTTATTTCGGAGAGTTTACTTTTGGCTATAATGGTTCCGAACGATTCTCAGAAAATAACCGTTGGGGCTTTTTCCCATCGGGAGCATTAGGATGGATGGTTTCTAATGAAGAGTTTTTTGAACCGCTGAAGGATGTTTTTTCACAGTTTAAGTTTAAAGGTTCCTATGGTATGTCTGGTCAGGACCAGATAGGTAGTGGTAATGATCGTTTCTATTATTTGTCGGATGTAAATATGAATGCCGGTCGCAATGTGAACTGGGGTACACAAATGAATTATAATCCTGGAGGTGTTAGTTTCAACCGTTATGCCAACGATCAGATCGGATGGGAGACATCTTATAAAATGAATGTCGGTTTCGAGGCTACAACGACTTTTGGATTATCGGCCAATATAGAATATTTTACGGAACGTCGTGAAAATATTTTATTGGATCGTGTTATTCCCGGTACGATGGGTATCCTTCCGGCCGTAAAGGCTAATTTAGGAAAGGCTAAAGGCCATGGTGTCGATATGGAACTGAATTATGAGAAGAGTTTCAACAAAGATTGGTGGATGACAGGACGTGGAACTTTTACCTATGCCACAAGCGAAGCGGTAGAATGGGAAGAGCCGGATTATAGTGAGACCCCTTGGCTATCAAAAGTCGGTAAGTCTTTAGGGCAAACCTGGGGGTATATAGCTGAACGATTGTTTGTTGACGATGAGGAAGTAAAAAACTCACCGACACAGTTTGGTAGTTACATGGCCGGAGATATTAAATACCGTGATGTGAATGGAGATGGAAAAATTTCGGATCTGGACCAGGTTCCTATCGGCTATCCTACAACACCAGAGATTAACTATGGTTTCGGACTTTCTGTCGGTTATAAAGGATTGGACGCTTCTTTCTTTTTCCAGGGATCAGCCCGTCAGTCTTTCTGGCTTGACCAAAAGAAGATCACTCCCTTTTTGGATGGTAATGCTGGTCAAAGTGATGACGATGGTTTAAAAGGAGAAAATCAAGTGCTTCAAGTGATTGCCGATAGTTATTGGTCGGAAAGTAATCGCAATCCGTATGCCTTCTGGCCCAGATTATCTAATCAGTCTGTAGAGAATAATACTAAAACAAGTACTTGGTTCATGCAGGATGCGACGTTCCTTCGTTTGAAGTCAGTAGAAGTTGGTTATACTGTACCACAGATGCTAACAAAGAAAATCAAGGTACAGAATTTACGTGTTTACGTGAGTGGAACAAACTTACTATGCTGGAGCAAATTCAAACTATGGGATCCTGAAATGGCAGGAAACGGTTTGGGGTATCCAATACAGCGCGTCATTAACGTCGGCATTAATTTAGGATTCTAAAATAATTAAATAGAAACAATATGAAATCATTATATAAATATATTATATGTGCTTGTACTGCATTGACTGCAACTTCCTGTGATTTCCTGGATGTGGTGCCTGATAATGTGGCCACTGAAGAACATGTTTTTGCAGATCGTTATACGGCAGAGAAATATTTAGCTACCTGTTATTGGGGAATGCCAAAGTCTGCCGGATGGAATGAAAATCCGGGAATTCTAGGTGCTTTGGAGATGGTGTTTAATACTACATACAGTTCTATTAATGGTATGAAATTCGGATTGGGACAAGATAGTCCGACTAGTGCGCTTATCAATTATTGGAGTAGCGGTGGAGATGGTGTACGCTCATTGTATGCCGGTATTCGCGAGTGCAATACGTTTATGGCTGGTATAGGAGGCGTACAGGACCTGCAGGAATACGAAAAGAATCGCATGATTGCAGAGGTAAAGTTAATTAAAGCATATATGCATTTTTACCTGCTATCTTATTATGGACCGATTTGTCCTTTGCGGGAAAGTCCGGAGGTAAACGAATCTACTCAAGGAGTACGGGTTTATCGCGAAAAAGTAGATGATTGTTTTCAGTACATTATTGATTTGATGGATGAAGTAATAGATAGTAAGGCGTTACCATTGATCCTGACGAACCCAACAACTGAATTAGGGCGTTTTACATTGCCCGTTGCTTATATGATGAAAGCTAAAGTCCTTTTATATTGGGCCAGTCCGCTATTCAATGGAAATACTGATTATAATAGTTTCTTGGATCACAATGGCGAACCTTTCTTTAATCAAGTTTATGACCCCTCACGTTGGACAATGGCAGCGGAGGCTTGCAAAAAGGCGATAGAAATATGCGAATCAGCCGGTGTTCGTCTGTATCAGACATCAGATTATATAGCAACAAAAAAACTGTCTGATCAGACGTTGCTGGTTCAGACCTTGAGAGGTGTTATCAGCCACAGATGGAATCCTGAGTTAATATGGAGTAATACTTCTTATCCTATGAATAAGAATTTCCAGAGTGAGTGTTTTACCTTTTTTGAAACCGCAACGTCATTGTATGATGCTCAGCAAAAAATGAGTGTTCCTCTTTCTACTGTCGAACTGTTCTATTCCAGAAATGGAGTGCCTATTGAAGAAGATAAAACCTATGATTATGCTAATCGCTATAATTTGCGAACAGGAGATGACGAACATAAGTATTATATTCAGGAGGGGGAACGGACTGCGGCTTTGAATTTTGACCGGGAACCTCGTTTTTATTCGACTTTAGGATTTGATCGTGGTAAATGGTATGGAAATTCTTATAAAAACATGCCGGATGACGATGCCGAGTGTTTGTATCCTAAAAATCATTACGGAGAATGTTCTTCAATTGGAGATGTAGGACAGTACAATACAACCGGCTATTGGCCTAAAAAGTTAGTCTCTATCAATTCTGCATTCCGCGATTTAAACAGTGTATCCTATGAAACGTATCCTTTTCCTGATATGCGTTTTGCCGATTTGTTGTTGATGTGTGCAGAAGCATTGAATGAATCGAAGGATGTCCCAGACGCAGAAGTATACAAATACATCGATATGGTACGTGAACGGGCAGGTTTGAAAGGAGTCATGGAATCATGGAGTAAGTATTCCAATCATCCGGAAAAAGTATCTACGAAAGAAGGTATGCGAGAGATAATTCAACGGGAACGTAAGGTAGAATTAGCTTGCGAAGGAAGTTATTATTGGGACAGTCATCGTTGGAAAACGGCTCAAAAGGAACAAAATCGTTTAATTCAGGGCTGGAACATTCAGGCTAGTGAAACAGAAGATTATTATACGGTAACAACTATTTATACCCAGTCTTTTTCTTATAAGAATTATTTTGCACCCATACCTGAGTCGGAACTGGTGAAAAATCCGCAGTTGGTTCAGAATCCGGGATGGTAATTATTAATTTATATATTATATAAACACA
>OGOU01002348.1_pt1 | contig 13416 bp, 13 predicted proteins | sample 1552721 | NCBI WGS metagenome assembly OGOU01 (sample SAMEA2580176, study PRJEB22360) | human gut metagenome | biome: human gut; feature: human-associated habitat; material: faeces | place: Denmark | collected 2008/2010 | reverse complement strand
ATATGTTTTGCTTACGCTTTTACAAAGCGTAGAATGTACGAAACAAGAAAGTTAAGAAAAAGAAGTTTTAAAGAAACTTGTTTCTTTGGTTCGGCATCAATAACAAGACAAAAAATGAATAAATATGTTTTACCTACGCTTTTACAAAGCGGTATTTTTTAAGAATAAACTGAATCATTCCCTGTACATTAAAAAATTACAGGGAATTTTTATATATTTTTCACACATTTGTCATCTAATAAAGTGCAAGTCTGTTGCAATTTTCCGATGACTATGATATAATAAATTTAATCGCAGAATAAAATTTTGCTCTCTGCATATCGGATAATTATACTATAATTATATTGAATATAGTATAATATAAAAGACAAACAAATCGAAAGGAGTAGATTTGCCTTAAACAGGGAAATCATATTATGATATGAGCGGAATAGTTGGTTATGTAGGCTCAAGACAATGTACTGAGGTGCTTATAGACGCTCTTTCAAAGCTTGAGTACAGAGGTTATGATTCAGCAGGTATTGCGGTTTTTGATAATGGTGAAATTAAAGTTGCAAAGTCTAAGGGACGCCTTAAGGATCTTGAAAATAAAATGGAAAAAGAGGGAATTCCTAACGGTTTTGCGGGTATCGGTCATACAAGATGGGCTACCCACGGTGAACCTTCAGATGTCAATTCCCACCCTCATAGCGGTGAGAGAGTTACGATCGTACATAACGGTATAATTGAGAATTATAAGCCTTTGAAGGAATTTCTTCTGTCTCAGGGACGTGTTTTTCAAAGCGAGACTGATACGGAGGTTGTGGCTCAGCTTCTTGATTACTACTATGACGGTAATCCTCTTGAAACGATAAAAAAAGTAATGCATGAGCTTGAAGGTTCTTTTGCACTTGGTATTGTATTTGCTGACTTTAAGGATACTGTTTATGCGGTACGCTGTGAAAGTCCGCTGATTGTAGGTGTCGGCGAAAATGAAAGCTTTATCGCTTCCGATGTGCCTGCAATTTTGAAATATACAAAGGATTACTATCTGCTTGAACATGGTGAAATAGCAGTACTGAATAAATCGGGCGTAACTGTTTATGACCGCCATCTGACGGAAATTGAAAAGGAACTTAAAACTGCCGACTGGGATATGGACGCCGCTGAAAAGGGCGGTTACGAGCACTTTATGGCCAAGGAGATCATGGAGCAGCCCGAAGCTATACGCAAAACGGCGTTCAGCCGCATCCACGATAACCGCATCGTGTTCGAGGATATGAAATTTACCGCCGAGCAGATCAAGGATGTAAGCCGCATATTCATAATCGCCTGCGGCTCGTCATATCATGTTGGTGTGGTGGGCAAGTATAATCTTGAGCGACTCATGCGCAAGCCGGTCGAAGTCTGCCTCGCTTCGGAATTCCGTTACAGTGATCCGCTTGTCGATGACAAGACGCTCGTTATCGTCATCAGCCAATCGGGCGAAACGCTCGATACGATGGCGGCGCTGCGCGAAGCAAAGGCAAGGGGCGCGCACATACTTTCGATAGTAAATGTTGTCGGCAGCTCCATAGCCAGAGAATCGGACGATGTGCTCTACACCTGGGCAGGACCCGAGATCGCCGTTGCAACGACCAAGGCATACAGCACGCAGCTTGTTCTGCTCGACATGCTGGGCCTTTACTTTGCCGACGCTCTGGGCACTGTAAGCGCCGCGCAGTACGACGAGATAATCGAGGAGCTGCTGCGCCTGCCGGGCAAGATGGAGCAGATGCTTGAGGATATCGAGGATATAAAGCATTTTGCCTCGAACTACTTCAACCACAACTCCGTGTTCTTCATCGGCCGCAACCTTGACTATGCCATGGGTCTTGAGGGTTCGCTCAAGCTCAAGGAGATATCCTATATCCACTCCGAGGCATACGCATCGGGCGAGCTTAAGCACGGAACCATTTCCCTCATCGAGGATGGTACCCTCGTCATAGCCCTCGGCACCTACGAGCCGCTGTTTGACAAAGCCATGAGCAACATCGTTGAGGTTCAGGCGCGCGGCGCGGATGTGCTTGCACTCACGACCGAGAGCAATGTTGCCGAGATGAAAAAGACCGTGGAGAACGTCATTTCCGTTCCCGAGACACACACGATACTTCAGCCTTCTCTGGGCGTTGTGCCGCTTCAGCTTTTTGCGTACTATGTTGCGCTGCTGCGTGGCTGCGATATCGATAAGCCCAGAAATCTTGCAAAGTCGGTGACTGTCGAATAATTGAAAAATCTCATGATATTTTTTGCGTGCGTGGTCTGTAAGGCCACGCACTGCTTGTTGCGGCTGTTTAATTTCGGCGCAACCTCGCTCCCCGGAGCGCTGGCACTCAAGATATGCCCCGATATCCTCGGGTACGCTGCAAAAAATGTCGATATAATCGCCGTTACGGGGACAAACGGCAAAACCACCACGAAAGAATTATGTCACGCCGTTCTTTCCAAAAAATATAATACCGTTGCCACGAAAGGCAATTTAAACAACCATATCGGTGTACCCCTCACCCTGTTAAGCATGGATGCCTCCACGGAATTCGGTATCGTGGAAATGGGGGCCAACCATCCGGGGGAAATAAAAGAATTATGTAAGATTGTTGAACCGGACTACGGTATCATCACGAACATCGGGTACGCCCACTTGGAAGGATTCGGGAGTTACGAAAATATCATCCAAACCAAAAGAGCCCTTTATGAATCCGTGAAGGAAAAATCGGGAATTTTATTCGTGAACGGGGAGGATAAATTGTTGTGCCAACTATCGGAAGACCAAAAAAGATACACCTATGGCATCGACGGACATTTCACGAACGGGGAAGTCGTTCAGACCACCCCTTACCTCGTGTATGCCTTGAAAACCCATCACGGACAACTATACATCCGGACGAAACTCATCGGGGGATATAACTTTGACAACGCCATGGCAGCCACTACGGTAGGAACATATTTCAATATCGATCCTCTACAAATACAGGCCGCCATCGAGGCTTACACCCCCTCCAACCTTCGCTCGCAATTACTGAAAACGGAACGCAACACGATCATTCTGGATGCCTACAACGCTAACCCGAGCAGTATGCAAGTCGCCATTTCCAATTTCGGGGAAATGAAAGCAGACAACAAATTACTGATTATCGGGGAAATGCGTGAACTGGGAGCCATTTCCGAAGAGTCCCATAAAAACATCGTGGAACTCATGAAGAAAAACAACTTTCCCCAGGTATTCCTCGTGGGACCGAGTTTTGAATCCATCGCAAATAACTATACCTTTACGCGTTACTTCCCCGACACGGACACGCTGATCGAGTATCTCAAAGCGAACGAGATCCGCCACGCTTTTATCCTGATAAAAGGTTCGAGGGGAAATAAACTGGAAAGGATTACAGAATACTTATAAAACAACAGACCATGAACGACAGAGTTGTCATCATACCGACCTATAACGAAAAAGAGAATATCGAAAACATTCTCCGTTATGTTTTTAAACTGGAACCGAAGTTTGATGTGCTCGTGATAGAGGACAACTCTCCCGACGGCACGGCCCAGATTGTAAAACGTCTGCAATCCGAGTTCCCACAACTTCACATGATCGAACGTAAAGGAAAGCTAGGACTCGGAACGGCCTATATCACCGGATTCAAATGGTCTCTGGAACACGGGTATAACTACATCTTCGAGATGGACGCGGATTTCTCACATAACCCCGATGATCTGGTCAAATTGTATCACGCCTGCGAAAGCGGGGAAGGCGATATGGCGATCGGTTCCCGTTACGTTACAGGTGTTAACGTCGTGAACTGGCCCATGGGACGGGTTCTCATGTCCTATTTTGCCTCCAAATACGTAAGATTCATCACGGGCATGAAAGTACATGATGCCACAGCCGGATTCGTTTGTTACACCCGGAAAGTCTTGGAATCCATTGACCTCGACAACATCCGTTTCAAAGGCTACGCCTTCCAGATCGAAATGAAATTCACAGCGTGGACCTTGGGATTCAAGTTGAAAGAAGTCCCCATCATTTTCACAGACCGTACCCTCGGCACGTCCAAAATGAGCGGAGGCATCTTCAACGAGGCCTTTTGGGGTGTCATCACGATGAAACTCCGGAGCTTGGGAAAACGTAAGAAAATTGAAAATGGAGAATGGAGAATGGAAAATTAAGCTACCCCCTCTAACTCCCCCTTACACAGGGGGAGGATGTGCCGCAGAGGAACATTGAAGCGCCTTCTCGCGTTCGTTTCTCCCCTTGTGCAAGGGGGAGCCAGAGGGGGTAGTTAAAGCGTCAGCCTCGTGCGGCCGGAATCTAAAATTTAAAATCTAAAATCTAAAATCAATATGCGTATATTACTTCAAGGCGGAACTATCATAAACGAGGGGAGAACCTTCAAAGGGGATCTCCTGATTCACAACGATCGTATCGAGAAAATCATAGAAGGCGAATTGGATTCAGTTCCCGGGGACATCAAAGTTATCGATGCCACGGGGAAATATATTATACCGGGAGTGATTGACGATCAAGTACACTTCCGCGAACCCGGTCTCACGCACAAAGGAGACATCCGGGAAGGTAGCCGGGCGGCAGCAGCCGGGGGCGTGACCTCTTTCATGGATATGCCTAACGTGAAACCTCCCACCGTAACCAACGAGTTACTCCGGGAAAAACAACAGATTGCCAAGGAAAATTCGGCTGTCAACTACTCGTTCTACCTCGGTGCTACCGTTGACAATATCGACGAGATTAAAAAGGTCGATCCGCACACGACTTGCGGCATTAAAGTTTTCATGGGTTCCTCCACGGGTAATATGCTGGTGGATAGTCTGGAGGCCTTGGAAAAGATATTTGCCGAATCCCCCATTCTTATCGCAACCCATTGCGAGGATTCGCCCACGATAGACCGTAACTTGGAACTATACAAGCAACAATACGGGGAAGACATTCCTCCTTTCTGCCATCCTTTGATCCGCAGCCGGGAGTGTTGCTACACCAGCTCTTCGCTGGCAGCCGAGCTGGCACGTAAACACAACAGCCGCCTGCACATACTTCATTTAAGCACGAAAGAAGAACTGGAATTACTAGATCAAGGTCCCCGCACCCAAAAACACATCACCGGGGAAGTATGCGTTCACCATCTTTGGTTCAATGATCAGGCCTACCACACCAAAGGCAACCTCGTCAAGTGGAATCCTGCCATCAAAACCGAAGAGGATCGGCAAGCCCTGTTACAAGCCTTGAATGACAACCGTTTGGACATCATCGCCACGGATCACGCTCCCCATCTCCCGGAAGAAAAAGCCGGAGTGTACACCAAATCAGCCAGCGGTGGCCCGATGGTACAACACTCGCTGACCGTCATGTTAGAACTCATGGAGAAAGGCCAGATCACGCTTGAAAACATCGTGGACAAAATGTGTCATGCCCCTGCCGACATTTTCCATGTCGAAGAAAGAGGCTACCTGCGGGAAGGCTACAAGGCTGACATCGCTATTTTCGAAAAACACCCGTGGACCGTGAAGAAAGAAAACTTACTTTACAAATGCGGCTGGTCACCACTCGAAGATATGTCCTTTACCTACCGGGTAAGCATGACGCTCGTGAACGGGCAAATCGTGTACGATCATGGTAAGATCAATGACGATGTGCGCGGGGAAATGCTGACGTTCTATTAATCTACAAAACCAAAAGCACACAGGCCGCAATGAACAACAGGAACAACACGTTCCCCAGCCAACGGGTTCGGTGTGAAATAAAATATTGAGTAAACATATAAGATAACGGGATCGCTGTAATCAAGGTGATCCCGTGACAATTAAACGGGATAAAAAACAAAGAACTCCCCACGAAAAGCAACATGGACAACATCGACAACATACCCCGCCGTTGCGCCACGATCGCCATCGGGTAGTTCACCACAACATTATACAAGGATACAACGATCAGCACACCGATCACGACAAAAGCAACCACTTTCTCAGGCATTATTTTCCAGAACACTTGTCCGCTTGTCAATGCCTGTACGAACACATCCGGTAATGTTGCCAACCGATCCGTCAAGAAGTAATAACATCCCGTGAAAAATAACGCGGAAAAGATCCCGATAAACAGCGCCACTAAATCCTTCAACGCCGCCCTTCCCGAAAAAGGTAGGACGATAATCGCCCAAACGATCAGCATGATCAATTTCGGGCAAAGCAAAACCGCCAGCGTGGAAAAAAGCCCGAAACCAAACACCGGCGAGTTGGATTGCGTGTTCACGATGGCCGATTGCAAACGAGCCACAGCCAACACGACACACAAGGCTGCCACCAGATAATTACTCACCCCGTAACGACAAATCACCCCGATACACAACAAGGCATAAACCACGGCCGGGAGAACCGTGATATGGGACAAAAACTTATACCGATCGGCAACAAAGAATACCAGAAACGACAAGCACAACAAAGCCAGTACCCCAATTTCCTTCCACCACAAACCGCCTTGTTCCTGGAAAGCAGGAATGGAAATAACGCCCAAATCCGGACAAACGGAAAAATCATCCGGCCCGAAAGTAAAACGTAGAAATGCAATTGCTGCCAAAATAAATGGCAGCAAATACAGCATATAAACCCTCTTGGTTTTTAAAATGGCGTTAAATCTCATCATCCACCATTTTACAAATCAAAACCTATATCTCTTCTGAAATTCATCCCGTCGAAATGAATCTTGGCCACGTTCTCGTAAGACTGGGCCAAAGCCTCCCGCATTGTCTTCCCGAACGAACTCACGGCAATCACGCGTCCCCCGTTCGTCACGACCTTCCCGTCTGCCAACTTCGTCCCCGCATGGAACACGATACTCCCCTTCACGTCCGGTACACCCGTGATCTCCTTTCCTTTCTCGTAATCCCCGGGATACCCTTGAGAAACAAGCATCACGGTCGTACAGAAACGATCATCCAGTTCGAACGCCGCCTGTTCCAGCTCCCCCTTGGCCATCGCCTCGAAAAGAGACAAAATATCCGTTTTCAATCTCGGCATCACCACTTCCGTCTCCGGGTCTCCCATACGCACGTTATACTCGATCACGTAAGGATCACCACCAACATTCATTAGGCCGAAAAAGACAAATCCTTTGTAGTCAATCCCGTCTTTTTGTAATCCCTCGATCGTGGGGCGCACCACCCGCTCTTCCACCTTCCGGTTGAACTCTTCATTGGCAAACGGCACCGGAGAAACGGCACCCATACCACCCGTGTTCAACCCCATATCACCCTCACCAATACGCTTGTAGTCTTTGGCAGAACCCAATATTTTATAACTTCTCCCATCCGTCAGCGCGAACACGGAAAGCTCTATACCTTTCAAATACTCCTCGATCACCACCTGATTCCCGGCCTTCCCGAACTTTCCTCCCAACATCAACTCCAACTCCCTCTTCGCCTCTTCCAAATTATCCAGAATCAACACGCCTTTCCCGGCTGCCAACCCGTCCGCTTTCAACACGTAAGGCGGTTTCAACGTCTCCAAAAAAGCAAACCCTTTTTCAAGATTATCCTTCGTCACCGTCAAATAACCGGCTGTCGGGATATGGTGGCGGAACATAAATTCCTTCGCAAAATCCTTACTTCCTTCCAGAATAGAACCCGCTTTTCCCGGTCCCACGATCATCAGTCGGGCAAAACGAGCGTCTGCCTCAAAATAATCCCGAATACCCTCCACCAGAGGATCTTCCGGTCCGACAACCAGCATATCGATAGCGTTATTCTCCACGAAAGTCGCCAACGCCTCGAAATCCGTTACCTTGATATTTACATTTTCAGCTATCTCTGCCGTCCCGGCATTTCCCGGAGCAACATATAACTTTGTTAATCTTTCACTCTGATTTATTTTCCACGCCAACGCATGTTCGCGTCCACCGCTACCCAATAATAATACTTTCATCCTATTTTAGTTACAAGTTTACAAGTTACAGGTTACAAGTTGAATCCCGACACGTTCATCGGCAGGTGCGTTATTATTCCCAAGAACTTGTAACTTGCAACCTGTCAACTTGTAACTCGGCCTTGCCGAATGCACAAAGATAAGGCTTTAGCATAAATCATAAATCATAAATCACAAATAAATTTGGAGTAATTGACGGATTTCTATAACTTTGTTAAAAATCAAGGCCATGAACAGATACACTACCAATGGCGAAGAGGGAGAAATTCTCCCGAATTTACTCGGAATCACGGACGAAGAGACTCTTCATAATGCGGAGTTCGAAGGCTTCTTGATGGCGGAAATCTTGTTCACGGAAAAGCTAACGCCCAAGACAAAATTTTCAGTCAAATACATCTGTGACATTCACCGTACGGCGCTAAAAGAACTCTACTCCTTTGCCGGGCGTTTCCGTTCCGTCAACATTTCCAAAGGCGGATTCGTGTTCCCGGCCGGAAGATTTATCCCGGATAGTATGCGCATTTTCGAAGAAGAAATTCTTTCCCAACTCCCTGATCACTACACCAGTCAACAAGCTCTGATAAAAGACATCGCCAAAGTACACGGTGAATTACTCTTCATCCACCCGTTCCGGGAAGGCAACGGCAGAACATCCCGTATTCTCGCCAACCTCATGGCACGAAAACAAGGTTATCCCGGCTTAAACTTCAAAAGGATTGATTTTAATGAATATATTATCGCTGTTCAGCAAGTAGCACGAAAAGACTACTCCAGAATGGAGCAGATTATCGCTTACACATTTTAAGCTTCAAATCCACCCGCTCCAAAATAGTATAAGCAGTTTCTTGGGAAATCTTTATCCCTTCCAGTTGAAACGAGGTAATCATTCCTTGCAAAATCTCTTCCCGAACCGTGGCATTTTTTACAAGCTGCGGCATCTTTTCTTTTATTTTTTCCATATTACAAATATACGACTTTTCCCCTTATTATCAAAGCAATTCAGCCACAAATTCCCCTCTTTTTAACCTGAAACTTGCAACCTGCAACCACCCTGAGATCACCTCCACGTTTCCTCCACCGTGTAATTCAAAAAGCGATTAAAAGGCTGCATCAGTAAAAGTCGCTCCACACACCGTTCAACCACGTCCTCCCCCTCGAAAAACGAATCGGGAACATAATTCGATACCGTGTAAGATTTGTATTTCAACAAATCCCCTTCCGGAAAATCGGCAGGAAAAGGTGCAGGCACCTTTTTCAACTTCTCCCCCTCCAACACGTAATGTTTTTGGAACTCCGCATCCCGGATAATTCCCGTAAACTCATCTATATTATCATACACGTCTTTCCGCAAAGCCTTCAGCAACGATGGTTCCGGACACCAAATTCCACCCCCTATCATACAATTCCCCGGTTCTATATGCACGTAATATCCCGCCCGGGGACTTTGCTTACCACCCTTCACCATGTATGCCCCGATATGCGTCTTATAAGGTTCCTTATTGGGTGAAAACCGGACATCCCGGTAAATTCTGAAAATACAATCTTTCGCCGTCAACCCATCTACCTCCGGCTCCGTCACAGCCAATGCCGGAATTACCCGGTTAATGAAATCCTCATGTCCGGCCTTTACAGCCAAATACCACTCCTTATGCGCATTAAACCACTCCCGGTTATTATTCTCCCTCAGCTCTTCCAAAAACCGGAACACTTCCGCCATTGAAAAGTTACAAGTTACAGGTTCTTTCATTTTCAATTCTCCATTTTCAATTTTCAATTTCTCGGCACCCATTTCACCTCTTCCAGCCCACAATCCTTTGCCAGCTTACGCCCTAGCACGAACAAATAATCGGAAAGGCGATTCACATACCGCACGATAATATCCTCCACCTCTATTTCCTCGCTCATATCAATAATCCGGCGTTCCACCCGACGGCAAACCGTACGGGCAATATGACAAGCCGACACCTCCGGCCGTCCTCCCGGCAACACAAAATATTGCAGTGGCGGCAACTCCTCGTCCATCTTGTCTATCGCCCTCTCCAAAAAAGCCACGTCCTCATCCGTGCAAGGCAATTTTTTCTGCATATTACTCACCGCCGTGTCCGTCGCCAAGTTTGCCCCGACCACGAACAACACGTTTTGAATCTCGATCAACTGTTTCACGCTCTCCCCATCAATCGGGTACGACCGAATCATCCCCAAATGACTGTTCAACTCGTCAACACCTCCGTAAGCCTCTAACCTCACGTTATTCTTTGCCACCCGGGTTCCCCCGATCAAAGCCGTCGTCCCCTTATCTCCTGTTTTCGTGTAAACCTTCATACTAATTTTAAATTTTAGATTCCAACCGCACAAACCCTACCCCTTCCATTCTAACTTTTAGCTTTTAACTTTTAGCTTTTAGCTCTTAACTTTTAACTTAAATAATCACATTATACCTTCCCTTCTGCAATCTCGTGTCAAAGAACACGACCCCGTACCACATCATGTCGATCGAAACCGTTCCCTCCTGCCTCAATTGTCTCCATGCCAAAGAATTGAAGCGCCCCTTGTAAATATCTTTAATCACTATACATAGCGGGCCTCGCCTGCGCACTCGCAAAACCTCTTCCCAAGTTTCATCCCAATCCTCCTCGAACGCTCTCCCCAAGAAAACCATATCGATCTCGCGACCTTTCAAATCTCCCGGCTTCACCTGTTCCGTGTACTCGCCCCCCGGACAAGCACGTCCCCCGTTCAACAACCCCATCTGTTTCGAAACAGCCGCCAGATACATGGAAACCCACGGCGATCGAACCCCGACGCACAGCACATTCCGGTAAGAAAAATATTCTGCCAAACGAAAAAGCAAACGATACAATTTCCGCTCTTTCTCCCGAATATTTCCCTTCGATTCAATTCGTTCAAAATCGTAATAAACCGCTTTTTCCTTTATTACATTCGTGATCAAATCAAAAACGAACGGGGAATGTACCCCGTATCCCCTTTTATGTCGAAAACGAATGGCATGTTTAAATCGTTGTTTTAAATAATTATACATCTCCCGGTAAACTGTCTGTCCAAATTATTTATTCATCGAAATTTGATGTAAGTTTATTCCCGATATGCTCAACTAAAGTCATCTATTTTTTTTACTTTCGTTCGAGAAATGAACCATCGAAAACTTGTATTTTGGAACTGGCAGGACTGAACATAAAATTCGTACCGGGTGTTGGAGAGAAAAGAGCCTCGTTGCTGGAGCAGGAAATGGGCATCCAAAGCTACGAGGATATGCTCTATTACATCCCCTACAAATACATTGACCGGACCCGTGTCTACACGATCCGGGAACTTACATCAGACCTCCCCTACATTCAGGTAAAAGCTAAAATCACGAACCTCACGTCCGTCGGCGTGGGCAAACAGACGCGCATGGTCGCCACGGCCTACGACGGAACCGGGGAATTGGAACTCGTGTGGTTCACGGGCCACAAATACCTCTCCAGCCAGATCACCCCTGACAAGGAGTACCTGATTTTCGGCAAGCCCACCATCTTCAACCACAAGATGAACATCGTCCACCCGGAAATGGACCTGTACGAAACGAGTGCCAAGCAACTCGTGGGTTTCCAAGCCATCTACCCGACCACGGAGAAGATGAAAAAAAGTTACCTGACCTCCCGGCTGATCAACAAGATACAAGCGAACATTTTCAAAGCTATCAACGGCAGGATTCAAGAAACCCTCCCGGCATGGTTCATCAAAAAACACAACTTGATCTACCTGCACGAGGCTTTGCACAACATCCACTTCCCGGAAAACCCGGATATGCTCCGCAAGGCACAATACCGGCTTAAATTTGAAGAGCTGTTCTACATTCAGCTCAACATACTGAAACTAAAATTCAACCGCAAGGCAGCCTTCCAAGGCCATCTCTTTACCACGGTCGGGGATTATTTCAACAATTTTTACCACAATCACCTACCCTTTCCTCTGACCGACGCGCAGAAACGGGTTATCAAAGAAATCCGTTCCGATTGCGGTTCCGGCAAGCAAATGAACCGCCTGTTGCAGGGAGACGTGGGAAGCGGCAAAACCCTTGTCGCCGTGATGTGTATGCTGATCGCCCTCGACAACGGTTACCAAGCCGCCATCATGGCCCCGACGGAGATTCTCGCCACCCAACATTACGAAACCATATCCGGGCTTCTGAAGGACACCCCGATCAGCGTCGGCCTACTCACAGGTTCCACCAAGAAAAAAGAAAGGGAAATCATTCACGAGGCCCTGTCCGACGGACGTCTGCAAATCTTGATCGGGACTCACGCTCTACTGGAAGACGTGGTGAATTTTAAAAACGTGGGACTTGTCGTTATCGACGAGCAGCATCGTTTCGGAGTTGCCCAGCGAGCTAAACTGTGGCAAAAGAACACGATTCCCCCACACATGCTGGTCATGACGGCCACTCCCAGGACTCTCGCCATGACCCTCTACGGCGATCTAGATGTATCGGTGATCGACCAACTTCCTCCCGGCCGGAAACCTATCACCACACATCATGCATTCGAGGCAAGACGCCTGCAAGTCTATAAATTCATCCAGAAAGAACTGGAACTCGGTAGGCAAGCCTATATCGTGTACCCCATGATCTCCGAATCGGAAAAGATGGATTACCGAAACCTAGAAGAAGGCTATGAACACGTGATGAGTTATTTTGCCCCCCTAGGGTACACGGCGGACATCGTTCACGGGAAACTCAAACCGACAGAGAAAGAGGAACACATGAGGCGTTTCGTATCGGGAGAAACCCGTATTCTCGTGGCAACCACCGTGATCGAAGTCGGGGTGAATGTTCCCAATGCCTCCATCATGGTCATTGAAAGTGCCGAACGTTTCGGACTATCCCAATTGCACCAGCTACGCGGGCGTGTAGGACGGGGAGCCGAACAATCATACTGTATTCTGATGACCTCCTACAAACTGTCTAACGAGTCCCGTAAAAGGATCGAGACCATGACCTCCACGAATGATGGCTTTGAGATTGCCGAAGTCGATTTAAAACTACGCGGTCCGGGAGACATCGAAGGAACACAACAAAGCGGGTTGACTTGCAACCTGAGAGTTGCCAATCTCGGTAAGGACGGGCGTATCCTGAACGAGGCAGCCCAAGCGGCCACGATTATTCTGGAAGACGATCCCCTCCTACAAAAAGAAGAGAATCAAACCTTTGCCACCCAAGTCAAACGTCTTTTCAAAACTAAAATCAACTGGAGATATATCAGTTAAAACCCCAAAAACAGTTACGTCTCCATTTTCACTATCATCCAAGTACCCCGCCCGTTCAACCCAACAATCCAAGCAGAACAAGCCTAAGACGATGGGAGTCAGCGACCAAGCAATGGCATATTTCATAATAATGAATAGATTTTGTAATTACTAATTGGTCATAAAGTTCTTTTTCAACGAAGTGATTAATAAATGTTTTAATTGATTCAC
>OGOU01002337.1_pt1 | contig 13454 bp, 9 predicted proteins | sample 1552721 | NCBI WGS metagenome assembly OGOU01 (sample SAMEA2580176, study PRJEB22360) | human gut metagenome | biome: human gut; feature: human-associated habitat; material: faeces | place: Denmark | collected 2008/2010 | reverse complement strand
ATAGTTATTGATTCTATTAATCCTAAATTGATTTGGGATGATGAGTTAAATGCTTTAAGAGAAAATTCTAATAACTTTATTGTGATGGGAATTGTATTATTACTATTTGGATTATTCTTAGGAGGAGGTTACTTCTTATATAAGAATAATTATGGTATTGATACTATAGCAATTATAATATTTAGTATATTATTTGTATTAAATATATTGGTTTTAGTATTAAATAAGAAATTTACTGTAAAGAATATATTGGAGTTAGAATAAATTTTTGGAATAGTATTTTGTACTATTCTTTTTTTTGAAATTTTGCTATAATAAATTTATGGTAGGGGACTGTGGAGGAAATATTATGAAGAAAAAGTTTTTATTTGTAATAGTATTATTGAGCTTTTTTATTCCTGTTAAGACTTTTGGATTATCAGGGGATATTTCTTTTTCTTGTAATTCTACTACAGTTAATGTAGGTGATGAAGTTAGATGTAAGATTGTTGGGTATTCTGATGGGGTTGTTTCAGAGATTTTTTCTAATCTTACTTCTGATGGAAATATTATAGTTACTAATTTTAAAGCGGAACGTATATGGAAGATTAATAGTGAGTGGCCTAATCTTTCTTTAACTTCATCTGATAAGTATCCTGGTAATTTTGAGTTGGGTACTGTATATTTAAAAGCTGTTGCTTCTGGGGTTGGAACTTTTTATATGAATGGGATAACATTTACTAGTGATAATGGAGAAGTAGCAGTTATTCCTAATAAGAGTGTTGCAATTACTGTTATTGGTAATACTCCGGATCCTACACCAACACCTGATCCTACTCCAGTTGAGCCAGTTAAGAGTAGTGATGCAACATTAAAGTCTTTAATTGTTAATGATATAGATATTAATTTTAATCCAAGTATTAATGAATATAATGTAGAAGTTTCAAGTAATGTTAGTTCTGTTAAGATAGATGCTGTTACAAATGATAATAAAGCAACTATTAAATTACCAACTAATTTATCTTTAGTTACTGGAGCTAATCAATTTTTAATAGAAGTTGTTGCGGAAGATGGAACTGTTTTAAGTTATAAAGTTAATGTTACAAGGTTAGAAAAATTACTTTCTGATAATGCTTTACTTAGTAATATTAAAATAGATGGTTATAACTTGAACTTTTCTAGTGATGTTTTTGAATATAATATTGGAACTATTAAAAATAACTATTTAGATATTAGGGCTATTACTGAAGATAGTAGTGCTACTGTTGTTATTACTGGAAATAGTAATATTGGTAAGGATGATTCAATTATTATTAAAGTTACGTCTGAGGCAGGTAGTGTAAAAAAATATATTATTTATGCTAGTTATGTTGGGGAAGCTAGTGAAGTTAAAAGTAATGACTTATTACTTACTATTGTTTCAGGACTTTTTGTATTTTCATCATTTTTAGTATTGGTGTTGGTAATTAATAGAAAAAGAAAAAATAAGAAGAATGTTAATAGTACTGTTGCAGGTAGGGCAGCAATAGATGCTACTCTTATGAAGGATAGTAAAAAGGGAGCAACTGTTCCTTTACAACTAAAAATAATTGAAGCTGTAAAACAAGAAGAATGTGAAGTGAAAAAAGCAAAAGAAGAAAAGATTAAAGCTGATAAAAAGAAAATAAAAGAAGCAATGGAAAAGATAAAAAGAGAAAAAGCTGAACAGAAGCGATTTGAAAAAGAAAGATTAAAAAGAGAGAGAGAAGAAAGAAAAAAAGAAGAGAAGGAAGAAAGAGAAAAGGCTAGACTTTTAAATGAAGAAAAGCAAAAGCAAGAAAGAGAACAAACTTTAAAAGAAAAAGAAGAACGTGAAAGACAAAGAAGAGAATTAGAAGAGAAAATAAAAGCTGAAAAACTTGCTAAAATTGAGCAGGAAAAAGCAGAGAAAGAACGTTTAAGATTAGAAAAAGAAGCTAAATTAAAAGAAGAGAAAGAAAGAGAAGAAAAAATAAAAGTAGAAAAGGAAAAACAAAGATTAGAAAAAATACAAAAAGATAAAGAAAGAAAAGAATTAGAAGCAAAAGCTAGAGAAGAGCAGGAAAGACAGAAAAAGATAGCAGAAGAACAGGCTAAAGCTGAAAAAGAACGTCAAAGAAGAGAAAAAGAAGAGCAAGAGAAAGCAGCTAAAGAAAAAGAACAAAAAGAAAAAGAAATTCAAGAGAAAGAAAAAATAGATTTAATAAAGAAGCAACAAGAGTTAGAGCAAGCTTCTAAAGTTGATACAGCTAATACTGGGGAGAAGATTTCTTCTGAGGATGTATTAGAGACTGTAAAAGTTACTCCTAAAGAAGAAGTTGTTACTGATAATAATAATGCTAATACTAGTGATGGTAAACTTGATGTTAGTAAAGAAAAGACTCATACTACTGTAGTTACAGAGAAAAAACAAGTAGAAATAGATGCTAAAGATATTGGAGCTCCAGAAGTTTCACAAGTAGTTAATACAGTTGCTGCTACACCAGTAGTGGTTGAGGAAGAACCTGAAGTTTTAGATATGAATGTAACAGTCATTTCTCCAGAACAAGTATTATCAGCTGTTAAAGTGGGAGTAAAAAAAGAAGAACCAAAAGTAGATAATAAAAGTAAGAGAAAAAAAGGTAAAAGATAGAAAGATTAGGTGATATCTTGGTTAATGTAAAATTAGTTCAAAATTATATTAGTGGATTAGATACTACACCTTATGATGTTTCTGAGTTAGAGAATAGTCCAGAATTTATGAAATATGTCATGATGCTTTCAAAAGATAAAAGAATGTATGAATTCTGTTCTGATGAAGTTAAACATGATTATGGATTTGTATGGGGAGTTATTAATGACTTTTCAGATGATTTTGAATTTGTAAAAATGGTTGCTGGTAATTATTTGAATTCAATAAAACTTAATGAAAGAGAATCAGAAGAAAATGATATCGAGAGAATTGATAGAATTAGAAGTATGGAGATTAACTTCTTAGTTAGTACTATGGAAAAAGAAGCTAATAGATTTACTATAGGAGCAGCTTTAGCTTATTCTAAAGAGATGGAAAAAGTGGATTTATTAGTTGAATATAATAAGGCTAAGTTTAAAGATAAATTAGGTTTAGGATTTTTACTTATATTAGAACAGTATGGTTCTAGTAAAGTAATTACAGATTTCTTTGCTAAGAGAATGGTTAATAGAGAGTTTTATTGTAGTGATATAGATGGTGAGAATTTAGAGAGATTTATTCATCGCAGATGTCGTTCTTTTAATGATATTAAAAATAATGGTATTAATAGTTTTATTATTAATACCATTGCTGGAATGGATACTTTTTTAGCTGATTATATTACGGCTAATCCTAGTTTAGTCGCTGATTTAAAAAAAGATATTATGGGTGTTGGAGTACGTTGGGATAGTTATATGAAGAGACTTAATGATTATAGAGTTAGAGTTTTAACAAATGAAGTGGTTGATTATTTAAGTTCTAGTGATGATTTTATTTCAATAGATTCAGATTTGGTTATAAAATATACAGCAATTAGATTAGGATGTGAAGATGAGTTTAAGAAGAGAATGGAAACTTATCCTGAAGATATTGATGTATCAGTACTTGGAAAAACAAATAATTTATCTTTACATAGAGCATTAGATTTTGCTTATAAAGTTGGCAATGAATTATTTTCTGTTGATGTTATAGAAGAAAAACGTGATGATTATGATATAAAGCAAGATAGTGGTGGACAGGAAAGCAAAGCAGAAATTATAAAATTTCCTAGTATTAGGTAAAACTTTGACATATAATATAGAAATCTAGGAGCTAAAGTTCCTTTTTTCTTTGGAGATGAGGAGAATTTTATGAAATTTATGGCTATTAAAAAAGTTAGTATTTGGGGGATGATTGGAAATGTCTTTTTACTTATAATTAAAGCTATAGTAGGATTTATTACGGGAAGTCAAGCCATGCTTGCAGATGCATTTAATAGTGCTTCAGATATATTTTCATCTATTATGACTTTTATTGGTAATAAAATTGCTTCTAAGCCTAGAGATGATGATCATAATTTAGGACATGGTAAAGCAGAATATATTTATTCAATGTTTATTAGTATTGCGATGGGATTAATGAGTATAAAAGTTATTATTTCAGCTATTAAGACAATTCTTTTAGGTGAAAAGTTTAGTTTTTCTATTTGGTTAGTTGTTGTATGTATTATAACTATTATAGTTAAATTTATACTTTATATTTATGCCAATGGAGTATATAAGAAACATAAGAGTTTGCTATTAGAAGCTAATGCTAAAGATCATAGAAATGATTGTATTATTACTAGTTTGAACTTAGTAGCGTGTTTGTTAAGCTTAGAGGGAATATACTTTGTAGATAGTGTTGTTGGTATAGGTATTTCTATTTGGATATTTATTGTAGCTTTAAAGATATTTCTAGAGAGTTATGATGTATTAATGGATAAAGCAATGGATACTATTACTAGGGATAAAGTATATGATATTATATCTAAACATAAAGAAATTAGAGGAGTTAATCATTTTAATGCTACACCTGTTGGATATAAGTATCAGATATCTTTTACAATCTTTGTAGATGGTAATTTATCTACTTTTGATAGTCATAGTATTGCGAATGGATTAGAAAAAGAGATAGACAAGAATATTCCAGAAGTGTATTTAACTGTTATACATGTTAATCCTATAGATGTAAAAAAATAATTTTTATGTTATAATTTAGTAGTTAGGAGATGTTACTATGAATGAAGAATTTGATATTAAAGCAAAAAGAATTAGTATTCTAGATACGTATGGAGAAAACTTTTTAAATAAAAATTATATTACTAATCCGGCAATTGGAAGAGATAGTCAAATAAAAGATTTGATACTTACGTTACTTACCCCTGATAAGTCTGCTGTCTTAGTAGGTAAACCCGGTGTTGGTAAAACTGCTATAGTAGAGGGACTTGCTTATAGAATACAAAAAGGTTTAGTACCAGATGCTTTAAGTAATTATCAAGTTATTAAAGTTAATACATCGGCTTTACTTGGAGTAGATCCAACTACAGGAGAAGCTAAAGTACAGACTTTAATAGATGAGTTAAAGTCTAGAACTAATTTAATACTTTTTATAGATGAGATACATACTTTAGTTGGTAAGGGTGAATCTTTAGACTTTGCTAATATGTTTAAACCGGCTCTTGATCGTGGAGATATTAAAGTAATTGGTGCTACTACTACTGATGAGTATGAAAGATATATTTTAAGAGATAAGGCTTTTGTTAGACGTTTTCAAAAGATAGATGTAGCAGAACCTACTAGAGATGAGAATGTAGAAATACTTATTGGTACTTTACCAAAGATAGAGAAGAGAACTGGAGCTAAGTTAATGTATTCTTCTTATGTACAAAGAAAAATAATGGAATTTATTACAGATATTACTAGTGAATATAAAAGAATATATGAGATTGGGTCTAGATATCCAGATGTATCTTTAACTATAGTACAAAATGCTTTTTCTAATGCTTTGTTTGATAATAGAAGAGAAGTTAATATTATGGATATAAAGACTGCTATTGATACTAGTAAGAATATTTATGAAGATGTTAAAAGAAAGTCTGAACCAGTATTTAATACAATGTTTTCTGATCAGATAGCTGAATATAATACTAGTCATGATATATATGAGAAGTTAGGGGAAGATTAAATTCTTCCTTTTATTGTGCTTTTATATTTGATTTGCCAATTTTTTTTAAATATCATATAATATTATTAGAATGAAATTAGAAAGGTTGTATTTTTCATTTGAGCGCCAGATCCTATGAGGATGACGAGGTTAGTAGTTTATCGAAATATTCGGCGGATTCTACTACGGATTTAAGTTATTCGTTAGATATATTTTAAAAAGTAAAATCAAGATTACAACAAAGAAATATATCAGAACTATTTTTATATTAAGGAGATTTTACGTATGTGTGGAATAGTAGGTTATATAGGTTTTAGGGAACCTAAAGATGTACTTATAGAGGGACTTAAAACATTAGAATATCGTGGATATGATTCTGCAGGTATTGCTTTAAAAAATGATACTTCTGTTCAGGTTATAAAAGAAGTAGGAAGAATATCTTCTTTAGAGGAGAAGATTAATAAAGAAAAGTTAATTGATTCTCATATAGGTATTGCTCATACTAGATGGGCTACTCATGGTGGTGTTACTGAGGTTAATGCTCATCCTCATACTGTGGGAAGAGTTACATTAGTTCATAATGGTATAATTGAAAATGCTATGGAGTTAAAGAAAAAGTTAAGTGGTGAAGGAGTTTTATTTAAGACTGAGACGGATACTGAGGTGTTGACTGCTTTAATTGACTATTATTATGATAATGATCCAATTATGGCAATTGAGAGGGCTATTAATGATGTTAGAGGATCATATGCCTTAGCAATTATTTTTAAGGATCAAGATAAGTTATTTGCAGTTAGAAAAGATTTACCTTTAATAGTTGGGTATGGAGATAAAGAATATTTTGTAGCAAGTGATATTTCGGCTATTATTAATTATACTAATAGATATTCTTTATTAGATGAGAATGAAATTGTTACTTTAGATTTTAATGGTATTAGTGTTGTTAAAGATGATAAGGAAATAAAAAAAGAAGTATTGGTTACAGAGTTAACAGCTGAGTCTAAAGAAAAGTGTGGTTATGAACATTATATGTTAAAAGAGATAATGGAAGAGCCTATTGTACTTGAGAAGACTTTAAAGCCTTTTATAGATAATTTTGATAATATATTTGATGTTAGTGGATACGAAGAGATTCATATTGTAGCGTGTGGTTCTGCTATGTATGCAGGTATGATTGGTAAGAGCTTATTAGAAGAAAATTCTAATATTAGAGTTTTATGTGAAGTTGCTAGTGAATATCGTTATAAAAAGATTCTTTATGATAGAAAGACATTAGTTATAGTTATTTCACAATCAGGAGAGACAGCTGATACAATTGCTGCTATGAGGAAAGCTAAGGAAAATGGAGCTTTGACTTTAGCAATTGTTAATGTTAAGGGATCAACTATTGCTAGAGAAAGTGATAGACAAATATTTATAGAAGCTGGTCCAGAGATAGCTGTTGCTACTACGAAAGCTTATATTTTACAAGTTGCTGTTATGGCACTACTTGCTTGTAGAGTGGCTGGCAAAAAAGATATAGTTGATGAGTTGAAGAGATTACCACGTTTATTAAAAGAAGTTGTAGATAAAAGGGATACTTATTTAGAAATAGCTAAGAAAATTAGTGATAGAGAAGATATATTCTTTATAGGAAGAAAGATTGACTATGCTATTTCTTTAGAAGGAAGTTTAAAATTAAAAGAAGTATCTTATATACATAGTGAGGCTTATCAAGCAGGAGAGTTAAAACATGGAACTATATCTTTAATAGATAAGGGTACACCTGTTTTTGCAATTGTTACTGAAGATGATATTAAAGAAAAGACTATTTCTAATATTTGTGAAGTCAAAGCTAGAGGAGCTATGATAATAGTTGTTAGTAATGAAGATGGGTTTGAGTGTGACTATTTAATTAAAGTACCAAGAGTTAGTGAGTTTTTACAACCAATATTAGTAGTACCTTGTTTACAATTAATAGCGTATGAGGTTGCTAAAATAAGAGGTTGTGATATTGATAAACCAAAAAATTTAGCGAAAAGTGTAACCGTAGAATAAAAATATGACTACTTTAAAAGTAGTCTTTTTTTATTGATAAAATGCTTGAAACTTTGTATAATTGATATGATAGGGAGATTTGATTTGATATATGATGAAGAATATTTTTAATATTAAGAAGTATATTGAAAAATTGAAAAAGTCGATTGATAGTTTGACTCGTTTTTTGCATGAAAATAAGTTTAAGTTTTCTGCTTTAGGAGTTTTTATTATATGTGTTTTAATTTTATTTATCTCTAATTCTTTTGCGGCAGATGTACCAGTAGAGACCACTTCGTTTACATCTAGTCAATTTGATTATGAAAATAGTGATGAAGCTTCTTGGAAGATTACTAGAACAGCTAGTTGGATTTCTAAGAATAGGGCAAAAATTACTTATGATTTACAAACTAAACCATTAGAGAATATACCTGTAATTGATTATATTTTAGTTGTTGATGGGTCTTTAAATGAGCATGATTCAGTATTTTCTAGTGCGATTAAGTCAATGCTTAATAATATGCATAGATATGGTAATAACAATAATAGGGTTGCTATAATAGGATTTAATGATGAGGCAGAAGTTGTTACTGATTTTACAAATGATGAGAATGGTAGTAATACAGTACTTGATAATTTTCTTTCTTCTTCTGCAACTGCTAATAAGGAGATAAGTTATTATGCAGCAATGGAGGCTCTTTTAGATTTTATGAATAATTATACTTCTGATGGGGCAGAGTATGTTAAAGTTATTTTTGTAACTGATGGTAAGCCAATGGTTGATTCTCCAAAAGAAATTGGTACATATCTTGATTTAAAGGATAAATATCCAGAACTTTCATTTTTAGCAATACAATATGAAATGGGAGATGCAGTTGTACCTGCTGTTGCAAATATTAGCGATGAACAAATAGTTACTAATAAAAATAATGTGTTGGATATTCTTAATAATGTTTACTTAGGTTGTGGAAATGATAGTTTTTATGATAATTTTGTGTTGAATGATTATTTTAAGGCTCCATTTACTGTTGATAAGGTAGAGACTACTAGAGGAGTTGCTACTATAGATAGTGAATATTCTGTTGAATGGAATTTGATTGATAGTTCATCTTTTGCAGCTGGAGCGGGAGCTAAAATGACTGTTTATTTTAATGTTTCAGATGAGTATACAATTGGTGATATTATTCCTATTTCTGATACATCTATTGTAAATTATTCTTATGCTGGAATGGAAGAAGAGGTTACTGATGTTAATTCTCCAACTCTGGCAAGTGGTTTTAAAGTTAATTATGATAGTAATAGTCCTGCTGGGTGCACTGTTAGTAATATGCCTAGTTCTAATGTTGAGGCAGTCTACGGTGTAGTTAATCCATCTGAAGTTGTTCCTAAATGTAGTGGATATATATTTAAAGGGTGGAAACTTACTACTTCTAATGTAATTATTAATAATGATGGTTCATTTACTATGCCATATAAAGAGGTTACATATAAAGCTACTTGGGCTAAGGCTAGTTTAAATAAATCTGCAGAAGGTACAATTGCTGAAAAAGCTACTTTGTATGGAGTTTTAAGAGATGAAGTTTCTAATGGTGGTGTTGCTAAAGAGTATACTGGTAAACATCAAGACAGTGTAGATGGTTCTGGTAGTAGTAAGATTTATTATTATACTGCTAATAATGATACGAGTGGAGCGGAAATTCTTAATAAAAACAATGTTTTGTTTGCCGGTATGTGTTGGCAAATGATTAGAACTACTGATACTGGTGATGTAAGAATGATTTATAATGGTGCAGTTGATTCTAATGGTTCTTGTGGAACAGATAGGAAAGGACAATATGCTTTTTCTGGGATTGAGGCTATTACTCTAAATTCTAAACATTACTATGGGACTGACTATACGTATGATAGTATTTTAAAAAAGTTTAAGGCGGCTGGTAATAAACTTGCAATAGATATAGCTAATCCTTCATCTTTAATTGGTTCATATACTTGTTTAAATACTCAAAAAAATGTTTCTTGTAGTACTTTGTATCAGGTTTTATACGTTGAAGATTCAAAGATTTATGCTGCTGCTATAAAGAGTTCTAATATTTATAATTCGATTGGTACATCAATATTTAATAATTTATATGGTTATAATTCGGAAATGGGTTATATGTATAATGGTAATTATCCTGGTAATACATATGAGATTTCAAATATTGAAATAAAAAAAGAGCAGATAGATTTTAGCACTGGTACTTATTGTAAAACAGTTACTTATGATGCTTCTACTAAGGCTTATAGTTGCTATGGTAATCCTTCGTATTTTTGGGAGGTTGGTGGTGATGATTTCAGAAAATCACTTGTACATAATTATGTAGTTTCTGATGATAATCCTTCTGTTGTTAGATATATGATTGGAATAAATATTGATGAAAATGATATGACTAATTCTTATTACTATTATATTGAATTAACTGATGGCCAAATTATGGATGATTTTTATGTTTATGGTGATGGTTATACGATTAATGATGATGGCACTTATAAGATTACTAATCCAACACTTATAACAAAAAGAGATTTTTATTATAGTTATTCAGATTATAAAGGAAAGTATTTTGGAGAGGATTTACAGATAAGAGAAGGTAACTATAACAGTACTAGTTATGATGGTTATAAGAATGGGGGATTAATTAATACTAATAGGGTTAGTTCATTATTTTATAATTTAAGTTCTGGTGGTAGTAGTTTAACTGCTAGTAATTATCAAAGTTACTTAGCTTTTTCACCTATTTCTAAGATTCCTAAATTTTCTAGTTCTGTTACTTATAGCAATGGTAAATACAAACTTAGTGGTACTGTTACTAATATTGGTTTATATGATACTTCTAATATTTCAAAAATAAATAATACTCATTATACTTGCTTTAATGCTGGTGATGAATGTAGTTCTGTTTATTATGTATATTATGCAAATGGAAATTATATCTATTCTATAAAACTTAATAATGGAGAGAATATTTCTGGTGCATTAGTTAATATGTTTAATTCTAGTACTACTAATAGTAAGGATTCTACTATTAAACAACTTGTTGAGTCATGGTATGTACATAGTCTTAGCAGTTATACAAGTTATTTAGCTGATACTGTTTATTGTAATGATCGAAGTATTAAGAGTTTAGGTGGTTTTAATCCTAGTGGTGGTAGTTTGTATTCTCCTTTAACGTTCAATGGTACTTCTAATACAAGTTTGCTTTGTTCAAATGAAGCTGATAGATTTAGTGTTAGTAATAGTGTGGCACCTTTAAAGTATCCAATTGGCTTATTATCGGGAGCAGAGGCTAATTTACTTGGGAATAACAAAGTTAGGGCTTCTGGTAGTAAATACTGGCTTATGAGTCCAAGCAGTTTAACTGGTACTTCGATTGGACAATTTGTTGTAGAGGCAACTGGAACTTTGAATAGTACTGTTTCTATAAATTCTAGTAATTATATTAGACCTGTTATTACGTTGAAGGGAAGTCTAACTTTAGTATCTGGAGATGGAAGTGTGACTAGTCCATATGTGGTTTCTACTAATTAGTTTATAAGACAAAGAAGTTGTTCTTTGTCTTTTTCATTTACTTATTGATAATTTTATCTTATAATTCTTATGAGGTGATTTCCTTGCAAATATTAGATGGAAAAGAAGTAAAACGTATTAAGTTAGAAGAATTGAAAAATGAAGTTTTAAAATTAGATAGGCCTTTAGGATTGACGGTTATTCAAGTTGGAGATGATTCTGCTAGTAATATTTATGTTAAACAAAAGTCTAAGATGGCTAGTAATTTGGGGTTTAATTTTAATCATATAAAGTTAGAAGAAGATGTTAGAGAAGAAGAGATTCTTAAGATTATTGATGATCTTAATAGAGATAATAATGTTGATGGTATTTTAGTACAAATGCCTCTTCCAGAACATTTAAATTCTAGAGTTATACAAAATGCTATTAGTTCCTTAAAAGATGTCGATGGTTTAACCGATATTAATATGGGAATGCTTGTTCATAAGAAGAATTGTTTAATACCTTGTACACCACTTGGAGTAATGGAATTATTAAAGTATTATAATATTGATGTAGCTGGTAAAAATGTTGCTATTGTTGGTAGAAGTGATTTAGTTGGTAGACCGATGGCTGAGGTTATGATAAATAGTGATGCTACTGTTACTTTGTGTCATTCTAAGACTAATAATTTAAAAGATATTACTAAAAATGCAGATATTTTAGTAGTTGCTGTTGGAAAGGCTAAATTAATTACTAGTGATATGGTTAAGGATGGGGTTGTTGTTGTTGATGTTGGAATTAATAGATTAGAAGATGGTAGTTTATGTGGGGATGTAGATTTTGATGGGGTTTCTTCAAAGTGTTCATATATTACTCCTGTACCTGGTGGTGTTGGACAGATGACTGTTTTAGAACTTGGTTATAATACTTATAAAGCTTATTTGTTAAGACAAGAGAAAAGAGTACTTTAGATAGTACTCCTTTTTAGTGGCAGCAATTGTTTTTAGAGTTACCATTACCTGTGTTCCAGAATAGAACAAAGAAAATAATTAGAATAATAATTATAATCCAAAACCAGTTTGTGCCATTGGATTCGTTATAATTGTATGCTGGATATCCGTACATCATAAATATATCTCCTTTCAATATATTATATTTATGGATGTTAATATTGATAATAATGGATACCTAAATAAAAAAGATGCTTTTGCATCTTTAATTAATATCATCAAATAATTGTCTAATATCTATTTCTAGGGCATCAGCAAATTTACCAATGGTTTCTAGTAATGGTGTTTTATCTATTGATAAACATTCTAAATCTCTAACATAGCCGTGTGTAAGTCCAGTTAAATCAGCAAGTTCTTGAAGTGTGTACTTTCGCATTAGACGATATTTCTTTATATTTTTTCTAACTATTAATGATAATTGTTCTTTAGAATATCTACTAGTCAAAGTACATCGCTTCCTTTCTAGTAAAATTATTTCACAAAAAAATTAAAAAATATGTCGTCTGTGAGAAGTTTTTGTGATACAATAATGATAGAAAGGAGTAAAGTTTTATATGAAGACAAAAAAATGTAAACATTGCCAAGAGGAAATTGCTAAAAGTGCAAAAAGATGTCCAAAGTGTGGAGGTAAATTAGGAATGCCAGGTTGGGCTAAGGCTTTAATCATTGTAGTAATTATATTTGTTTGTATTGCTGGATGTGTTAATGGATGTGCTAATTCTGTTAATGATGCTGTTGAAGATACTAAAAATTCTTATAAAGATATAAATGGAAAAACTTCATTTAAACTAAATGAAACATTCCAAAACAAATATGAAAAAATTACAATGATTGAAGTAAATACTAACTTTACTGATTATAGTAAATATTCAAAGCCAAAAGATGGTAGTAAAGTTGTTATGGTGAAATATGAAGTTGAAAATATCAGTGATGAAAATGACGAGTTGTATGTTAGCAGTCTAGACTTTAATGCTTATGCTGATGGTGTTGCTGTTGATTCTTTCTATACTGGAAATGATAATTATAATAACTTAACTGCTACTGTTGGAAAGGGCAAAAAGACTATTGGTTACGTGTCTTATGAAGTTCCTGTAAATGCACAAAAAATAACTGTTGAATATAATGCGAACTTTTGGGTTGATGGTAATACTATTGAGTTTGTTGTTCAATAAAAGTAAAAAACTGGCTAATTTATAGTCAGTTTTATATTGTAATTATTTATGTAAAA
>OGOU01002330.1_pt1 | contig 13485 bp, 12 predicted proteins | sample 1552721 | NCBI WGS metagenome assembly OGOU01 (sample SAMEA2580176, study PRJEB22360) | human gut metagenome | biome: human gut; feature: human-associated habitat; material: faeces | place: Denmark | collected 2008/2010 | reverse complement strand
ATCAATCAAAAATTGAGGGCTGTCGCAAATCTTATTCATTTGCAACAGCCCCTTTGTTGTTGCTTGAAATAACCGGTTGGCTGAAAGCAAAAAAAACAGAGAGTATCCGTTTTAATGGACACTCTCTGTTCTTATTTCATTTCTACGTTACCGGCTCGGCCGAATAAATTTTATATCCGTCAATTTCGTTTTCCAGCTTATATCTATAGCTTTTGTTTTCGTCTGTAGAGTAGTATTTTGTTAAATAGTTTTCTTTTTTATAGGTGATGTAGTTATCAATAATATATACATTATTCAGGTCGGTTACAGCCCTATACACACTGTCTGCGCCCTTTTTATGAAGCGTATTTGTATGGTGCATATATCCAAAGCTGTCCACATTGCTCAGATAATTACTCTTGAAGCCCCACATTGGGTGAACGTAGTTTGTAGAATATTTTGTGTATTCAACAGCGGTTTTGGAGTCAAGAACAAAATATCTTTCGGGATGCCTTTCAACCTCAACATAAAGCCTGCTGGGTTTGCTTTTTGTATCAATTATATTGTGCAGATGCGACTGATAAACAAAGCAGTTTACAAGGAAAAGTGCAAGTAAAAGTACTGCCGATACAAGGAAAGTTCCCTTTTTTGCCGACTTAAGCATAGATGTACAGCTGTCTTTAAAGGCATTAAAATCTATGCTGTACAGCAATACGCAGTATGACATCAGCCACGAGATATATACCGTATAGTAATATCCGTTGTAAAAATACCTGAGCAAAACATTTGAAGCAATCAGCATTGCCGTGATTAGTATGGGGAAAAATGCGTGGGTCTTTTTGTGAAATATAAGATACAGCACAGCAATAATAACGTATATAACTATAAGCATTGCGTCATTGTCAAAGGTAGAAAGACTTGCTGTGCAGGCTGAGAGAAAGTTAACGAATTCGTCCCATATAGTGACGCTGTTGTTTTTTTGCTGTAATTTTAAAACAAGTCTTAATGAATCAATATTCAGCGGAGTGCTCTCGTCATAATATCCGTCCTTGAGCAGCTCATATTCAGTTTTGGTAATATTAGCTGCGTTAAATTCTTCCTCATTGTCTTTATAGTTGGGAAAAGGAGAATTGGATATTTTTTCCGTAAGAGCCGAGTATTCATATGAGCGCTGCAGTTGTTCGTTTTGCGTATTTACCGCTACAGAATAATTATTAAGAGAAACCGCTGCTATTGATATGATTACAAACAAAATCAGGAACGGTCTGAAATACCACATAAATTTTCTTAATTTGATTTTATACTTTTCCTTTGAAATCAAATCTGCAATCAGATATATAACTGCAAATGCAAGAGCAAAATAGAATAATGCAAAGAAATAGAACGAGCCGATTATTATTTCTGCCGCACCGAGCAAACACATAAATCTGTATCTTTTTCGCCTTATTGCATTAAATATCAGCAGAAATCCCGCTGTTAAAAGCAGGGCAGAGGTTTTTTGACTTGCTATGTCTGCGTAATGATTCATCGAAAATAAAACGTTTAAGAAAACTGAAAACAGAATGCCTTTTTTATATCCGAATTTGTCTGTGAGCGCATAGGTAATTGAAGAAAAGGCAAGCCAGCTGAAAGCAACCTGAAAAAATATAAACAGGTTTATTCTTGAAAACAGATATTGAATACTGCTTATTGCAAAGGCGAGCAAATAGTTGATGCTGTTATTGTACGGAATATGATAATGTGAAATCAGCAGAGAATTTACATAATCGTTGTATGAGTCATATGAAAATGAAGATACATATACGCAAAATAAAATTATCAAGGTATTTAACGCAAAGGAAACAAATAATTTATTTTTAAAGATTTTACTAAAAAATTTTTTCATAAATATTTATCCTTTTAATAATATTAAAATAAGTTATCAGCGAATTCCTCTGCTCTTTTGCTCGTCCAATATAAGATGAATGTTAGCCTGCTCATATTCGTTGAAGGTAACATTCTGTGAAAATTCCGATGAAGTATAGCGTGGAGTGTACCAAGCCTGTGAGTTAAAGTAAGCGGAAAGCTCAGCGTCAGAGAAAATCCATCCTCTCCTTGCGTAAATCTCATTGATAGCTATCTCAAGCTCATTGTCACTGAGATTCTTTACATCCGACTGGCTTATGTACGCTGAATCGCTGTTTGCAAAGATAAACGTATTGTTTTCAGCTGTGCTCTGGTTTGAATTCTGATTATCAGAGCCCTGACTTGATTCCTCGGGAGCTGAGGTTGTCGGCTCAACATATTCTTCGCCGAGTGAAATATCAAGTGTGATAACCGTGCCTTCCTCAGCCTTTGTGCCTGATTCGGGAGTCTGGGAAATTACGTATCCCTCGCTATAGAGTGTGCTGTATGTATGGTTGCCCTCAGCTACCTTAAAGCCCAAATCCTCAAGCTTGCTTTTAGCACTTTCAAAATCGTATCCGACTACAGAAATAATTTCTTTCTCGGGAGCTGAGGTTGTCGGCTGAGTTGTGGGAGCTGAGGTTGTCGGCTGAGTTGCAGCCTCAGTGGTTGTAATCTCGTCACGAGTTGCGGGCTTGGTGTTATTGATTTTTTCCGAGAAAACCTCCTGATATACAATATATCCCACAAAGCCGAGAACGGCAAGGATAATAATAACACTCAGCGTAATAATTAAAGCGTTTAATCCCTTTTTGCGTGGCTTTTCTGCTTTATAGCCGCCATTAGCAGGAGTATTCTGCTTTTGGGCAGGAACAGCGGCAGCTCCTGAGTTGGTTTTGGTAATTTCATTGGCTTTATCATTATCATCAATGCCAAGGAAAAATTCGCCGTAGTCTTTTTTAGGAGCCTTTGGTTCATCAGCCTTTGGCTTGTCTGAAACCTCGTATTCGTCAAATACATCTTCGGAAACAGGAGCCTGTACAGCTGTATTTGCTTCTGCATTGACAGCAGGCGGATTTTTTTCAGCTTCAATTTCATTTGACTTTGCTTCGCTGTTTACAGATTCTTGTATTTTTTCGGCAGGTTTGTCCGATTTTTTGCTTACATCCGTATTGAAATTATCTTTTTCCTCCGCCTTGTCAAATATACCTACGGCGGCTTCATTATTGGTTTTTTCCTGCTCAGCCTTTATGCTTTCAACAGGGAGTTTTCCGCACGAAGCGAGCAGAGCATTTTTCATATTAACGGCATTTTTCCATCTGCTTTCGTTATTGGGCTGAACTGCAATAACAATAATGCTTTTAAGCTTTTCGCTGCCGTTTTTAGGGGCGGTAACCGCTGCACCGTCAATTCTCATTTTGACAGCCTCCGCCCTTGTGGTTAAGCCGCGTTCAAAAGGTAAAGCTTTATCGTTTGCGAGGCAGTACATAATAAGACCCACTGAATAAATATCTGTAGTAAGGTCAGGCGATTTATCCTTAGAAACCTCAGGAGCTGAGTAGTCCAGATTTGAGATTTTACATTCAAAGTCCGAAAAACCGCCGAGCTTATACCTTCCGTCAGGGGTTACAAATACATTTTCAGGGCGGATATTTCCGTGAAAAATATTGTTTTCTTCAAGAAAAGCCAGAATTTCAGCCATTTGCAGACCGAAATCCGTAATTTCTTCGTCAGTAAAGCTTTTGTTGTGCATCACCTTTGAGAGAGGCTCAAGCTCCTCGGTGGCTATGTACATATCTACCTTTTGCTTTGACGGGTTTTCATAAAGATAAGCGCCAAAGCAGGTGAAATATTCGGTTTTATCAGAAATTGAATTGAGAAAGTTTACTTCTTCTTCATAAAAATCGGCTTTTTCACTGCTGTAATGGCTGCCATATGCAAAAATATGAAAGAGGTTTGCAAAAACCTCACCGCTGCCGCCTTTTTTTACTATGCGATATTTATTCTGTCCGTTTTTTTCAGAAACAAGGGAAGTGATTTTCCATTCTTTTAATTCTTCCGGTAATTTGATCCCTCTTGACATTCTTACACATCCATTCTGTAGTTAAAGATTTAAGGTTTATATATATCTTATTTTATGTCATACTTCCGTATTCTGCTATTATACCATATTACTGTCGCTGTTTCTATATTTTTTTCTTAATACTTTATGAATATTTTGTAGTTTTACTTGGTAATTTTTACAATTTGAGGCTCTGATATAAAACTCAGAGCCTCAGCTTATTAAAAAATTCATCTCATTATGCAATATGCAGGGGAGGAGCAGTTAGGCTCGGGGAACCCCAGGCGTGGGTTCCCCACGAAAAACAGTACACTGTACTGTTTTTCTCCCCTCCTGCGCTGATTCAAGCAATGGCGGGGCTTTGCCCCACCACCCCACCGCCTTTTGAAAAAGGCGGGCGAAAACTTTTAGTTATTTTGCTATCGCAAAATAGTTTTTTTAACATAAAAAATTCAGAGCCTTTTCTTTGCTTATTTGATAAAAACCTTTTCTTTCTGATTTACCCCCAGTATTCCTCCTGCACATCCCAAAACGAGCATAACTGCAAGCCTTATCAGCGAAAGGAAAGAGAGCATTGCCTCGCTGTTTGACAGTCCTATGGCAGTAATAATAATAAATATCACGGCGGAAGTGAGCAGTCCGCAGATAAGCCCCGAGGATTTGTTGATTCTCGCCGAAATAAATGAACCGCAGAATACCGAAGCTCCCGTTGCTGCTATCATTATGTAGTTGGTGATGTCTGTCGGCAGAAGTCCTGAGGTGAGAATGACCACGGCAAACAGCGACATTAATATTATTTCTGCTATTACAGAAATCAGTGCTCCGATTGAAACGGCTTTTGCAAGTCTTTTTTTATCAGACATAAAAACTCCTCCGAATAATATAAATGAAATATATTCATATATATTCGGAGGAGTGGTAATTAATTCAAAAATATTATTTGTGGGAATAAATTATTCCTTTGTTTTTGCATCTGACTTTGCGTTCTTTGAGTCCTTTGCGTCATCTGCTTCTTCCTTTTTCTTTTTGCCGAAAAGACCTGCTTTCTTTTCAGGCTTGTCCTGTGCAGGAGCTTCCTTTACCGTATCAACAGTAGAAATGCACCATTTCTTAAACTTCATTTTAACCCTGTCGGAACCGGTTTCAATAATAATAGCGTCCTCGTCTTCTTTAATAGCAACAACTCTGCCCATAATACCGCCGATTGTTGTGATTTCGTCGCCGATTTCGAGTGAGTTTCTCATCTCAGCTTCTTCTTTTTTCTTTTTAGAGCTTGGGCGCATTACAAAGAAATAAAGAGCAGCAAGAATTATTGCCCAGAAAATTAACATACCATATGTGCCGAATGCGTTGCCGCTTTGTACTTCATTGGCAAGTACATAAACGTGATTTACAAAATCCATAATTGTCAGTCCTTTCTTACATAGTATTGATTATAACAGCTTTATATAAATCTTGCAAGAATTTTTTTGAAAAATCTTTTACTATATTCTTACACCCAGAATTTCACGGTATTTATTATAAAAGCTTGTGAAGGTGCCGCTGTCAAGCTGTTCTCTGATTACCTCAGTCAGGTTGTTGTAGAAATAAAGGTTATGAAGAACCGCAAGGCGCATACCGAGCATCTCGCCGCTTTTAAGCAGATGTCTTATGTAGGCTCTTGAAAAATTCCTGCATACCGGGCAGTCGCATTGCTCGTCAACGGGGCGCTCGTCTGTTTCGTATTTTGCGTTGTTGAGATTGCGCACACCCTCCCAGGTAAAGAGCTGTCCGTGTCTTGCGTTGCGGCTTGGCATAACGCAGTCAAAAATGTCAATTCCACGGGCAATGCCCTCAAGAATATTTACGGGAGTACCAACGCCCATAAGGTATCTCGGCTTATTTGTCGGAGCGTAAGGCTCAACAGCCTCAATAATTTCGTACATTGTTTCGGCAGGCTCGCCCACGGCAAGTCCCCCGATTGAATATCCGGGCAAATCAAGCTCTGCTATTTCTTTCATATGATTAACACGCAAATCCTTGTAAATTCCGCCCTGATTTATGCCGAAGAGCATTTGCTCACGGTTGATTGTATCCTCAAGGGAATTAAGGCGTTTCATCTCTGCAATGCATCTTTTCAGCCATCTGGTTGTGCGCTCAACGCTCTTTTTTGTGTAATCATAGGGAGAGGGATTTTCCACACACTCGTCAAACGCCATTGCAATGGTTGAGCCGAGGTTTGACTGAATACGCATACTTTCCTCAGGCCCCATAAAGATTTTTCTGCCGTCAATATGGGAGTTAAAGTAAACGCCCTCCTCCTTGATGTTCCTCAGCTTGGCAAGGGAAAACACCTGAAATCCGCCGCTGTCGGTGAGAATAGGGCCGTCCCATCGGGTGAATTTGTGAAGTCCGCCCATCTGCTTAACCTTTTCATCGCCCGGTCTTAAATGAAGGTGGTAGGTGTTGCAGAGCTGAACCTGACACTTAATATTCTTTAAATCCAGAGCCGATACTGCGCCCTTGATTGCACCGCAGGTGGCAACATTCATAAAGGCTGGAGTCTGAATTGTGCCGTGAGGGGTAGAAAACTCACCTCGGCGTGCCTTGCCCTCGGTTTTAATAATTTTCAGCATAAAAAATCTCCTTTAAGAAATGAACATTGCGTCGCCGAATGAGAAAAATCTGTATTTTTCTTCAACAGCCGTCTTGTATGCGTTCATAACATTGTCAAAGCCTGCAAATGCACTTACAAGCATAATAAGAGTGCTCTCGGGCAGATGGAAATTTGTTATAAGACCGTCAAGCACCTTGAATTGATAGCCGGGATAGATGAAAATATCGGTAAATCCCTCGCAAGCCTTGATTTCGCCGTAAAAGGACGCCACGCTTTCAAGAGTGCGGCAGGAGGTTGTGCCAACGGCAATTACTCTGCCGCCGTTTTTCTTGGTTTCATTGATAAGCCTTGCGGTTTCCTCGGGAATTTCGTAATGCTCGCTGTGCATTTTGTGATTCGTTACATCGTCAACCTTAACGGGGCGGAATGTTCCCAGCCCGACATGAAGGGTAACATAAGCGATGTTTACTCCCTTGTCTTTAATTCTTTGCATAAGCTCGTCTGTAAAGTGAAGTCCCGCTGTAGGAGCGGCGGCAGAGCCTAATTCGTGGCTGTAAACAGTCTGGTAACGCTCCTTGTCCTTAAGCTCCTCGGTTATATAAGGGGGGAGAGGCATCTGACCTATTTTGTCAAGCACGGTAAAAAAGTTTTCATCACATTCAAAGTCAACAATTCTGTTGCCGTCGTCTTTAACCTCGGCTACAGTAGCCTTCAAAAGTCCGTCGCCAAAGGTAAAGCCTGCGCCCTCCCTTGCTTTTTTGCCCGGCTTGCAGAGCGCCTCCCAGCGGTTGCCGCTTAACTGCCTTAACAGTAAAAACTCAACTCTTGCGCCCGTTTCGTCCTTGATTCCGTAAATTCTCGCAGGCAAAACCCTTGAATCGTTGGCTACGAGCAAATCACCGGGATTTAGCATATCTATGATATCGTAAAAATGTTTGTGGCTTATCTCGCCGCTTTTTCTGCCGAGAACCATAAGTCTTGAGCTGTCACGGGGTTCAACCGGGGTTTGTGCGATAAGCTCCTTTGGTAAATCGTAATAAAAATCACTTGTTTTCATTTTAGTTCCTCTCAAGAATAATTTGCAAAACTCAGGCTTAATAATTTTAAAAAATAAGGCTTCTGTTTGCAAAAATAATTGACATTGTTATTATTAAATGATATATTATAATTTAATATGAGCAGTATGTGCGTTTGTTCGACAAAGCTTACATTTGCAAAACACACTGTCTTAATAATATAATATTTTAGCAAATAAGGCAACTGCTTTTTATAAAAAATATTTGATTCGGAGGAATTGTTGTGAATCAGAAAAAATTCAAAGTTGGTATTATCGGCGCTACAGGTATGGTAGGTCAGCGTTTTGCTCTCCTTCTTGAGAACCACCCTTGGTTTGAGGTAAAGGTGCTCGCTGCAAGTGCAAGAAGCGCAGGTAAAAAATACGGCGATGTTGTTGAGGGAAGATGGCATATGACCAAGGAGCTTCCTGAAAAATATAAGGATATGGTAATTGTTGACGCAGAAAATGTTGAAGAGGTTGCTTCTCAGGTTGACTTCTGCTTCTGCGCAGTTAATATGAAAAAGGATGAAATCAAGGCTCTTGAGGAGAGATATGCTAAGGCTGAATGTCCGATTGTATCTAACAACTCAGCTCACAGATTTACTCCCGATGTTCCTATGGTTATTCCTGAAATCAACGCAGACCACATTAAAATTATTGACGCTCAGAGAAAAAGACTCGGCACAAAAAGAGGCTTTGTTGCAGTTAAGTCAAACTGCTCACTCCAGAGCTATGTTCCTGCTATCCACCCTCTCAAGGAGCTTGGCGTAGATAAGGTGCTCGCCTGCACATATCAGGCAATTTCAGGCGCAGGCAAAACCTTTAAGACATGGCCTGAAATGGTAGATAACCTCATCCCTTATATCGGCGGCGAGGAAGAAAAGTCAGAGCAGGAGCCGCTCAAAATCTGGGGACATATCGAGAACGGCGAGATTGTTAAGACCGATGATATTCAGATTACATCACAGTGTCTGCGTGTACCGGTATCAGACGGTCATACAGCCGCAGTATTTATGTCATTTAAGGACGGCAAAAAGCCGACTGTTGATGAAATCATCAAGGTATGGGAATCGTACAAGGGCAGAGCACAGGAGCTTGAGCTTCCGAGCGCTCCAAAGCAGTTTTTGCACTACTTTACAGAGCCTGACCGCCCACAGATTAACAGCGAGAGAAACCTTGAGAACGGTATGGCTATTTCTATCGGCAGACTCAGAGAGGATACTCAGTACGATTACAAGTTTGTTTGTATGTCACACAACACATTAAGAGGCGCAGCAGGCGGTGCAGTATTGCTTGCAGAGCTTCTTTGTGCAGAGGGCTATATGGACTGATTATAGCCGAAAATTTTATAAAAATCTTAAATGGAGGTAAATTATGGGAAATCACATTTTCACAGGTTCGGGCGTTGCTCTTGTAACACCTATGAATTCTGACGGCAGCGTAAATTACGATGTGCTTGCTCAGCTGCTTGAATTCCATGTTGAAAACGGCACAGACGCCATTATCGCCTGCGGTACAACAGGCGAGGCTGCAACTCTTTCGGAGGAAGAACACTGCAAAGTGCTTTCTTTTGTGGCGGAGAAAATCAACGGAAGAATTCCGGTTATTGCAGGTACAGGCAGCAACGATACTTCTACAGCCGTTATGCTTTCAAAGTCTGCTCAAAAAACCGGCGCAGACGCACTCCTTTGTGTAACTCCATATTATAATAAAACTTCACAGGCAGGTCTTATCAGGCATTTCAATGTAATTGCCGATTCGGTTGACCTTCCTATCATTCTTTACAATGTTCCGTCAAGAACAGGCTGCAATATTCAGCCAAAGACCTATGCAGAGCTTTGCAAGCACCCTAATATTAAAGCTGCAAAGGAAGCAAGCGGCAACATTTCTCAGGTTGCTCTTATCCGCTCACTTTGCGAGGATAACCTTGACATTTATTCAGGCAACGATGACCAGACAGTGCCGTTTATGTCGCTCGGCGCTCTGGGCGTAATTTCAGTATTCGCAAATATCTGCCCTGCTGAAATGCACAGGATTTGTCAGCTCTGCCTTGAAAACAATTTTGCAGAGGCTCAGAAGCTCCACTTCCATTATCTTGAGCTTATGAACATTATGTTTAGTGATGTCAACCCTATTCCAATCAAGACAGCTATGAATCTATTTGGCTATAACTGCGGCGAGTGCAGACTCCCGCTTGTTCAAATGAGCACATCAGGCTATCACGATTTAAAGGATTGCCTTGCTAAGTACAATCTTCTCGGAAAACACGCAAAGTAATCGGCACAAAAGGGGAAGTTTAAAATGATAAATATAGCTCTTGTAGGCTGTAACGGAAAAATGGGTAATGCTGTAACGGCAGCCGTACAGTCGAGAACTGACTGTAAAATAGCTTTCGGTGCAGACCCTTTTGGCACTTCTGCATACGATTATCCGGTATTTGAGAGCCTTGGCGCATCAGACAAAAAGGCTGATGTTATTATAGATTTTTCAAATCCTGCATCTCTTGATGACGTGCTCGCTTATGCGCTGAACAACAGCGTTCCCTGTGTTCTCTGCACAACCGGTTACTCACCGGAGCAGGTTGAAAAAATTAAAAAAGCGTCCGAGAGCGTGGCTGTTTTCTATTCGGGAAATATGTCGCTCGGCATAAATCTTCTTATTGAGCTTTCAAAGGAAGCCGCTAAAATTTTAGGTGCAGCTAATTTTGATATAGAAATTGTTGAGAAGCACCATAATCAGAAAATTGACGCTCCAAGCGGAACTGCGCTTATGATTGCAGACGGCATTTCAGACACACTTGCCGAAGAACCGCAGTATGTGTATGACCGCCATTCCTACCGCAAAAAACGTGCTAAGAACGAAATCGGTATTCACTCTGTAAGAGGGGGCACTATTGTCGGCGAGCACGAGGTGATTTTTGCAGGTCACGATGAGGTGGTAACAATTTCACATCAGGCTCAGTCTAAAGAGGTATTTGCAGTCGGCGCAGTAAATGCTGCTGCTTACCTTGCAGACCGTGGCGCAGGTATGTATAATATGGGCAATCTCCTGGCTGCAAAGCTTGGCTGATTTTCTTTAATTTCTTTAATAATTAACCTATAAAACGGCACTTTGGCGTAAAGGTGCCGTTTTGCTTTTAGAGAAAGCTTATATCATTCAGTAATATGTGCAAGAGGAACATATGGATAGGCGAAAACTTTTTAACCGAGCAGACAGTATCATATAATCTTGTACTCTTGCGCCCGACAACTGCTGAGTGATTTTCTAAATGTAAAAACCAACACAGGCAGTTAAGAAAACTGATTTTATGGCAAAAAAGCTCTGAATTTAATCCATACTGTCTGCTCGAGTAAAAAAAGTCTTTACTTTGCTAATGTGTTAATGATATAATATAAAGTAGCATTTTGCTTAATTAATTTATGGAGGAAATCAAATTATGAAAAAGTTTTCGGCATTATTACTTACAGGCATTATTGCGGCGGCTGCTCTCACAGGCTGCGGCGGTTCAACAGGTTCTTCAACTCCGGGCACAGCTTCAGCCAATGAAAATGACTGGACATATATTCAGAATAAGGGCGAGCTGATTATCGGTGTTACATATTTTGAGCCAATGAACTATATGAATGAGAACGGCGAGCTTACAGGCTTTGAAACTGAGTTTGCCACAAAGGTTTGCGAAAAAATGGGCGTAACTCCAAAATTCCAGAAGATTGACTGGGATTCTAAGGAGGTTGAGCTTAACGCAAAGACTATTGACTGCATTTGGAACGGTCTTACAATTACAGACGAGCGCAAGACAAATATGGACATTTCTACTCCTTATATGGAGAACAAGCAGGTTATGGTAGCCAAGGCAGATATCGCAGACAAGCTTACCTCAGCAGACGCTCTTAAGGGCTTGACCGTTGTAGCTGAGAAGAAATCGGCAGGTGAGGAAGTAGCTCAGAGCGATGAATTCTTTACAAGCGCAGAGTATGTATCGGTTGATTCACAGGCAAAGGCTTTGCTTGAGGTTAAGTCAGGCACAGCAGATGTTGCCGTAATCGACTATGTAATGTCAATCGGCACACTTGCTGAGGGTTCGGATTATTCTGACCTCAAGGTTGTTACAGATAAGAGCTTTGCTCCTGAGCAGTACGGTATTGCACTGCGCAAGGACAGCACAGAAACCCTTAAAAAGCTCAATGAGGCTATTCAGGCTTGTGCAGATGATGGTACTCTTAAGCAGATAGCTGAAAAGTATAATCTTCAGGACTTACTTCTTGTAGAGGCAAAATAATATGGCTCAGTTTATAAATGTTACAAGCAGTCTTTTAGAAGGCTTTGGACAAAACTGTTTGATATTTATAGTCACAGTATTGGCGGCAATGCCGTTGGGACTTATCGTTTCAATGGGGTCTATGTCAAAATTCAAGCCGTTAAAGTGGGTTACAAAAACATTTGTGTGGATAATAAGGGGAACTCCTCTTATGCTCCAGCTTTTTGTGGTGTTTTACGTTCCTCCGCTTATGACAAACGGAAGCTTTAATTTTTCAAGAGTAAACGCAGCGCTTATTGCGTTTATAATCAATTATGCCGCATATTTCTCCGAAATTTACCGTGGCGGTATTGAGGCTGTACCAAAGGGTCAGTATGAGGCGGGTCAGGTGCTCGGTATGACAAAGCCGCAGATTTTCTTTAAGGTTGTTCTTATGCAGGTTGTCAAGAAAATTACCGCACCTATCGGCAACGAAATAATTACCCTCGTTAAGGATACCTCGCTTTCAAGCGTAATTGCAATTCCCGAAATACTGATGATGGCTAAGGATTTCTCAATGCAGGGACTTATATGGCCGCTGTTCTACTCAGCCGTATTCTTCCTTTTGTTCTGCGGCGTGCTCACCCTATTATTCTCATTTATAGAGAAAAAGCTCGATTATTACAAGGGTTAAGGAGGGATTTTTGTGTCATTGTTAAGCGTTGAAAATATCCGTAAAAGCTACGGCAAAACTCCAGTCCTTAAAGATATTAGCTTTTCGCTTGATAAGGGAGAGGTGCTTGCAATTATCGGTTCCTCCGGTTCAGGCAAGACCACCCTGCTCAGATGTCTTAATTTTCTTGAAACTCCGCAGAACGGAAAAATTTCTGTCGGCGACAAGGTACTTTTTGACAGCAGCGACGTTTCAAAGCGCAGCGATTCGCAGATTCGTAAGAACAGGCTGCATTTCGGACTGGTTTTTCAGTCATTTAATCTGTTTCCGCAGTACAGCGTAATTGAAAACATTATGCTCGCTCCACGCCTTGCGGCAAAGGAGCAAATCAAGAAAACAGGCGAATATATGGGCGCAAAGACCTACAAGGAAGCCCAGCAGTTAATAAGAGAAACCGCATTGAGCCTGCTTGATAAGGTGGGACTGACGGAAAAAAGCGAATCATATCCGTGCAATCTCAGCGGCGGACAGCAGCAGCGAGTTGCTATCGCAAGAGCACTTGCCTTAAATCCCGATGTTTTGTGCTTTGACGAGCCCACATCAGCCCTTGACCCGGAACTTACGGGCGAGGTGCTCAATGTAATACGCAGCCTGAAATCATCTGACAGCACAATGATTGTGGTTACTCATGAGATTGAATTTGCAAGAGATGTTGCAGATAAAATCATATTTATGGCTGACGGTGTAATTGCCGAGCAGGGAACACCCGAGCAGGTAATTAATAATCCGCAGAATCCGAGAACACAGGCATTTTTGTCAAGATTTAATCATTAAATTAACAAAAGCGCTCCGACTTTTTTGCAGTCGGAGCGTTCGTTCTGTCGATAAACTATTTTGCGGCAGCCGGTGGGCTGCACATTTTCGAGCGGATAGTATCATAAAGAAAAAACTCTTGTGCCCGACAACTGCTAAGCGATTGTCGGGCATAAAAAGTATT
>OGOU01002324.1_pt1 | contig 13507 bp, 10 predicted proteins | sample 1552721 | NCBI WGS metagenome assembly OGOU01 (sample SAMEA2580176, study PRJEB22360) | human gut metagenome | biome: human gut; feature: human-associated habitat; material: faeces | place: Denmark | collected 2008/2010 | reverse complement strand
CATGGCGATTCTCCCCCCCCGCCGCCGCCCCCCCTTGGCCTCCCCCCCCAGCCCCAGCCGCGACCATCTCGTAGACTTTATCTGGACTTAAAAGCCACTTAGCGCCCGCATCAGTCTTAACCACTTTATTCACCGGACAGCCCATATTAATATCAATAATATCAGCATTGGTCTGCTGATCGACAAACTGGGCGGCTTGAACCAGTGTTGCTTTCGAACCACCAAAGATTTGAATACTCATTGGATGTTCTTTTGGATCAACAAACATCATTTCCAGGGTCTTACGATTATGATACATGATCCCGCGATCAGAAATCATCTCACAAACGACTAACCCCGCACCAAAATCCTTGCAGATTACTCGAAAGGCCGCGTTAGTCACGCCGGCCATCGGTGCCACTACGACACGATTGGGAATCGTCACATCACCGATCTGCCACTCTTGATTCATTAAGCGTCACCCTTGGACCGTGAGAGCACTGCTTCTAGTTCGCGTTCACTGAACTGATACTGGTCCCCACAAAAATGACAAACTGCCGTGGCACCATGATCTTCATCAATCATTGCTTGAACCTCATGCTTAGGCAAAGCCATTAGTGCTTCGGCAAATCGTTCTTTAGAACAATCGCATTCAAACTTAACTGGCATTTTATCTAATACCTTAACGTCACCATCAAATAACAAATCCAAAATATCTTCTGGTGACTTACCATCACGCATCAATTGGGAGACTAACGGCATGTCTTTGAGCTTGTTTTCTAGCGAGCTGATGGCTTCATCCGTCGCATTTGGCAATACTTGCACCAAAAAGCCACCGGCAACTCCAATCGAATTGTCGTCATTTACAAACACCGACAAGCCAACAGCTGATGGAATCTGTTCGGACTGTGCTAAGTAATACGTAAAGTCTTCGCCTAATTCACCAGAAACTAACGCAACCGTTCCGGTGAATGGATCCCCAACCCCCTGATCCTTAGTCACAGATAAAAAGCCATCAGTTCCAACAGCCGCCTTCACATCGATCTTATGCTTATCATTCAAAGGCAAGTGCACATGGGGGTGCTGTAAATACCCCTTGACCGTACCTTTAGCATTGCCATCAACAACGATACCACCAACAGGACCGTTCCCGTTGATTTTAACGGTCATTTGTTCTTCACCCTTTAAAACCGATGATGCTAATAATAACGTACCAACCAAGCTGCGGCCTAACGCTGCTGATGCTGCACTCCAGGTATCATGTCGGCGTTGGGCTTCAGCAACCACGCCCGTTGCGCTAACTGCGTACGCTCGAAACATCTCATTACCCGCGACGCTTTTTACTAAATAATCTGCCATTTAATCATACTCCTATCTCAATCCGTCTTTAATTGCGACCCGACGCTCATAACCGAATTAACGCAATTGATTTATTTTCCTGAAATATCATAACGCATAAAAGGAGCCGAGACAAAGTCCCAGCTCCTTCATTTTACTTTATTCAATACTATGCTTGCGAATTAGTATCATCCTGCGATGATGGTGTGGCACTTTCAGCATTTGGTAAACCAGTGGCTGAAGTTGCGACATCACTGTCGGTAGCTGATTCAGTGGCTGAATTAGCTGTTGAATTGACACTACTGTCAGCACTAACTTCTGAACTAGCATCCGATTCACTTGGGAAACTTGGTTCAGCAACACTCACATTAGTCGTAGTGTCAGCTGAGTCTGCTTGCTTATCATCCGCACTTTGGTTTTGCGCGTGCTTTTCAGCTTCGCGACGTTCCAATTCACGTTTGGATTCTTCGAAGGTAGCTGCTTTCTCACTTGGGAATTCATTACTATCCTTTTCAGGCATCTTACCAGTCTTAAACAGACTGAGAATTTGCTTTTCATCCAATGTTTCGTACTTCAATAAGGCTTCCGCAATTAACTTATGCTGTTCACGGTGTGATTCGATAATATCCGTAGCAGTTTGATGCGCTTCTTGGCTCAAACGCCGGACTTCATCATCGATCAATTGTGCCGTATGTTGTGAAAAGGCACTCGCACCCATACCCTGTTGGTAAGCTGCTTGTTGGTTGGCATTTTCTAACTCAACAGGACCAAGCTTTTCACTCATCCCATATTGAGTAACCATTGCCCGAGCAATTTGCGTTGCCTGTTCAAAGTCATTAGAAGCACCTGATGATTGCGCCCCAAAGATAATTTCTTCAGCAGCACGACCACCCATTAAACCAGCCATTTGTTCCTTCGCATCACGTTTCGACATCAACATCTGATCTTCACGTGGTAACATGATGGCATAACCGCCAGCACGACCCCGTGGCACGATCGTTACTTTATGAACGACCCGTGCATCATTCAAGACCAATCCAACAATCGTATGACCAGCTTCGTGATAAGCCACGGTTTCCCGTTCATGCTTATTCACAACGCGATCATGCTTAGCAGGTCCGGCAATGACCCGATCTTCTGCTTCATCGAGATCCGCAGCGTCAACTTGCTTCTTATTACGACGGGCAGCTAACAAGGCCGCTTCGTTCAATAAGTTTTCCAAATCGGCACCCACGAATCCAGGTGTTTGCTTGGCAATTTCCTTCAAATCAACGTCAGCTGCTAATGGCTTATTCTTAGCATGGACTTTTAAGATGGCTTCCCGACCCTTGACGTCTGGACGACCAACTAAGATCTTCCGGTCGAAACGACCTGGACGAAGTAAGGCAGGATCAAGTACATCAGAACGGTTTGTCGCCGCCATGACGATGACACCTTCATTACCTGTAAAACCATCCATTTCAACTAACAATTGGTTCAGGGTTTGTTCACGTTCATCATGACCGCCGCCCATACCATTGCCACGTTGCCGACCAACCGCATCAATTTCATCAATAAAGATGATAGATGGGGCGTTCTTCTTAGCTTGTTCGAATAAGTCCCGAACCCGGCTAGCACCAACCCCGACGAACATTTCGACGAAGTCAGAACCAGAGATTGAGAAGAATGGGACACCAGCTTCACCGGCAACCGCTTTAGCAAGCAACGTTTTACCAGTACCAGGAGGCCCCTCGAGGAGTACCCCAGATGGGATCCGTGCACCGAAGGACACGAACTTCCGCGGATCTTTCAAGAATTCGACAACTTCGACCAATTCTTGCTTTTCTTCTTCTTCACCGGCAACATCTGAGAAACGAACCTTATTTTGCTTACTATCAGCTGGTTTTGCTTTGGTCTTACCAAAGTTCATAACCCGGTTGTTCCCGCCGCCTTGTCCTGCTTGTCCCATCATCATATAGAAGAGGAATAACATCAGGATGACTGGCGCGATGTACATTAATAACGTGACCCAGATGCCGCTAGATTCTTCGGCCTTAGCCGTAACCTTGACGTCATGCTTAGCCGCCAACTTAGAAACTTGGTCAACCGTGGAGTTGTTTTCCAACATCGTTGTTGAAAATGACGTCGTCTTTGTAGATGCGCTCTTGATACCAAGGGCGTTTGCAGAAGAAGTCGTCCGTGCTTTCCGGTATGAACCAGTTACCTTGTAGACGCCGCCACTAGGCTGGATACTAACGTTTTTAACGTTATTCTTATCTAATTGTTTGACAAATTCGCTATAACGAATATTTTGCGTTTGTGAGCCGGAATTACCGCCAAAGAAAAAGTAGATAATTCCCATCAAGCTCAGAAACATCAAAATGTAAAATAAGCTATTACGAAAGAGTCCATTGCGTCGATTGTTCATATGTGCCTCCTTCATCGAAACTTTTATATACAGTACTTCGATAGTCTAAATAATAGCACATTTGACTATCATTGACCAATTATTTATGCTCGTAAATCGCAGGTTTTAAAATCCCAACGTACGGCAAGTTCCGATAGCGTTCTGCATAGTCAAGACCGTAACCGACCACAAACTCATTCGGTACTTCAAAACCAATATAATCTGCCTTAATATCAACGAGTCGACCAGCTGGTTTATCCAATAACGTGCAGACCTTAACTGAGTTCACATCGCGCCGCTTCAACAAATCGATCAAGAACTTCAACGTCCGCCCGGTATCAATGATGTCTTCAATGACTAACACATCACGACCCGTCACATCAGCATCTAAGTCCTTCGTTAGTTGAACCTCACCACTAGAGATCGTTTCATTACCGTAACTTGATAAATTAATAAAATCAAGATCCGCGTAAATATCCATTTCACGAATAATGTCCGTGGTAAATAAAACGGCACCCTTGAGTACGCAAATAATTAATGGGTTCTTACCAGCATATGCAGTTGTGAGTTCTTTTCCTAATTTTTGTGCAACCTGATGGATATCCTCGCGACTATAAAGTACTCGTTCAATGTCGTTGTTCATCGTTTCAGATGTACTCCTTTCAACTCTCGTGTTTTAAGGCTAAAAATACTGTCTGGGTACCAGTCGTACGATAGCTAAACTTATGACCGACCACCCACAGAACGTTCCCTTGAGCATTCACTAACACTTGCACCTGTTCACGCCGTTCAGCCGGAACTTTTCGATCAATCAGCAGTCGACGTACCAGCTGATGACCACCGCCCTTGAGAACGATTCGATCACCAGCTTGCCACGGCCGCCACACTAGCGGCCAATCGGCTTCTGTTAACCAAAATGGCTGACTGACAACATTTGGCACCCGCGTAAAGATTCCCACCGTTTGGGTTGCAGTAATTTTCTGCCATTGGTTTAAGTCTACCATAATTTTTTCACGGGGCATTAACTTTTTACCCCTTTTTTTTATTGGCAAAGCTTCAATGATACCAGCGTTACGGTACAACTCCCAGGCCGCGTTTACCGTTAATCTACTCGTGGCAGGCCGCGTCCGTTGTCCCCACGAGACCAGCGGTTGTAACTTCGACTCGGTGAATAGTTGTTGCGTCTGCTGCTCGAGCCACGTCGCAAAAACTTTACGCGGACCTGAAAAACGCCGCTACCTCCCCCTGGCTCGGGAGTGCGCCCCACTGATCAACAACCAACGCCCCTGTGGCCGTTACGACCTGCGACAGTAATACCGTGACCATTTGCTTTTTAGCCATCAACAGCGTTGTCAACTGTTGCTGGTAATCGGCCACATGCTTTAATAACTGGGGATTAACCGTCATAAGTTCTGGCACGACACGGTGCCGAATCCGATTACGGGTCAAGGCCACATCTTGATTAGTAACGTCTTCAAAATAAACGACATGCTGCTCAGCAGCATAGTTTCGTAGCTGATCTTTCGACCACGTCAACAACGGCCGAATTAATCGGCCCGTTGCAAAGGGCCGACTAGTTGCGATTCCTGTCAATTGTGAGATGTCGCCACCACGCGCAAGCTTCATCAGATACGTTTCGACTTGATCATTGGCGTGGTGCGCAGTCAAAACTGCCGTTGCACGATTTTCCCGCATCACCTTAGCAAAAACATGGTACCGAAACTGACGCCCAGCTGCTTCAATACCACTCTTGGGATGTGCCGCGGGTAGCCAATCGGCCATGACTAGCTTCAAGTTTTGCTGCTGGCAATATTGTCGCAAGTAGTCCGCTTCCATTTGACTTTGTTCGCGTAAATGATGATTAACATGAGCCACCACTACCCGTGGCCGTTCCGCTGCTGGCAATCGTTGCAACAAATGCAACAATACCATTGAATCGACCCCAGTCGACACCGCTACCACCACTGTTTGCTGTGGTGATAACAGTTTGGCTGCAGCTAATTGCCGATTGAACTTTTGAATTGGTGTCATCTTAACCTCCCATCTAACTTCATTATAAATACATTGGATTTATTTATTGTTAAAACTTGCCGATTAGTTGGCTGGTCGTTTGTCACCTATTTGAACATTATTCCGACTGGATAGCATAAGATGAACTAGCCAAGCAAGTTTACGGTAACTCACACCGTTTCCAACGTGTCTCGCTGACTGACCTTGAACAATCGGCAATTTTCAATAAAAAAAGCACGGTCGTGACTCTAAATAGCCGCACCGTGCTTCAAAATTTAACTAGATTAATGGCAAGTCACTAAGTTTAGCTACGACGACCACCACGGCCACCACGCTTACCTTCAGTATTACGCTTTAAGGTTGCTAGCCGATCCTCGCTATCTTTTAAGAAGCCAGACATCAATGAATCAAAGTCCTGCTTCTTAGGTTCATGTTGTCGTGATTGGTAACGACCGCCGCCATTTCCCCCACGACTATGGAAATTATTTGACCGATCGTGATGATTGCCATTGCTTTGACGTTCACCATGACCATGGTTGTTACCTTGATGATTGTTTGGCCGGTTGCCACCCTGATGGTTGCCATGATGTTCATGTTCACCTTGAGGTTTGTCAACCGCTTTACGGATTGACAAGCCAATCTTACCGTCATCACCAACGGATAACACTTTGACTGTAACATCGTCGCCCACGCTCAAGACATCATGAATGTCCTTTACAAAGCCATCGGAAACCTCACTGATGTGTACTAGCCCCGTTTGATTATTACCCAAGTTTACAAATGCACCAAAATTAGTAATCCCAGATACCTTACCAGTGACTTTTGTACCTACTTCAATTGCCATAAAAAAAGTTGTTCCTCCTATGAAATAATGGTTTTAGTATAGCATACTTTGTGAAACGTTGAGTTATACATTTAAGCAATTAATAAAAAGTGGTCTACTCATATAAAGCAGACCACAACCCCGATTAGTTGGCAGTTACATCGGCAGCATTATCATTTGGTAAGCTGTAGACCGTTTCGCCACTCTTCGTATAATCATACTTTGAACGTAATAACTTTTGTAAGTAATCCTTATTATTCAACTGTTTGATCTGACTCTCAAGTTGATTATTTTTTTGCTGCACCTTTTTTAATTTAACTTGACTGGTCGCAACTTGACGGTTTACCTGGTGCAGATTGGACCGCGTATTAATCAACTGAAAACCAAAGAATAGTATCAATGCTCCGAACACCGCAACAATCAAAATAAACCGTCGCCGCCGTACTTGTGCAACACGCTGGGCTTGCCCATGCTCGTCGGTGGCAACTTGACGAATATAATCATTATCTAACTGCTTGATTTTGTTACGTGACCCGTTCGTCATGTTGGTCCAGTCCTTTCAAATTGGGTTGCCTAAATTATAACAACTTCATCGGCCGGTGTAAACGACATCATGCTGATTAAGTCAACGTTTACGACCATTTCGATGAACGGATACACCGACCTAATCACTAAATGGTTGGCGATAATCCGTTTTGTAGTCTTCGCTGATGATGTCATACATCAGCTCGGCATCATTTTTCTTAGTTGTTTCCAATAACTGCGTCACTTTGACTGTTAATGTCTTATTTCCAAAACTAATAATTAGTTCATCATCAACGCTAACATTACTGGAAGATTTCGCTACCTTACCGTTAATTTGAATCCGCCCCTTATCGGCGATTTCTTTAGCAACAGAGCGCCGCTTGATGATTCGTGAAACCTTTAAAAACTTATCTAAACGCATACTCATGAATGATGTTCCTTTCCTTTTGCAACGGCCTTAATTAGCCGCTTTCCATATGGCAACACTAACCACTCGCGAATCGTGAATAATCGGGCATAGACGGCCCCGGCAACAAACACCAGCACACCGATTAGCACCCCAATCACCGTTATAATTCCAGCCATTCCACGCGTATTCGCTAGTATCGGACCTACTAAGGCGGTGATTTGATGACAACTAAGGATCACCACGATACCCATTACGGCACTTAATGCGAGCAATTTTATCAAATAACCACTCTCTAATAGCACCTGCTGCAAGTCTTCCGGCGAACCTAACCACATGACCGCAAACATCACGGCCAAGCTCAATACGGTCACCGCACTGGCACCGTTGATGCCATAGTGGACCACGAAGATGTAATTAGCCAGCACTTTTGTCGCTAATCCAGCAATGATGCCAATGATCATGGCCGTATATTCGTTCAAACTCTGTAACACACTTGTATACGTCGTAATCAACGCTGCAAATAAAATACTAATAATATAGATTCGCAATGCCGTTGTTCCTTCTAATGAACCAAATAACAAGCGATTGATTTGTGGCATCAACGCAACTAGACCGACCGTCGCTGCCATTGATAATGCTAAACTAACGTGAACCATCGCCTGTGTCTGGCGCTTGAATTCAATCGGTTGACGCTTGGCTAACGCATCCGTCAAAGCAGGCAATAACGTTGCTGAAAAGGCCGTCGCCACCACCAACCCTAACTGAACCAAAGGTTGACCACGATCGTAGACCCCTTTTAGTGCCTTGGCTACTTCTGGTAACTGACCTTGATGCACCAAGCCCCGCATAACCGTAAATGAATCCACTAATTGCAGTAAGATAACAACAGCGGCGACAAGACACAGCGTCCCACCTTCAATTACAAATCTTTTGGTTAATTTGCGATAACTAGGTAACGGGTGGGTCGGTGCGGGTGCGGGCGCCAATAAATAGCGTAGACCAAAAACAGTAAAAATCAGTGATGAACAGATTGCAGCTAGTGGCGCTGAACTCATTGCCCACGTTCCCATCCGATAATTATCCCAACCGAGACGGACACTGAAATATGCAGCCATGATGATAATTGCGACCCGTACGACCTGTTCGATCAGTTGGGACACTGCGGTCGGTCCCATCAAAAATTTTCCTTGATAGTAACCACGGCCGGTTGCTAACCATGGCATAAAGACAAACATCCAAGCCACGGCACTAATGATTGGTGCTAGATTAACGTCACCCATGTGGGCCGCAATCCACGTTGCACCAAGCTGCAAGCCGAAAAAGACGACCAACGATAATCCGGATAAGATATGAAACGCCCGCCGTGCAATCAGCGACTTACTCGTTTCGTCTGGCTGTTCTGCCACTAACTTAGAAATAAAATTTGGAAATCCATTTAATGCAAAGGTCATGCCAATGCCGTACAGCGGATAAATCTGCTGATAAACGTAAAATCCCGTATTACCAACCATGTTCTGTAAGGGAATCCGGTATACCGCGCTTAAAATCTTAGCGACTAATGATGATATCGATAAAATTAACGCACCTTTGAACACGGTGTTCAAGTGATCCTTTGGCATAACAAATCCCTTCTACCGAGCAACTCGGTGTCTCATACTAATTCATTTGAGCCGTGCCCTGACTAGCCAGGACAACGCCCCATCAGACGATAATTCCTGCTATTTGCCATTGGTTCCACTCGATAGCGCTTAACCCACCCCGTGCAACCATGCTTCATAACAACAACTACCGAGCTAAGACGCACTAGCGACATCGTCTTCGGCTAAGATCAAACTCAGTTGTTCGACAAACTGTGTTAGTTGCGCCAGCCACTCATCCTGTTGCATCTTTGGCTGAATGACTAATTTAACCTTCATTTTATCATCATCAATTCCAACTGTCGCTTTTAATTTTGTTTTTGCCAAGGCCTTAAAAATATCTTTAGTATCTAGCTTAGCCGTCCCTTGTTTGGATAACGTTAGGTGTAGCTCACTATCGTCACGCTGAATCTTCTCAATCAGCGCGTCATCCGCCAATAACTTCAGCTTACCTACTGCTAATAGTCCAGCGACTTCTACCGGATAATCACCAAACCGATCCATTAAATCATCCTGAACTTCCATGTACTGATCATTATTCTCCAGCTGGCGAATCCGTTTATAAATTTCGATCTTTTGCCGTTCATCTTCAATATAGCTGGTCGGCAAGTAGGCTTCGATTCCAAGTTCGACCGTGGCATCGGTCTTAACTTTAGCCGCCTGACCACGCTTCTTCGCCACTGCTTCTGACAACATCTGGGTATAGAGGTCATAACCAACTGAGTCAATAAAGCCGTGCTGTTGCTTGCCTAACAAGTTACCAGCACCCCGAATCGACAAGTCGCGCATCGCGATTTTAAAGCCAGATCCAAGTTCCGTAAAGTCCTTGATGGCCTGTAATCGTTTCTCACCAACTTCTGTCAAAACTTTATTTTGCTGATAAGTAAAGTAAGCATAGGCGACCCGACTACTCCGACCAATCCGGCCACGCAACTGGTATAGCTGTGACAGTCCCATCCGGTCAGCATTTTCCACAAATAAGGTGTTGACGTTTGGAATATCAACCCCGGTCTCAATGATCGTCGTTGTCACTAACACATCGTACTCACCCCGAATGAAATCGTAGAGAATCCCTTCGAGTTGTGACTCAGGCATCTGACCATCAATATGGGCCACCGCCGCGTCGGGAACCAAGTCTTTGATCTGTGCAACGACTTTATCAATATCATGAACCCGGTTATGCAAATAAAAGACCTGCCCATTACGTTGCATTTCTCGTTCAATTCCCTCTTTAATGACGCCAAAATTCTGTTCCATGACGTACGTTTGGATCGGATAACGGTTCGTTGGCGGCGTCTCAATCACTGATAAGTCCCGTACACCGAGCATCGACATGTGTAATGTTCGCGGAATCGGCGTTGCCGTTAACGTCAAGACATCCACACTAGCCTTCAAGGCCTTCAGTCGTTCCTTGTGCTTGACCCCAAACCGTTGTTCCTCATCAATAATGAGCAGGCCCAGATCAGCAAACGCGACGTCCTTAGACAGTAAGCGGTGCGTACCAACCACGATGTCAATTTCACCACTCTTTAACTGTTGGACCGTCTCTTTCATTTCCTTAGTTGTTCTGAATCGTGACAGCATGCCAACGTTAATCGGGTAGCCTTCAAACCGATTCAGCATCGTTTCATAATGTTGCTGAGCTAAAATGGTCGTTGGCACTAGAAAGGCCACTTGTTTGCCGGCCTCAATCGCCTTAAACGCGGCCCGCAACGCGACTTCCGTCTTCCCATAACCAACATCGCCGACCAATAGGCGGTCCATCGGTTTCGGTCGTTCCATATCATGCTTGATTTCATTAATACTACGAATTTGATCCGGCGTCTCTGGGTACGGAAAATCGTTATCGAAATCATCTTGATAACTATCGTCCGGTGGAAAGGCGTAACCTTTCTCCGCCTCTCGCTTGGCATACAGGTCGACTAGTTCATCCGCGATATCTTCAATTTTCGCCGCGACTTTGCGCTTCGCTTTCGTCCATTCGGTACCACCCAACTTATTGATGCGTGGCGTCTTTGATTCTGACGAAACGTACTTTTGAACTAGGTTTAACTGGGTCACGGGAATAAAGATCTTCGCATTATTTTGATACGCAATCGTAATGTAGTCTTGATGGACACCATCAACTTCCAGCGTCTCCATACCAACGTACTTTCCGATCCCGTGATTGACGTGCACGACGTAATCGCCGGGTTTGAGATCCGTATAGCTCTTCAACCGTTCGGCATTAGCCAAGGTCTGACGACGTGGACGCTTCTTAGCCACCTTCTTGAACATTTCTTGCTCGGTTACGATGACTAATTTACCATCCGGAAACTCAAATCCATTTTGCAAGCTACCTTGCACGATTTGAACCGCCCCCGGTTGTAAATTAGTGGCCTTAGTCATGACCGCTTCGATTTCAAAATCATCAAGTGTATCACTGACCTTTGTCAGACGCTCAGCCTCTGATACCATCAAGACCACCGTCTGTTTAAGCTTATGCCACCGATCCAGTTCGGTCTTCAACGCTGGGAGCTGCCCAAAGAATTCCTGCATCGGGCGTGTGCGCACGTTAGTTACTTGCGCTAGTTTGACGTTGCCGATGCCCTTTTGAAACAGCGAAATCAAGAGTTGTGCATGTTGGTCATCCCGGAGCAAATCCCGAATATCATTGCCGTAACTCGCAGTTGCCAGCACCCGGTGATGTGCCAATTGGTCCGTAACCCAGTCAGCTTCTTGCGTTAATAACTGCTGCTCACTATCAAGCAAACGCGAATATTCTTCGAAGATAACGAGCCCGTCAGCGGCCACATAGTCAAAAATACTCGTTTTCCGGTCGTATAAATAATCGCCATATAATAATAAATCGTTTCCGATAATTCCTTTTTCCATGTCAGCTAAAGGTTGTGCTAAATTATCGGCCAAAGTCTGGCGTTCGGCTGGCTTGAGTTTCTTATTTTTTACCGCAACATCAGCGATCGCCGTTTTAAGACGCTGTGCCCCGGCCTGCAGCATAGCTGATGTTAGGATAAAGTCGGTAGCTGGTAAAATCGTATACTCATCCAAGTTTTCCACCGAACGTTGCGTTTCCGGGTCAAAATACTTCAGTGTATCAACTTCAGTATCAAAGAAGTCCAGTCGTAAAGGGTAGTCCGCATCTAACGGGTAAATATCCACGATTGAACCCCGTACCGCAAAATCTCCTGGGCGTGCGACTAACTTTTCCTTAACGTAACCCATGTCGTGTAGTTGCCGCTGCAAGTCTTCCAAATCAATATCTTGACCAACGGCTACCGGGAACGTGGCTGCTTGAAATTGTGCGACGGGCGGCAAGAACCGCCGGGCACCTGCAACCGAGGTCACGACCACTGCCGGACTGTCACGCAATAAGGCGTTTAAAGCCTGGACCCGTTGCGCTCGTGACTCTGGTGAACTTGTCGCAACCTCCGTCGCAATCATTTCTTCAGCTGGGAATAAAAAAACTTGGTCTTCATCTAAGAGACTCGTTAAATCATCCACTAGCTGACTCGCGTGAAAACCGTTATCGGTCACGATCAGTAATGAATGCGTTAATTGGTGAAATAGCGCGCTTAAATAAACCGTTCGTGCCGAACCGTTCAACCCGGTGATTAGTTGCCGACTACGCGGGCTGATACCTGCTAAAATTGTTTGAAAGTCGGGCGTTTGCTCAACAATCGTTTCAATATCCATTCTGTCGTTTCCTCCCGGGCTAGTTATATTGATTCATAACTGCCGCAAAATCATCATTTGCTAACCAAGCTTCGACCGCCGCTAGCGCCGTAATCTTAGCATCGTCAAACTTCGCCACTTCGGCTGGCGTAAATTTCCCCAACACGTAATCAACAACACTCATCTTCTGAGGATGGTCAATACCAACTTTAACGCGCTTGAAGTGCTGATCACCAACATGACTAATAATGCTCTTGATGCCATTATGACCACCCGCCGATCCCTTTTGTTTGAGGCGTACTTTTCCTAGTGGTAAATCTAAATCATCATGTATAACGAGCAAATCAGCAGGATCAACATTGTAATAGCTCATCAACGGTCCCACCGCTCGTCCAGAATCATTCATATAAGTGGCGGGTTTCACCAGTAAAATCTTCTCACCGTCTTGAAAAGCCGTTGCCACCTGTGCTTCAAATTTACTCGTTTGAAACGTAACGTTTAGTTTGCTAGCTAATTCGTCCACAATCATAAAACCAACATTATGACGTGTCTGGGCATATTGCCGCCCAATGTTGCCTAACCCAACGATCATTTTCATAATTTTATCTTCTCCTATTACTTTGCATACCAAAACAGGCCGAACCGGTAATCGACCCGATTCGGCAACTCTGAGTAACGATACCACCTAAGTCGTATTGGCACCACTACTCACACCGTGACCGACGCGC
>OGOU01002307.1_pt1 | contig 13581 bp, 12 predicted proteins | sample 1552721 | NCBI WGS metagenome assembly OGOU01 (sample SAMEA2580176, study PRJEB22360) | human gut metagenome | biome: human gut; feature: human-associated habitat; material: faeces | place: Denmark | collected 2008/2010 | reverse complement strand
GTATGAAAGCAATTGCACTTCAGGATTACGGAAAGACACAAGGGCTTGTCGTACTGGATGGATATGAGATAGGATATAAAAGTGTAGAAGAAATTGCAAAGAAAAAGAATATTCAGGTAAAAAAGATTACCTTTTGGTGGGATAACAAAAAAGAACATTTAAAACAGATAGAGATAAGGGGAATCTTGCTAAAAGGGAGCGACAGCACGCTTCATACAACAGACAATCCCTCACATGTAGAAAGTTTAAAAAAGATTTTAATGCAGCTTTATGATTTAGAAGAATCAGATGTTTTTGTAGAGGTGGAGTGAAGATGGATAAAAAAATGCCTAAAAAGATAAGTTTAAAAGACTTTGGGATGGAGAAAATTATTTTAATAGCAATTGCGGGAATCGTTCTTCTTGCTGCTAATTTTTCTGAATGGAAAAATTCTTCTTCAAAAACAAGCGAAAAACAAGAAAAATCCATAGAGACAAGTCAGAATGATGCATATGTGGAGGCACTTGAAAATAAATTAGTACATATCCTTGAAAATGTGGATGGTGTAGGAAAAGCAGAAGTGATGATTACCTTAAAATCTTCTAAAGAATCTGTATTAAATAAAGATTTGTCAGAGGAGAAACAAACAGAAGAAGAAAGAAGCGGAGAAACACAAAAAGTAAATAAAAATCAAAAAAAGCAGGAAGAGACGATTCTTTCCGATTCTTCTGGAAATTCTGCCCCTTATGTAATAAAAGAATTAGAGCCGGAAATTTCAGGAATTGTCATTTCCTGTGAAGGAGCGGGAAATAAGGTGGTAGAAGCATCCGTTTTAGAAGCAGTGCAGGTATTGTTTGGAGTTTCGGCAAATCATATTAAAGTGTTAAAAATGGAGGTTGCAAAATGAAGAAAATATTTCAGAAAAATCAGATTGCCATTACGGCATTGGCAATCATGATTGCAGTTGCAGGATATCTGAATTTTACAGAGCAAAATACATCCTCTGATGGAACGAAAAAAACAGCCGGTTCCGTGGAAACAATTGATACGATGGATATTTCAGATGGAGATTCCCTGATAAAGGAAAAAGCTAAGGCTTCAAAAGATGTATCAAAAAGTCTTTCAAAAAATTCATCAGAGAATGCAAAAGAGACGCAGACAGACGCAAGCAGTGAGACCATTGGGGATGCTGTCCTGACACAGGCTCAGGTAAGTGAATATGTAGCGGGTGCCAGAATGGAGAGAGAACAGACACATTCCAAAACCAAAGAGTCCCTTAATGAAATTATTAACAGCACTTCTGTCAGTGAAGATGCAAAGAAAGAAGCGGTAGATAAACTTACTGAACTTGCGGATATTATGGAAAAAGAATCTGCAACGGAACAGCTTTTGGCATCCAAAGGATTTGAAGATGCAGTAGTCTCTATCGGAGAGGACAGTGTAGATGTCGTACTAAATTATGAGGAACTTTCCTCGTCTGACCGGGCACAGATTGAGGATATTGTTACAAGAAAAACAGGATATAGTGTCAGTCAGCTTGTCATAAGTAAAATGCAGACGACAGAAAGTTAAAAGATTTCTGTTGCAAAAACATAGATGTCTGTTATAATTATAGAATAAATCGATATAAAATTGTTTACATTTTTATGTGAGGACTTTCCATGCAGTTTTCCAATATCTGTTAATAATGTGGGAAATTTCATGGAGAGTTTTCTGTGGACTGTAGACAAAAGGAGGTTTCCATGGGAAAAGAAAAAGATACAAAGATAAATCATACGGTTTATAACATAGAAGACGTAGGACAGGTTCAGATTGCAGATGAAGTAGTTGCAGTTATCGCTGGTCTTGCAGCAACAGAAGTAGAGGGCGTTGCTAAGATGTCCGGTAATATTACCAATGAAATCGTAAGTAAGCTTGGAATGAAGAAGCTTTCCAAAGGTGTAAAAGTAACAATTACTGGCACACAAGTTGATGTGACACTGAATCTTGTACTCAGCTACGGTGTAAGCATCCCAAAAACTTCTCAGGAAGTACAGGACAAGGTAAAGAGCGCGATTGAGACGATGACAGGCCTTACGGTTTCTGAAGTGAATATCCGCATAGCCGGAATCCAGATGGATTATGAATAGACTGACTACAAAGAATACACGGAAGATAACGGAGGTTTGACATATGAAGATGTCTAGAAGAAAAGTAAGAGAGACTATTTTTCTTTTACTGTTTCGCGTAGAATTTAATACACAGGAAGAATTACAGGAGCAGATAAAATGGTACTTTGAAGAAAGACCGGATATAGAGGGAAAAGACAAGATCTATATCGAGACAAAGATTGGAAGTATCTTAAAACGCCTTCCGGAGATTGATGAGCAGATTCATTCAATCTGTGAGGGCTGGAGACTTGAAAGACTTGGAAAGCCAGAGCTTGCCATTTTGCGTCTTGCAGTTTATGAGATTACAAATGATGCGAATATTCCTACGGGAGTTGCCATTAATGAAGCCGTAGAGCTTGCAAAGATTTATTGCAGCGAGGAAGCTCCTCGTTTTGTAAATGGAGTTCTTGCAAAGCTGGCATAGCGAATAATTCGTGACCTGTACCTGGATAACTGAAGAAGAATGAGGCGGCACGGAACAATATTCTTTGCCGCCTTTTTGATTGGGTATTTATAAATGAAGCATATTTTTTCTGTCACACAGATTAATTCTTATATTCATCGTATTTTTGAAAGCGATTATGCCTTAAAAAAAATATATTTAAAGGGAGAAGTTTCTAACTGCAAATATCATTCTTCCGGCCATATTTATTTTACACTAAAGGATGAAAAGAGTGCACTGCGCTGTGTTATGTTTTCTTCGGACCGCTATAAAGGGCTAACGTTTCATCTCGAAGATGGTCAGCTTATAGAAGCTTGTGGTAATATTTCTGTATATGAACAGACAGGAACATATCAGATGTATGTTCGAAAGATAGAACTCTCCGGAGCTGGAGAATTATATATTCGTTATGAACAGTTAAAGCAGAAATTAGCGCAGAAAGGATATTTTGATTTTGAAAGAAAGAAGCCGTTGCCGCCTTATCCAGAAAAAATTGGGATTGTGACAGCACTTACCGGGGCAGCAATAGAAGATATTAAAAGTATTGCCAAAAGACGAAATCCTTCGGTTCAGCTGTACCTCTATCCGTCAAAAGTACAGGGAGAGGGTGCGGCTGCTCAGATTGCAAGAGGTATTCGGTATTTTGATACAGCAGGGGTTGATATTATTATTATCGGCCGTGGTGGAGGCTCTATCGAAGATTTATGGGCCTTTAATGAGATAGAAGTTGCCGATGCGATTTATTATGCAGACACACCGATCATATCAGGAACTGGACATGAAATTGATATGACAATTGCTGACTACTGTGCAGATGTGCGGGCAGCAACTCCTTCTGCAGCCTGTGAACTGGCTATTCCGGATATGACTTCTTTTTACACAAGAATGCATAACTATCAGGAAGTACTCGGGACACTGCTACAGCAAAAACTGATGCTGATGTATGGGAAGACCGCTTTGTTAGAAAGGCAGCTTGAGGCACAGCGGCCAGATAAAAAGCTGATGAGTCATCAGCTCATTTACGAGCGGTTAGAAGGCAGATTGCAACAGGCAATGCGGGATAAGTATCAAAGCAGACAACAGCAATTTACAAGATATGTAGACAGGCTTTCCGCCCTGTCCCCAACATCCCGTCTGAGAGGCGGATATGTATTTGCACAAACGAAAGAGGGAAATCCCCTTACTTCTGCCGGGCAGATAGAAAAGGAGAATCCTTTTTTCATTACTTTTTCAGATGGACAGGCTGAGGTAATGCCGGTTTCAGTGAAAAAGAATAAAAAATAAAGAGGTTTGTCATGGCAAAAACAAAATTTTCAATTGAAGGAGCTTTCGAGCAGTTAGAAGATATTATCGAACAGCTTTCTTCCGAAGAAATCAGCCTGTCTGATTCTATGGACTTATATAAAAAGGGAGTGAAGATTTTAGATAAATGCTCTCAGACATTAGATAAAACACAAAAAGAGATAATTATCTTACAGGAGGGACAAAATGATGCCATCCATAAAGGAACAGCTTTCGAAGAAGATTGAGAAGATTGAACAAACAATTGATTTCTATCTTCCAGAAGAAAAAGGATTACAAAAAACAGTACTTTCTGCAATGAATTATAGTGTAAAAGCTGGGGGCAAGCGTCTGCGCCCAATGCTTATGGCAGAGACATATGAGATGTTTGGGGGAGCGGATTCTTCTGTAATCGAGCCTTTTATGGCTGCCATAGAAATGATTCATACGTACTCGTTGATACATGATGATCTTCCAGCACTTGATAATGATGCATTGCGAAGAGGAATGCCTACTGCACATATAAAGTTTGGGGAGGCAATGGCGATATTAGCCGGGGATGCTCTGTTAAACTATGCATTTGAGACAGCAGCAAAAGCTTTTGACGGAACAAACAAAGATATACAGACAGCAAAGGCATTGCAGATTCTTACAAGAAAACCAGGAATTTATGGTATGATTGGCGGACAGACTGTCGATGTAGAACAGGAGAATAAGGCAATCAGTTTTGATACATTAATGTATATCCATAATAATAAGACAGCTGCGCTGATTGAATGTGCGATGATGATCGGAGCAGTACTTGCAGGAGCTTCCGAGAAAGAAGTATCCATGATCGAACAGATTGCCAACAAGGTAGGTATTGCTTTTCAGATAGAAGATGATATTCTCGATGTAGTAAGTACCAGTGAAGAAATTGGAAAACCAGCAGGAAGTGATGAAAAGAACGGAAAAAATACATACGTCTTATTCAAAGGTATAGAGCAATCTAAAAAGGATGCAGAACAATATACAAGAGAAGCGTTACAGATTTTTGATGAATTAGAGTATAAAAATCCTTTTTTACGTGAATTACTTCTATATCTGGTTGGAAGAAAAAATTAAAAATACCATTCGGAGGATGCGTAATGGGACGTTTATTAAATAAAATAAAAGAACCAAATGATATAAAGAGAATTTCTCCAAAGCTTTATCCGATTCTGGCACAAGAAATCAGAGATTTCCTCATAGATCATGTCAGTCAGACTGGCGGGCATCTTGCCTCGAATTTGGGAGCAGTGGAAATTACAATGGCTCTGCATATCTGTCTTCATTTTCCAGAAGATAAGGTAGTATACGATGTGGGGCATCAATCCTATGTTCATAAGTTACTGACAGGAAGAAAAGACGAATTTACTTCTTTAAGACAAAAAGATGGTCTTTGCGGTTTTCCTAAGCGATGTGAGAGTGACTGTGATGTATTTGGCACAGGACACAGTTCTACCTCTATTTCAGCAGCATTAGGGCTGGCTGTAGCAAGAGACTTAGAACAAAAAGAAGAAACCATTGCTGTGGTAATCGGAGATGGCGCTTTATCTGGTGGAATGGCCTACGAAGCCCTGAATAATTTATCAATTCTTCGAAGAGAAAAGAAGAACATGATTATTATCTTAAATGATAATAAAATGTCGATTTCAGAGAATGTTGGGGGAATGAGCCGTTATTTAAACGATTTGCGTTCTAGAAGAAGTTACAGTGAGTTTAAGGAGAATGTAGAAAATGCACTAAATAATATTCCCGGTGTAGGAAAAAGTGTTGCGAGAACATTAAAGAAATCAAAAGATTCCATCAAGCAGCTTTTTATTCCAGGAATGCTATTTGAAAATATGGGGATTACGTATTATGGACTTGTAAACGGCCATGATATTTATGAACTGATTCACGCGATCAATAGAGCGAAACAGCACGAAGGCCCTATTTTGATTCATGCGATTACCCGAAAGGGAATGGGATATAAGTATGCCGAGAAGAATCCAGAAAAGTTTCATGGAATCGGGCCATTTGATAAAGAGACCGGAGAGGTTTTAGCAAAGAAAACGAAAAAGACCTACACAGATATATTTGCTGAGAGCCTGGTGGAATTAGCCAGGGAGAATAAAAAGGTCGTGGCAATCACAGCGGCTATGCCATCTGGCACAGGTTTAAAAGCTTTTAAAAAGCATTATCCAAAGCGCTTTTTTGATGTTGGTATTGCAGAAGAACATGCTGTTACTTTTGCAGCCGGGCTTGCTGCGCAGGGAATGCGTCCGGTTTTTGCGGTATATTCTTCTTTTCTGCAAAGAGGATATGATCAGGTCCTTCATGATGTATGTATCCAGCTCATTTATACAGAGAGCCTATGACCAGATATTGCACGATGTCTGTATCCAGAATCTGCCGGTGGTATTTGCCATTGACAGAGCCGGATTAGTTGGAAGCGATGGGGAGACACATCAGGGAATTTTTGATATTTCTTATTTGAGTCATATTCCAAATATGGTATTGATGGCTCCAAAGAATGAAAAAGAGATGCCAGCAATGATGAAGTTTGCCTTAGAGTATAATGGACCAATCGCTATGAAGTATCCAAGAGGTAGTGTATATGATGGTTTATCTGAATATAATGCTCCGATAGAACTTGGAAAGAGTGAAATGATTTACGAGGGACAAGATGTCGTAATCCTGGCAGTAGGAAATATTATGGAAGAATGTGAAAAAGCAGTGCAGCTTCTTAAAAGTCAGGGATATAATCCGGGGCTTGTAAATGTTCGTTTTATTCGCCCAATGGATGAAGAGATGCTGCATGTACTGTCCAAAAAATATTCACTTATTGTTACTGTAGAAGAGAATCAGTTAATCGGAGGATATGGGCAGATGGTTTCTGCTTTTCTCCATAAAAATGTATGCAAGAATCAGCTTCTTACTCTGGGTATTTCCGATTATTTTGTGGGTCATGCCACTGTGAATGAGCAAAGAGAAGAAGCCGGAATCAATGCGGATTCCATTGTAAAGTCGATAATAGATAGGATGAATTAGAATGAAACAACGTTTGGATGTATTGTTAGTAGAGCAGGGACATGCTGCGTCGAGAGAGAAAGCAAAAGCGATGATCATGTCAGGAGTCGTTTTCGTAAACGGCCAGCGAGAAGATAAGGCCGGAAGCACCTTTGATGAGAAGGCTGCCGCAACTATTGAGATTCACGGTTCTACGCTTCGCTATGTAAGTCGTGGTGGCTTAAAACTGGAGAAAGCTGTAGAACAGTTCGGCTTTTCCTTAAAAGATAAAACCTGTATGGATGTCGGGGCTTCTACTGGAGGATTTACAGACTGTATGCTTCAGAATGGAGCCGCAAAAGTATTTTCTGTTGACGTTGGAAGAGGACAGCTTGATTGGAAACTCAGGAATGATGAACGTGTTGTTTGTATGGAAAAGACAAATATGCGTTATGTGAAACCGGAACTGGCCGACTTTATTTCTATTGATGTCTCCTTTATTTCTCTTACAAAGATTCTTCCACCAGTAAAGGCGTGTTTAAAAGAGGATGGACAGGTTGTCTGTCTTATTAAACCACAGTTTGAAGCAGGAAGAGAAAAGGTAGGGAAAAAAGGTGTAGTAAGAGACCGACAAGTACATGAAGATGTTATAAAGCAGATTATGGACTTTGCCTTAACACTTGGTTTTTCACTGCTGCATCTTGATTATTCACCGATTAAAGGACCAGAGGGAAATATAGAGTACTTACTGCATTTATTAAACAGACCGGAGGAAAGCCAGATTAGTGATGAGATGATACCGGATGTTGTTGCGGCATCCCATCAGTCGTTGTCTCATCGTGAAGCGGCGAAATAGACAGCATGAATAATTTTTTAATTATTGCAAATAAGCAAAAAGATATTAATCTTGAAATTACAGAACAGATCAAACATCATATTACAAGAATGGGTGCAGTATGTAACGTATATGACCAGTATAACAGAAACGTTACTTCTATAGATATTCCAGAGGGGACACAATGTATTCTTGTTATTGGTGGAGATGGTACCATTTTGGCTGCTGCAAGAATGCTTGTTGGAAATACGATTCCGTTACTTGGAATTAATCTTGGAACACTTGGCTTTCTTGCCGACGTGAATCTTGCTGATCTATCAAAGACATTGGATTTATTATTAAAAGACCAATATCAGGTAGAGAATCGTATCATGCTTACAGCAGAAGTGTATAAGCAGGGGGAAAAAGCGGCAACATATATCGCTCTCAACGACTTTAATATTAACCGTTGTGGAGCTTCGAGAGTTATCGGTTTAAAAGTGGGTATTAATGGCTCAACAATTGACTGCTACCGGGCAGATGGTGTTATTGTTTGTACACCAACTGGTTCTACCGGCTATAACTTGTCTGCTGGCGGCCCGATTATTAATCCAACTTGTAAGAACTTTGTGATTACCCCAATCTGCCCACATTCTCTTACTGCGAGAAGTATTGTACTTGCCAAGGAAGATGTGGTTACGGTGGAAGTAGAACAGATAAGAAGTAATATTAAGGAAGAGGCTATTATTTCCTTTGATGGAAGAGAAGGGTTAAGCATTGTTCCGGGAGATCAGGTAAAGATATATAAATCACAGGAAGTAACACCGTTTATTAAAGCAACGGAAGTCAGCTTTGTGCAGATTTTAAAGGAGAAGCTTTTATAAAAAGAAGTGGAGATAAGAATGAAGGGAAAACGACAGGAAAAAATACTGGAGATTATTCGGACAAATGATATAGAAACACAGGAAGAACTGACCAAAAAATTGTCAGAGGCAGGATTTTCTTCGACGCAGGGGACGATTTCAAGGGATATTCGTGAATTAAAACTCACAAAAGTTACCGGTGCAAATGGAAAACAGAAGTATGCACCGATTCAGACTGAGGATATTCATGTTTCCAGCAAGTATAAAAGAGTATTGTCTGAGGGAATTCTTCACATGGATAATGCAGAAAATATATTAGTAATCAAAACAGTTCCAGGCATGGCAATGGCATGTGCCGCGGCGATTGATTCTATTTCTCTTCATGGAGTACTTGGCTGTATTGCCGGGGACGACACGATTATGTGCGTGGTGAAAGAAACCCCTATGGTGGAGGAAGTTATGAAGGAAATTGACACGATTATGAAGGGACATCGTTAACATCGGAGGGTGCTATGCTCATAAATTTACACGTTAAAAATCTGGCACTTATTGAGGAAACAGAGGTAGATTTTACAGATCATCTCAATATACTTACAGGAGAAACAGGTGCAGGTAAGTCGATTCTCATTGGGTCGATTCAATCTGCGCTTGGTGCGAAAATACCAAAAGATATGATAAGACATGGCTGTGACAGTGCACTTATTGAACTGATATTTCACACAAAAAGCCAGGCAGTCCAAAAAAAGATGGAAGAATTTGAGATTCCATTTGAAGATGGAGAGATTATTATATCAAGGAGGATTACCAATAACAGAGTTATTAATAAGGTAAATGATATCAGTGTTACAATTGGCAGATTAAAAGAACTTTCGCCGCTTCTTCTTGACCTAAGTGGACAGCATGAGAACCAGCTTCTTTTAAAACCGCAGAATCATTTGAAAATTATTGATAGTTATCATCGAAGTGTAATCGCTCCTGTAAAAGAAAAGACCGCTTCCTTATATCATGAGTATCAGGAACTTCAAAAGAAACTTTCCGAACAAAATATGGGAGAGGAACAAAGAATTCGGGAGATGGAATTTTTAAAATATGAAATCCAGGAAATTGAGGAAGCGCAACTTCGCCCTGGAGAAGATGAATCTCTTGAAACGGAGTACCAGAAAGTATCCCATGCAAAAGAAATTCTTTCTGACTGTGCGGCTGTTCATGAAGTGACAGCAGGGCAAAACGGTTGTGCGGGTGATCTCATTGGTTCGGCCGTACAACGGCTTTATACGGTGTCTAATCTTGATGCCGAGGCTAGGGGACTAACAGAGCAGTTGCAGACCATTGATTCTTTGCTGAATGATTTTAACAGAGAACTTTCCAGTTATATTGATTCCATGGAATTTGATGGAGAGCAATTTGCAGAAATAGAGGAACGCTTGAATCTGATTAATCATTTGAAAGCAAAGTATGGAGATTCTATAGAGAAAATACAGAAATATCATGATAACAGTGTTGAAAAATATGAAAAACTTTCCAATTATGAGGAGTATATTTCTGAAATAAAAAGGGAATTATCTAAAGTAAAGGAAAAACTGGATATACAGTGTGAGAGATTGACTGCTTTGCGTAAAGAGGCAGCGATTCCGTTAACAAAATTAATTAAAGAAGCATTGTTAGATCTTAACTTTTTAGATGTTGTCTTTGAAATCGCTTTTGAACAGTCAGAACACTATTCTGCATTAGGAAAGGATAATGTCTGCTTTATGATTTCTACAAACCCAGGACAGGCAGTACGACCGCTTCATGAGATTGCATCTGGTGGTGAGTTGTCCAGAATCATGCTGGCAATCAAGTCTATTTTAGCAGATGAAGAAAATATTGAGACATTGATTTTTGATGAGATAGATACAGGAATCAGTGGAAGAACGGCACAGAAAGTTTCAGAACGACTTGCTTATATTGCAAAAAAAAGACAAGTTATTGCCATCACACATCTGCCGCAGATTGCTGCAATGGCAGATTCGCATTATTTAATCGAAAAAACAAGTGATGCCAATTCGACAATCAGTAATATTTACCCATTATCAGAAGAAGAATCGGTAAAAGAACTTGCACGAATGTTAGGCGGAGTGAAAATTACAGAAGCCGTTTTACAAAATGCAAGAGAAATGCGTGCTTTGGCAAAACAGTAAAATATGCCTGTTTGAAACAGGAAGATGCCTGCCATACTAAGTGAAAATTTAGATATGGGGGCATTTTTTATGAGGGAAAAATTAAAACAGTTTTACATTGTATTGTTAGTATTTATACTAACTATCATGGGGCAATATGGACACGTTTTACAGACAGAAGCTGTGTTTTCTACACAAAAAGAAACCGTTTCGGCAAAATCTCAGACGGGGAAACGACTAACCGAACAAAAAAGCGAGGAAAAAGTGTATGCATCAGGGATACCAATCGGAATTTATATAAAAACGGAAGGAATTCTTGTATTAGGACTCCAGCAGATTGACGGGAAAAATTCTCCGGCATCCTGTAAAATAAAGGAAGGGGATTATATTCTGAAACTAAACGCTCAGAATATCACAACAAAGCAGCAATTTATACGCTTATTGCAGAAAAATGGAGAAAAAGAAGTGGTGTTGACACTAAAGCGTAAGAACAAAAAGATAAAGGTGAAAGTACAACCCGTATATTCTGCAAAAAATAAATGTTATCAAATTGGTGTGTGGATTCGAAATGATACGCAGGGAATTGGTACGATTACTTTTATAAGAGAGGATGGGACTTTTGCAGCTCTTGGGCATGGAATTAATGACGGAGATATTGGTGTCCGCTTTTTAATTGAGGGTGGAAGTGCGTATCGAACTAATATATCTTCGATTTTGAAGGGAAAATCAGGAATGCCTGGAGAAATAATTGGCACGATTGATTATAGCCCGCAAAATTATCTTGGAGAGATATATGCGAATACGAACGGAGGAATTTTGGGAAAAATAACAGAAAACAAAAAAGAATTTTTTACAGATAAAAAAATAAGTATTGCAAAAAAATCAGAAGTGAAAACAGGAAAAGCATATCTTAGAAGCAGTATCAGTGGAAAAAGCAAAGATTATTCCATCGAAATAGAAAAAGTATTCTTTCACGAAAAAAATTCTTTAAAAACGTTAAAAATCAGGGTGACAGATTCCGAACTGATTACTCTTACTGGCGGAATTATTCAGGGACTTAGCGGCAGCCCTATTTTACAAAATGGTAAACTTGTTGGTGCAGTCACCCATGTTTTAATTGATAATCCGCAAATGGGCTATGGAATATTTGCAGAAAGTATGTTAGAATAAAAAAAGTGAATTTTTCAGTAAGAGATATTGCAAAATATAAGAAAATTATAGTAGAACTAGTATGCGTTATGATATTATAACGAAATACAGTGATGAAACAGCAACGACTAGTTAGCAGAACTATTGTAAAAAACTACAGGACAGATAATGAGGGATTATGAATAGTAAAAGTTTAAGCGATTATTATTATAACCATTCTTTTATGGATGGACTTCGGAAGAAACTACCAAAGCTTCTTCCGAATACATATTGTATAGCGGCAATTGATATTGAACATTTTCGCCTCTTTAATAAGTTGTATGGAAGAAGTTCCGGAGACGAGGTTATCCGCTATATTTGTGCCTGTTTGAAACAGAGTACCATGGAGAATGATGGAATTGATGCCTATTTAGGCGGAGATAATTTTGTTGCTCTTTTGCCAGACAGTGATGAATTACTTTGTAGCATACGGGAAAAAATTATAGAAAAGCTTGGCAAGTGGAATAACACATCTGTATTCTTTCCATTATTTGGTGTATACACGATAGAAGATACCTCGATACAGCCAGAATTAATGTATGATCGTGCCATGCTGGCGCGCTCTCATGCAGAAGAAGATTATAAATGGCATATCTGTCGTTATACTTTAGAGATGGAATCCTGTTTAGAAGAGGAAGTCTATCTGTTAGCAGAGATAGAGAAGGGCTTGGAAAACGAAGAATTTACATTTTTTGTCCAGCCGCAGTGTAATATTATGACAGGACAGATTGTCGGTGCCGAAGCATTGGTCCGCTGGCAGAAAGAGGATGGAGAGTTCCTTTTACCAGGTGAATTTATTCCAGTATTAGAGAAAAATAAGATGATAGACCGTCTGGACCGTTATATCTGGGAAAAGGTCTGTCAGTGGCTCAGACATTGGATTGACACAGGACATTCTCCGGTTCCAATCTCTATTAATGTATCCCGCATCGACATTTTTTCGATGAATGTCCCGGCTTATTTATTTGATTTGATGGAGAAATATCAGATTCCGAAACATTTGATTAAAGTAGAAATTACAGAAAGTGCCTACACAGAGAATAATAACCGGATTGCCAGTGCAGTAAATACATTGCGAAGCAGAGGATTAGTTGTTATGATGGATGACTTTGGCTGTGGATACTCTTCTTTAAATATGTTAGAGAATATACCTGTTGATGTATTAAAACTCGATATGCGTTTTCTTCGTTTTGAGGAGGCGGAACGCAAAAAAAGTGCACATATATTAGAAGCCATCGTAAATATGGCAAGTATGTTACATCTCCCGATTGTTGTTGAAGGAGTAGAAGATGAGAGTCAGGAGAAGTTTGTACAAGGTCTTGGCTATCGCTATACACAGGGATTTTATTATTATAAACCCCTTCCAATTCCTAAATTTGAAGAACTTTTGAGCGACCATAGAAGAATTGATACACAGGGAATTGTTTATAAACAGGTAGAGTCGATGCATATCCGAGAGTTCATTGATTCAAATTTTGTCAGTGACAGTATGCTCAATAATGTACTTGGCCCAGTTGTTTTTTTTGAAGTACAGAGTGGCAAGATAAAGGTAACCCGCGTCAATGAACAGTACTTCCAGATGATTGGAGCAGAACACTTCAAAGAAGACATTCAAAAAGAATTTTTAGCGCGGATTCCAGCAGAAGAACGCAGCCAGTTCAACGAAATGCTCGAAAACTCCTTCCTGAATCCA